>Ga0207671_10000564_pt1 | contig 49795 bp, 34 predicted proteins | sample KBSC24metaG_FD_184352 | JGI IMG/M metagenome (GOLD analysis project Ga0207671, IMG submission 184352) | Corn rhizosphere microbial communities from Kellogg Biological Station, Michigan, USA - KBS C2-4 metaG (SPAdes) (version 2) | ecosystem: Host-associated > Plants > Roots > Rhizosphere > Soil... | reverse complement strand
TAATCAGATAATTAACAATAAAATGCTTAAAATTGTGTTAACCATGTTAACCCTTGTTTGTTTAAGCGGGCCATCCTGTAATCACAAATAAAAATAGGGATAATCTCTTGATCATCCCTATTCATTTATCATTCAAAAACCAGTGAACTAATCACTAGTTAACCAATCACTAATCGCCAACCTCAAGCTTCCACAGCCTGCCCAATCAAATGCTTCGCTACCAAATATTCGGCTATCTGCACCGCGTTGGTAGCGGCGCCTTTGCGTAGGTTGTCTGATACGATCCAGCAATTGAGGGTATTCGGCTGACTTTCGTCGCGGCGGATACGGCCTACGAAAACTTCGTCCTTATTGTGTGCATCCAATGGCATCGGGTATTTCAGGTTGGCTACATCGTCAACCACTTCTACACCCGGCGCTTTTTCTAAGATTGACCTTACTTCTGCCAGGTCAAAATCGTTCTCGAACTCGATATTCACTGATTCAGAGTGACCACCGATAACCGGGATACGCACTGTTGTTGCGGTAACCTTAATGCTATCATCGCCCATGATCTTTTGGGTTTCCTTGATCATTTTCATTTCCTCTTTGGTGTAACCGTTTTCGGTAAACACATCAATATGAGGAATAACATTCAAGTCGATCTGGTAAGTATAGGCTCTGTGCCCTTCGATACCTTTGCGCTCGTTAAATAACTGGTCAACTGCCTTTACACCAGTACCGGTTACCGACTGGTAAGTAGATACCACGATCCTTTTGATCTTATATTTATCATGCAGCGGCTTTAGGGCCACTACCATTTGTATGGTGGAGCAATTGGGGTTAGCAATGATCTTATCTTCGGCGGTTAGTACATCAGCATTAACTTCTGGCACAACCAACTTCTTGGTTGGGTCCATGCGCCAGGCGGATGAATTATCGACTACCGTTGTACCAACTGCGGCAAAAAGCGGCGCCTGTGCCAATGATGTGCTCCCGCCGGCCGAAAACAGGGCCAGGTCGGGCTTTTGTTTTATCGCATCCTCTACAGAAACCACCTTGTACTGCTTACCCTTAAAAGTTACTTCTTTACCAATACTTTTTTCGGATGCAACGGGAATCAATTCTGTTACGGGGAAGTTGCGTTCTTCAAGAATCTGCAACATTTTAGTGCCTACCAGTCCGGTGGCGCCTACTACTGCGACTTTCATTTTCTTATTTGTTATATATACTAAAAATTAAATTAGCTTCAAATATCCGATATTTTTCGCTTTAATCAATTATGCAAGCTGTCAAATTGCCGTAATCATAATTTAACCCATTATTGAGATCAGTATTTTCTCTTTTTTTGAAATTTTGACAGATTATTTTCAAATTGTGTAAATTCTTGATGACGGGAAATTCCGGTTCACGCAAAAAAATCTACCTTTGCCCATCAACCGGAAAATTGCATGAGCGAAAAGATCTTAGTGATTGGCGCTAACGGCCAGATTGGTACCGAACTGGTCAACGCGTTAAGAAATACCTATGGTGGCGACCAGGTCATTGCAGCAGATATAACCAGTCCCGCTTACGCCATCAGGCACACCGGCCCGGCGGAAGTTGTGAACGTATTGGACAAGGACAACCTGCACCACGTATTTAACAAACACAAGCCCACGCAAGTTTATTTGCTGGCCGCGATTTTATCCGCTGTAGGCGAACAAAAACCAATGCTGGCCTGGGATCTGAACATGACCGGCCTGCTGAACGTATTGGATTTTTCAGTTGAGTGCAAGGTTAAAAAAGTTTTCTGGCCAAGCTCGATCGCTGTTTTTGGACCAAATTCGCCAAAGGAAAACACACCTCAATATTGCGTGATGGACCCTAATACGGTTTATGGTTTCAGCAAACTGGCAGGTGAGCGCTGGTGCGAATATTACTATAATAAACACGGACTGGATATCAGGAGCCTGCGCTACCCCGGGCTAATCAGCTGGAGGGCGAACCCGGGTGGCGGCACTACAGATTACGCCGTTCATATTTTTCATGAGGCATTAAAAACCGGTCGTTACCAGAGCTTTTTATCTGCCAATACTGCCCTGCCGATGATGTATATGGACGATGCCATACGCGCAACCTTTATGCTGATGGATGCGCCCGCAGAAAAGCTGACCATACGATCAGCCTATAACCTGGCTGGTATTAGCTTCACTCCAGCGCAATTAGCCGAAGAAATTAAAAAAGTGATGCCCGGTTTTGAGATCAGCTATGCTGACAGCGATCCGCGCCAGGCCATTGCCAATAGCTGGCCAAAATCAATCGACGACAGTTATTCTGAAAAAGATTGGGGCTGGCAACTGGAATACGATCTGCCAAAGATCGTAGAGGATATGCTGACGAACCTGAAAACTATTATTTAAGAAACAAGTATTATATTCGCTGTGTCCATAGTCACCAGACCATGGCCCATAGATTATTAACTATGGACTATCGGCTATGGGCAATGGACTAATTAGAAAAATATGGGAAGAGCATTTGAGTTCCGTAAAGAAAGAAAATTTAAGCGTTGGGCGAAGATGGCCGTGCAGTTTACCCGTTTAGGTAAGGAAATTGTAATGGCGGTAAAGGCCGGCGGTGGTGATGTGAATACCAATTCACGCTTACGAACCGCGGTGCAAAACTCCAAGGCTGTAAATATGCCGAAGGACCGTGTAGAGGCCGCCATTAAAAGGGCCACCAGCCGGGATGAAAAAGATTATGAAGAATTAGTTTACGAAGGATATGCACCGCACGGGGTAGCCGTTTTGGTTGAGACCGCGACCGATAATACCAACCGTACCGTTGCCAACGTACGCAGCTATTTTACCAAAACAGGTGGGGCGTTAGGAAAAACAGGATCACTGGATTTTATATTTACCCGTAAGTCGGTATTTACTTTTGAACCGGGCGACCGTGACCTCGAAGAGCTGGAGTTTGAACTGATCGACGCCGGGCTGGAAGATCTGTTTGTGGAGGCTGATGAAGAAGGAAGAGATATTGCCGTGATCCATACCGCGTTTGAAGATTTCGGCAAGATGCAAAAGGCATTGGAAGAAGCGGGGATCGAAGTAAAATCAGCCAAGCTGGAACGTGTGCCACAATCATTCCACGATGTTACAGAAGAACAGGTTGCCGATGTGATGAAACTGATAGACAAGCTGGAAGAGGATGATGATGTGCAGGCAGTGTATCATAATATGGCGGAGTAATTTTAATTTGAAGATGAGTTAATTTGAAGATTTGAAAATTGATCTTGAATTAACTCATCTTCAAATTTTCAAATCAGGTAATTTCAAATTAACACTATGCCATTATTCAGTTCACGTAAGGAAGGAAAAAAAGTAAAGGTAACCTTTGCTAACGGCCTGCTTTTTGTTGAAAAAGAGGACGGCAAGCAACAGGCGTTTCCGCTTGATTTTTATCCGAAGCTAATGAGCGCCACCGATGAGGAACGCGAAGACTGGACACAAACCGATAAAGGCATTCATTGGAACAAGCTTGACCTGGATATTTCAATTTGAAGATGTGTTAATTTGAAGATTTGAAAATTACCGCATCTTCAAATTGGCACATTTTCAGATTTTCAAATTAATAAAATGACTTTCGACGAGTTTTTTAAGAAGAAAAAGATCAACCTGCAAACCTTTGAACAGGGAGAGCCGGGGCTGTTTTCTGAATTTAAAACTCATTACGAACAAATGGGCGAAAAGAGTTTCGACCATACCAAAAAATACTGGTTCAATAAACTGAGGCTGCGTTTCCCTGCACCTGTAGAACCTAAGGTTGAAAAAGTGGTTATGGAAAACCGCCTCGCGGAGCAGACGATCACCGAAAGCCTTATAGAATCTTCTGAGCCGGCACCAAATATTGGCTTCAGGCCGAAATTCAAAGCGGGAGTTACCAAACCGACAGAGGAAGTGTCGCAGGTACCAAAAGAAGATACAGACCCCTCGACGCCACCACCAAACATTGGGTTCAAGCCAAAGTTCAGGGCAGGGGTTACTAAGCCTGTTGAGTCAATCCCAGAATCAGAAAAGCCTGCTGAAAATACTGAGCCTGCGGCGAAACCAGCAGTAGGGTTTATTCCAAGGTTTAAAGCAGGAGTTACCAAACCATCTGAAACAACCCCAAATCCGGAGCCGAAAAAGCCTGTTGAGAATACAGAGCAACCAACGCCAAAACCAGCGGTAGGTTTTACTCCGAGATTTAAGGCTGGAGTTACTAAACCGGCTGAATCAACCCCAAATCCAGAGGCGGAAAAGCCTGTCGAGAATACTGAGCAGACTGCGGCAAAACCTGCGGTAGGATTTACGCCGAGATTTAAGGCTGGGATTACTAAGTCCGCTGAAACAGCACCTAAACCCAAACCAGAAAAGCCTGCTGAAAATACAGAGCAGCCTGCGGCAAAACCAGCGGTAGGTTTTACTCCGAGATTTAAAGCGGGGGTTACTAAATCTGTTAATCAAGCACCGGAAAAGAAGGAAGATCCGAAATCTGATGAAGGGGCTTCAGATGATAAAAAAGGTATTTAAAGAGCAGACTTACGAAATTTCGAAAACTTCGTAAGTCTGTTAAAGTATCCTTAGTTTTTTGAGATCATTGGGCTTTCAAAACCAATCTTCTTCAGGCCGTTTTGTACTTCCGGGCAACTCATAAATAGTTTCCAGAGTAAGCCGCTACGCTGGTTTTCGATCATCACTACAATTGGGCCCTGGTCTATCGCCAGGTATGATTTGGCATACCAGTTATGCGATTCGCTAAAGGCATCGATAAAACCATACTGGCCCCATAGCTTGTCGCCCATATCATAATAAAAATGACGCAGCGCTTTCATGGAGTATTCCGGTGTGTATGGGAACGCGGATAGCGCGGCGGTTGGCGAGATCACGCCCAGGTCGTTATCCGGTGCATGGGCGCTGTAACCAACATAGCTATCGCTGGCTGTAAGCCCCCAGCAATTTTCGCCATATCCTTTGTATTTTTTGGGGTTATCAACGCAGTAATCATGGTTGATCAGGGTATGGTTGGTATTTTGCTCCCAGTAATCGGCATATTGGTCTTTCAGGCCTTTTGGATCTAAACCCATAAACGAATATTGAGAAAAGAAAAGCGGGCCACCGTAAGCAAATCCCAAGGGTAATTTATGCCCATAATAGGTTTTCCCATTTTTGAAGAAGTCGCTTTGTGCCCAGCCGCCATAATATACATTCGCACCGACCGGGTACCGGGTACCTGATTCGGCGAGTACATAAGCGATAAGACACTCATTAAACCCGCGGATCGGGAAGTTCATGGCCCAGCCGTTATTTGGCGACCAGTGCCAGTATAAGTTATCCCGGCCGTCGCGGGTGTACCAGTTCCATTCCACATCATCCCAAAGCCCCTGTATCCTGCCCCTGATCTCGCTCTCCTTGCGGTCGTGCGCGTTAAAATATTGCCTGGCGCATAATAAGCCTTCAAAAAGATAAGAGGTTTCTACAAGGTCACCGCCATCGTCCTTACGACCGAATGGGATGATCTTCCCGGTCTCGCCGTTCAGCCAGTGAGGGAATACGCCATGGTAGGCATCAGCCTTCGATAAAAAATTCAAGATCTTCAGCATACGGTCGACTGCCTGCTCATGCGGTATAAATTTGCGGTGATCGGCTACGATCAATGCCATGATGCCGAATCCAGAGCCGCCGGTAGTTACTACCTCGTTGCCATAATCATAGGCAACATTGCTTCGTTCGCGGGCAAGGCCGCTGGTTGGATGGCCAAAATCCCAAAAATAGCGAAAGGTTTGTTTTTGCACCACATCAAGCAGGGCGCTGTCTGATAACCCTTTGATCACACCGACCGGGGCAATCGGAGTTTCTGCAGACTTTGCCGATTGTTGGGCGAAAGTGCAGTTGGCTATTAAACCAAAAAGTAACATTACTAATATTGTCTTCATCTAATTATCTTTAAAGTGATTATAAGCTAGGACCCTGGAAGCCCAAATTTTTCATCCCGGTTTTTACTTCGGGGCAACTCATAAATAGATTCCAGAGCAGGCCCGTACGGTAGTTTTCGATCATATCTATTATTGGCCCCTGGTCGATAGCTAATGTTGAATTGCCAAACCAGGTATTATCCAGATCAAAGGAATCATAAAAGCCATACTGCCCCCACATTTTATCGCCGAGCTTATAATAAAAAAACTTTAAAGCGGCCATTGACTGAGTTGGGGTGTAAGGAAACGAAGCGAGGGCGGCTGTTGGAGCAATAGTACCAACGTCATTGGTGGGAGAACTTGCCGTATAGCCGTTCTGAATGTCGCTGGCAGTTAGTCCCCAGCAGTTGCTGCCGTAGCCGTAGTAACCGTTAGGATTCGCTACGCAATAGTTATAATTGATCATGGCGTGTGCCTTATTTTGCACATCATAGCTGGCGTAAGCATCTGATAAACCGTTAGGATTGATCCCCAAAAATGAATAGTGGGCAAAGAACAGAGGGCCACCGTCGGCAGGGCCTAATGGCAGTTTGACACCAAAATAGGTGTTGCCATTTTTCATGCCGCCGTTGAGCGCCCAGCCGTTGTCATAAACAGCTTTAGTAATGGGATGCGTGGTCGATGATGCTGCCATTACATAGGTGATCAGCGCTTCGTCCCAGCCGTTTACCTGCATATTGCTTGACCAGGCATAATCAGGGCTCCAATGCCAGAACAGAGTATTTTGTCCACTCTGACGGAACCAGTCCCATTCCACATTATTCCATAGCGTATTGATATCGGCCCTCAATTGCGTTTCGGCCGGGCTTGCCTGGCTAAAATATTGACGCGCAGTAAGCAGCCCCTGCATCAGGTAAGCTGTTTCGACCAGGTCGGCCCCGTCATCCTGGGTGCTGAAGGGGACTACCACGCCGGTCACCCCGTTCATCCAGTGTGGAAAAGCGCCATGAAATGTTTGCGCTGTTTTCAGAAAACCAACGATCTTCTGCATCCTTGCAAGGCCATCAGCCCTTGAAATAAAACTACGATTGACACCTACCACAAGCGCCATGATCCCGAACCCAGAGCCTCCGGTGGTTACTACGTCGCCTGAGGTATTGCGCTCACGAGCCAAACCGCTGGTGGGATGACCAAAATCATAAAAGTATTTCAGTGTTTGCTTTTGGACAAGATCAAGCAGGGCATCATCAGAAATTACCGGGAACTTGTCGGTGTTATCGATGGCGGTTATAAATTGAACGGTTACTGCCGATTGCAATGCACCACCTTTTGCTGATTTGAGCGCCGTTGAAACACTTAGTGTGTATTGGGTAACAGGTTGCAAAGCCGATGGTGTGATCACGATGGTGCTGTCGCTGTTTTGATAAGCGGTGGTGAAGGTGATGATGGCACCCGCATTGCTTTTAAAAGTAATATTACTACTGACTGAGCTGTGACTGACGGGGGCCGAAAAGGATATTTTTATTTCGGGTGTTGTATTAATGCCTTTGTAGGTATAACCATTAAAAGCACCATTCACCTTTAATGAATTGAAGCTAAAAGATGCCGGTGCCGGAGTAACAGGTGTGGGTGTTTTTTTATCCTTTCCGCAAGAATATAAGCACACCAGGCATACAAATATCAAATAATATTCAAAGTTATTCTTCATCCCCTCAATGTCATGTCGTTAAAAAAGGCCAGCAATAAAAAAGGCTGTCACCGCCTGCCAGCCGGCAGACGGACAAACAACCTTAATCAATCAATCAACTTTTATCTTCCTGCTTTTTCCAGGTTATACAAAGCATCAATTTGGTCGGTGCTTAAAACCTTATTGTACACTCTTACCTGGTCAAGTTTTCCGGTTAAGAAACCAGCCCAATCCTGCGCACCTGTATTAGTGGTAAGTGACGGCGTGGTTTGAAACTGCATGGTTCCGAAAACCATTTTCACAGCTTTAGACCAATCCAGCGGTGCAAAGCCCCCGGCTGCATTTGTGCCGACAGCCTTTCCATTGAAATATACAGTTACTGTTGAAGCGGCATCGTCATAAGTTACCAGCACCTGCGACCAGGCATTCCATGGATTAGTTACCGTATAGCCACCTTCCCAGGCATCTGAGCCGGCAGTGCTACCGCTTTTGTTCCACATGTGCACCTTCAAGATACCTGAAGTTGGGGTGTCGGCATCCCCCGTGTCAAAAAATATGTCGAAATTCCCCCAGAAGTTATCCGTATGCGCAATACTCATCAATCCCAATGCATTGGTGTTTTGCGGCATATTATACCATGTACTGATGGTAAAGCTGTGAACGCCCTGAACAGCCGAAGGAACATCTGATACCACATAGCTATGATCGGCACCCTGCAGCCCCTTACCTGCAACGCCGGCACCAAAACTTGTTCCGGTATTTACTCCCGCTGTGCCTGACAAGCTATCAGCCAGGTTACCGTTAAATGACCATAAAGCAACCAGGCTAGCCGGCTCAATATCTTTCGAGCTGCTAAACCCATCAAAGGATGGCAGTGGTTTTGAAGGGGCATATGACTTGGCGTCAAATTCCTTCATGCATGATGATATTGATATTGCTACCATCACCACCATACTCATACATACAAATCTTTTCATGATTATATTTTCTTTAAATTAATAATTCGGATTTTGAGTTAATTTGCCGGCGCTCAAGTCAATTTCACTTTGAGGGATCGGCCAAACCTCATTTTTATTTTCCTTCCAGCCCAACGGACCAAAAACCTCTTTACCACGACCCTGACGGATCACATCAAAATAACGATCGAATTCCATTGCCAGTTCTGACCTGCGTTCGCGATAGATCGCGGCACGTAAAGTTGCCTGATCAGTACTGGTAACTTTTGGCAAGATAGCTGCATTGCCCCCTCTTGCGCGTGCTCTAACCAGCTCTAACGAAGAGATTGCCTGGCCGGAGTTTCCTAACTCGTTAGCAGCTTCGGCATTCATTAATAGTACGTCGGCATAGCGTATTACGCGTATGTTTTGCTGACAGCCTTCATTAAATCCGCTTTGATACAAACTGAATGGAACATACGACTTTTGATTGTACATCGGATTTGGAACACTGCCTGGTATAACATCCCCCTCGGGTGTAGTTTCACCCTTGAATATGATGGTAGCATCACGGCGTGGGTCGCCTGTTTCAAAAGATGCAGCCAGATCCGAGGTAGGAACATTGAATCCCCAACCACCGCCAACTACGCTTCTTACCCCCTGTACCTGTGAGTACTGTGAGCTGGAAGCATCCGGGTTTCCCGGAATCAACGAAGCCTGTATCTCAAATATCGATTCGGAATTGTTTTCATTAGTTGTTCTGAATTGCTGCTCAAAATTAGGGAACAAACTATATCCAAGGCCCATCACCTGGTTGGTAAGGGCGAATACATCACCCCATTTTTTCTCATACATAGCAACTTTTGCATGAAGTGCCAGTGCGGCGCCTTTTGTGGCGCGGCCAACATCAGTACCTGTATAAGATTGAGGCAAAACGCTTGCCGCATCCGTCAGATCGGTTTCAATTGCTGTATAAACCTGTGCTTTAGGCGTACGCGCGATATTATATTCACTTGGATCTTTTGGCAGGTGCAATCGCAACGGCACATCGCCGAAAGCCCTTACCAACCTGAAATAAGCGTAGGCCCTTAAGAATTTGGCTTCGGCAATATATCTTGCTTTTAACATCGCGTCCATGTTGATTGTATCGATATGATCCAATACCTGATTGCTCAGGTTCACTTGCTGGTACTTCCCGTTCCAAAAATCAACTATCTGTCCCTGTGTGGACGTAACTGTAAAGTTGTTATAAGTGTTCATAAACGGCACGGATCCGTCGGAGATATCACTACCGGTTTCAGTATCGTCAGAGCCAAGGCTTTCCAAAGCGATGGGAGCGAAAGAAACTTCTGTCCACCCGCGTAAGTTGGCATACATGGAGTTTACAGCACTTGTTGCATCGGCACTTGTTTTCCAAAACTGAGTTTCTGCTGGCTGGCCCTGCGGCGGTACATCTAAAAAGCTTTTCTTACACCCCGTAATTATCACAAGGGATGCTATAACAAAAGCAGCTATTTTTTGAAAATTTTTCATTGTCTGAATAATTTTAATTTTTTAAAAAGTAAGGCTCACACCTAAATTATATGTTGCGTACAATGGCTGCACGTTCGAATCAACTCCGGCTCTTGTTGGGTCACCCCCTACTTCTGGATTAAATCCTTTGTATTTGAAGAAATTAAACGCGTTTTGCGCATTAGCAAATACCCTCAGCTTCGATATCTTTAACCTGTTCATTAAAGATGAAGGCAAGGTATAACCCAATTGCAAGTTCCTTATCCTGAAATAACTACCATCCTGTACGTAGAAAGAATTGGAACGGTTATTTTGCCCACCAGCAATGTATACTGAGGGATAAGTATTAGATGTACCCGGCCCATGCCAGCGGTTATCATAAAAGTCCTGGCTGAAATTTTCAGTACCAAAACGGATACCGCTATTGGCATCATAGATCTGTACGCCTGCGATTCCCTGGAAATCAGCTGTCAGATCGAACTGTTTGTAAGCAAAGTAAGTGCTGAAACCATAAGTATATTTAGGATTCGGATTTCCCAATACCACCCGGTCCTTGTCGTCAATTACACCATCATGGTTGACATCGTCATATTTAAAGTCGCCTGGAACCGCATTAGGCATGATCTTGTTGCCATTCTTCGAATAGGCATCTATCTCCGCCTGTGTTTGGAAAATACCATCAACCTTCAACCCGAAGAATTCGCCAATGGGCTCGCCTTGCATTGTGCGGGTGTTGTAGTTAGCCGACCCTGTAGTTGATACCGCCTGGTAAATTGGATTTGCACCTGTAGAAACGCTTAACACCTTATTGTTGTTGATCCCAATGTTACCACTTAAGCTGTAAGTGAAATCCTTGCCGATCTTATCCTTCCAGGTTAATACAATTTCGACACCCTGGTTTTGGAACGTAGCCTGGTTGCCTATGATGGTACCACCGCTGGTACCAAGCGAGCCTAAGATTGGAATGTCAAATATGGCCTTTTCGGTTTTTTTGTTGTAAAAATCAAATTCGCCATATAGTCTATTATCAAGCAACGAAGCTTCGAGGCCAATGTCAGTACCTACACCACGTTCCCAATAGGTTGTAGGCGGTACGATAGAAGCGACACTTTGTGCCGGTATGGTTGTTTGGCCTGAAACATAAGTATAACCAGTAAGCGTAGTTACAGATAAGTTTGATGGAACAGATACGTTACCTATTTTACCCCAACTGCCGCGAAGCTTCAAGGTATTAAATACTTTTTGATCCTTCATGAAATCTTCTTCTGAAATTACCCAGCCGGCACCAACTGAAGGGAAATAGCCCCAACGATTGTTGCCTGAGAATTTAGAGGACCCGTCAGCACGCATAGTGGCGTTCAACAGATATCTGCCCTTGAAGGAATAATTGGCCCTGGCAAAGTAAGAGTTTACTGTGCTGTAGGACGGATAGCCCCCAGATATATCGTTCAGGAAGAAATTGTCGCCCTGTGCAAAATAATGACCATTACCATAATCAGGCACATCCTCTGCGGAGGCAATTACACCTGTGTACTTATATGATTGCGCACTTTGGCCCAACAATACAGTAAGCGCATGGTCACCGAAATGATTATCGTAGGTTAATGTATTTTCGATGATCCAGTTCCTTGTTTTCAGGTCCGTCTCGGTCAGTTTGCTCTTGGTATTGAGCTGCGCGAAAGTGGCGTTAAAAACAGGAACATAGTTATTTACTTCGTTTTCCTCGTAATCGCCACCTACACTGCTATGAAAAGTAAAATGTTTCGCGAATTTCAGATCGGCATACACGGTACCATTGGCTCTGTAATCCGTAGTATGCTGGTTGAAGAAATCAAGATCAACCTGCGGATTAAATAATGCCGAACTGGTTACATTGTAATCATTAGGATCGCCATAGGCTCCATTGGCATACCTTACAGGTACGATAGGCACGGCAGCATATACTTCATGAAATATGCTATTGTTGATGTCCCTCGACTTATGAAAAGCTCCGTTTAAATCATAGCCCAATTTTAATCCTTTAGCTACTTCAAATTCATTAACTACCCGTAGTGTGTACCTGTTATAGCTATTCGTATTAACAGTACCTTCCTGGTCAAGATAACCAAATGCCACGTTATAGGTTGATTTTTCGCCACCACCGGATACCGAGATGTGCTGGTTATCAATGAACGCGTTCCTGAATATCTGGTGTGTCCAATCGGTAGTACCGAAGTTATTCGGGTTTGGATAGCGTCCTGTACCACCGCCTATAACATCAAGCTCATCAACAAGTGTTGCGTACTCGGGGCCGTTAGCCATTTTAAAATTGTTGGTGATAACCTGGTTACCTACAAATCCATCATAGTTTACAATGGCTTTTGTATTTTCTTGATCCCTTTTGGTGGTAACCAAAATTACGCCGTTGGCTGCCCTGATACCATAAATAGCTTCGGACGATGCATCCTTTAGTACACTGATATTTTCGATGTCGGCAGGATTGATGAAATCTATGTTATCGCTCCAAATACCATCAACCACATACAGTGGATTAGCATTGCCATAAACCGTCCCGACGCCACGAATGTGAACTTCGGGTGTAGAACCTGGCGCACCTGAATTGGTGATCTGAACACCGGCTACCTTACCCTGTAACGAACTGATCGGGTTAACGGAGGCCTGTTTAGATATCTCCGAACCCTTAACCGACGAAACAGAGCCTGTAACATCAATTTTCCTTTGGGTACCGTAACCAACTACCACTACCTCGCTTAAGGCATTTGATTGTGCTTTTAGTTTGATATTGATTGTAGCCTGCCCGTTTACGGCTACTTCCTGGGGAGTATATCCCAGGCTGGTAAATACTAATGTGGCGTTTGACGGCACGCTTAGTGAGAAAGCGCCGTTAACATCGGTTTGTGCACCTATAGCTGTTCCCTTGACGCCTACACTTACGCCTACCAACGCTTCGTTAGTTGTTGCATCTGTAACAGTACCTTTCACTGTTACGTTTTGCGCAAACGCAGAATTGATAAAAAGAAAACACAAAAGCACCAACCCTGAAATAGTAAAATTTCTTTTCATGTGGTTTAATTAAAAAATTAGGAATTAGAAATAATTGGTTAAATGTTCTACGAAATTGGTTACATAATACGTTTTTAACAAATTATCGCACTCTACATTAATACATCATTTAAAAAGTAGTTTCTCATCAATTTCGAAATTGATTCATAATAAAGTGATTATCAATTATTTAAAAATACATAGTGTATTGCGTACATACTACATTAAAGAAGTATCAGGTAACAAGCGCGAAACAGGGTATGAGAGGTAATGATGTAGTATTAAAGCTCCATGAGAAACTCGACGAGGTTCTTATCATGTTCAAGATTGAGTTTTTTGCGCAGGCGATAGCGTCTGATCTCAACACCTCGCAGAGATATATTGAGCAGTGAGGCCATCTCTTTACTGTTCATATTCATGCGCAGGTAGGCACACAGTTTCAGATCGTTAGGGACAAGGTCTGGATGCTGGGCTTTTAACTTCTTGAAGAAGCTTTCATGAGCTTCATTAAAGCTGCTCTCGAAAAGGTTCCAGTCGCGCTCATCGCTCATGCCGTCATCAATTACTTTCTGGATCTTTCGCAACTGTTCATCAGAAAGCTTTTTGCCTGAACTGTCTTTTAGCTGAGTGATCTCATCGCTTATTTTTTGAAGCAGCTCGTTTTTGTAAACGATGTTCATGGCTGAATTTGCCAGCTCCCTGCTTTTGCTTGCGAGGTCAGCCTGTAATTGCTCATTCCGTATTCTCACAATGTGCTGCTCACTGGCCAGGGCCTCCTGTTTCAGGAACTCTTCTTTTTCCTTTTGCAGCTTCTCGTGTATGTGATGCTGGTGCCTTCGCAGTTTTAACCTATAGTAATATCTAACTAAATAGTAAGCCAACACCAGCAGCAAAATATATCCGGCGAGTGCCCATTGGCTTGCATACCACGGCGACAGGACAGTAAAATTGAGCACCGTTTCGGGCGACACATTTTGCTCGTTTATCTTTGCCCGCACCTTAAAATGGTAGGTCCCCTGGTTTAAGTTGGTAAATTCTTTCTGGCTGAGGGCGCTCCAGTCCGACCATTGGTGCGAGTAGCCCTCGAGGTAATACTGGAACTTTACCTTCTCCTGCCGGTAAAAGGGCAATGAATAGGATATGCGGATATTATTCTGCGCAAAAGGTATTTCGATATCATCACTGTCTGCGATAATGGTGTTTTTATCAGTAATGTTTTCGATCCGCCGGATCAAAACAGAAGGCAGTTTTACGTCGCTTTGCTGCTGGGCATCCTCATCGTTTAGTATCACAAAGCCGTCGTCCACGCTGATGAGGTATATCGAACTGTTGATACGGCTGATGTTCTCGTAATTATGCAGCATACGGCCGTCGAGGATATTAAAGCGATTGGAATCGATGCTTAATTTACCGGGAACAGAAAGATCGGCCAGGGCTACACGACCATGATTGATCAGCCAGTACTTTTTGCCGATTGCGGAAATGATTTTGTTGGATGACGCAAAAGAGCCCAATTTTTTGTTCAGCTGCTGGTATTTATAAAAGCGGTCGCTGATCTCATCATACACGTAAAACCCTGAATCGGATGAGAAAATAATCCTATTATCCAGCTTAAATACATTGATGTTGTAGCTGCCCGGCAAGCCGTAGCGATTATCATAGTACTTAACCGAAGTTGCTTTTTTGAGGTCGCCGCTTAGGGTTACTTTATAGATGCCTTTGTAAGCATGGCTAATCCATATTTGGCCTTTATCATCCTGCTCCACATAGCGGGAAGGCTCCCCGAAACCATCTACCTTATGATCAAATGCCCAATTACCTGCGTTATCTTTTTTGTAGATCACCAGACCCGTATATGTGCCTTGTATCAGTTGGTTGTCGTGGAGCTTTTTTATCGTCCAGCCGCCGCTGATGAGTGTTATTTTCGACAGGGTATTCCCGTTAACCTGGAAGGTGCCGCTGTTATGCCCGCAAAGCAAATGCCCGTCCTGCAGCGAAAGGTCCCACACCTGGCCCTGTGAGCCGGGGATCAGCTTAAAGTCGAAGGATTGGAACGGACGCTTACCGGCGATCCAGTCGCTATAAAAAAGGCCCTGATTGGTGCCGAGGTAGATTTTATTGTCGAATATGATGCTTGAGTATACTGTACCGAACCTGCCCGTTTTATCAAAATAAAAATAAAGCGGCGAGTTGATCTCTATCCTGTCGATACCGTTATCTAAACCCGTCCACAGGTTATGATCGTTGTCGATATATAGGCTTAAAACCGTGTTGTTTTGTAAACCACTCGATTTATTGATATGCTGGATCACGTTGCCGGCGGTATCGATGATGATAACGCCATTCAATATGGTACCGAAAGCAAAGTATCTGCCAGATACTACTACGCCGTTGTTTAACTGGTAAGTTTTGAGGAATTCGTTGGCCTGGCTGTTCCAGGGAGATATCTGCTTTCCATCATAAATAAACAGGCCATTGCGTGCGGTGCCGAGCAGGTATTTATTACGACCGAAAGGTAAAATAGAAAGTATCCCACTGTTACCGCACAGGTTACTGCCCGTTATATATTCCAGCTTATTGTTTTTTAGTTCGAACAAGCCCGTATTTACCTGCTCCACAAAATAGCGCTGACCAATTTTGAAAAGGAACAGAAAAGGGTTTGGCCCTTTTACCACGCTGATCTTTCCTTTGATATAAATATAAATGGTGCCGAAGGATTGGAAGATTACCTGTCCGTCATCTACATATATTTTCCATATCTCTTCATTAAGGGGTTGATATTTTTTGGGAATAAGGCTGGTGAGCGAGTGATATTGCAGGGAGCCTTTTTGATTATTTTCCCAATACCCGAATTCGCCAAAGCCACCCGAATAAACCTTGCCATTACCGTCGGCAGCTACCGAACGAACGATCAGTCCATTCGGCATTGGGTAAGATTGCCAGTATTTACCATCAAACGTCAATAAGCCTTCTGAGTTACCGAAATACATAATACCGTGCTCGTCCCGGGTTACCGACCAGTTTTGATTACCCGACTGGTAAATGGCCTTGGTATAATTTTGCACGTAAGGCACCCCAATGCTTTTTATATCAGCCGCCATGGCTGCGTACGCCATAAACAGGATGAGGTTTATAAAAATCAGGATATACTTACGCATGACTTAATATACAAGTACTCCGTATAGGTTGTGACGGATAAGCGAAAATACAGTTTTTGTCTGAACCATGGTTATGAAATTGGTATGGACTAAGCTGCATACGATACCTGGTTACATTTTCCAAATACCCTGCGGTTTGATGGCGGTCGAGGAGAGGTCAATTTATCTGATCTCTCAATTTAGATGTAGTGTCACACCATTACCAAAATAATAAAAGCCCTATAGAACCTGCATTTTATAGAGCTTTAATCTTACGACCACATTAAACGATCAACGTTCCTGCGAGCGAAGCTCTCCTTCGCAAGCACAGCGGACTTTGTCCGCCGTAGCTCGCTTCGGCGAGCGAAGGCAGGGAGGGATTCCGATCGAACACCTTATACCATTTTTGACCTTTTTAGAGACTTTAAAAATTTAAATCAGATTTCTTCGTTAAATTTACCCGTTATAATTTGGGTCAAATTCCACAATCCATTCAATACCATATTTGTCCCTGAACATTCCGGCGTATGTACCCCAGGGACTGTCGCCAATGGGCCCTTCAATATCTCCGCCTGCCGACAGTCCGTTAAATATTTTGTCTGCTTCTTCACGGCTTTCGGCGGCCACTGCGATTTTAGACCTGTTTTCGCTTTCGTTTACCCGCCCCATAAACTCGGGAACATCGTTGGCTATTAATACATTCTGTTTGCCAAGTGGCAAGGCAATGTGCATGAGTTTATTTGCCTCATTTTCGGGCACCTGAAAATCCATACCTGCCAGGTCCTTGAAACGAATGATCTTTGTGAACTCGCCGCCAAAAACTGATCTGTAAAAAATGAATGCTTCTTCGGCATTTCCGTTAAAGTTGATCCAGGGATTAATTGTTCTCATAATTTTTAATTCTTAAATTGATTGTAAATTTTCTTTTTATGTTTTCTACGATAAGGAGGCCAACAGATCTTCCAGGTTTTTTAAGGTTATGGTGAAGCCTATTTTGAAGCCTTCTAATAATTTCTCCAATCGCTCAAACGATTCATTAAAAATGGTAATGTCCACTTTGGTTATGCCATTTTGCTCGCTGAAATTGTAATCCCATTCAGAACCCGGCAGTTCACGATTTTCGTCTTTATCCGCAAACGCGTTGTACATCTTAAAATTGGTTTTCGGAGTAATGGATGTAAATTCCTGCACCGCCCAGCGCTCCTGCCCATCGGGGCTTACCATGGCGTAAAACCGCCGCCCGCCAACTTCAAAATTCATATACTTGGTTTTGGCGCGCATAGGTGCAGGCGCCCCCCATTGGTCCAGTAGTTCGGCTTTGGTAAAGGCATCCCATACTAGAGCCTGCCCGGCATTAAACTCCCTGGTGATGTAAACCGTTTTCGCTGTTTTGTCGACGTTAAAATCAAATAGCAAATCGTTGTTCATTATTTATTGATGGTTAGTTAATAATTTTATTGGTATCAATGCTACTTCGTGGTCTGTTCTTTAATTGTTGTTAATAATTGGTCAAGTTGGTTAAATTGAGTTTCCCAGTTTTGCCTGAATTGGGCTAACCAATGGTCAAATTCTTGCATTTTTTTGGCATTAAAGTGATAATGGATCTCCCTGCCGCTTTGCTCAGGTTTAATCAATTCGCATTCGTGTAACACTTTAATGTGTTTTGATACTGCCTGGCGGGTCATATCAAATTTTTCCGCCATTGCATTTGGTGTTAATGCCTGGATAGCGATTAACGTTAAAATAGCCCTGCGTGTTGGGTCTGATATGGCCTGGAATATATCTTGTTTCATTCTTGATTATTAATTGCGCAACCTTCAGGTTGCAAATATATATGCAACTTTTGAGTTGCGCAAATATATCTGCATTTTTTTTCCGAGGTATAAGGGCGGGATGTTTAATTAATTTATTTTCGAAATAGTTAAAACAAATGCATGATTGACAGCTTGTATTAATACACAAAACATAATTTTAAACTCTAAAATCATGAGTTCGATTCTTTATATAGTCGCCGTTATCCTGATCATTGGTTGGGTATTAGGTGCATTTGTTTACTCCGTGGGTGGATTTATACACATCTTATTGGTGATTGCCATTATAGCTATTATTTTTGGAGCTATCAGAGGACGGTCTGTAGTTTAAGCATTAAATTTATTATTTAGGCAGATCGCTCTTGGTTGCTTTGTCGTCTGCCAGCAGGAATGTCCTGATTCGATCAATATGTACCTGGGACAATTTTGCCCGCTCGGCGGCTGATTGTGCCTGTGCGCCGCTTTGATCTTTTGCAAGTGTGGTGAGCAGGTTCTTTCTTTCTTCGAACATGCGAAGTGCGGTCCACATCGTTTCTTCAATTTTTTTGGTTTGTTCTGCCAGCAAGGCCGCAGCGGTATAAGCGTGGCCTGTATGGCAACGGTAACGCAGTTGTGAGCCTTTTTCTATCTTCCATAAAACACCGCCGCAACCCGGACAATTGAATGGTACCTGTTCACCCAGGGAATTTACAGCAGGCAGGTCACTCAATACCCGTTCGGCAATTATTGCCTCCCGTTGAATATCTTTTGGAATTGCTTTTTGCCTGCCGGGCTTCCTGTCCACCAGTTTAGAAAGAATACCACCCATTTCAGCTATAGGGACACAATAATCCGCCTTTAGCTGGTTCAAGGCATTTTTCGGCATATCAGGATAATCAGCCTCGTTCGGATCTTGCACTATGCAGGTCCCCCCGCATCTTTGAATGGCTATTAATCCGGCTGTTCCATCATCCAGGTAACCCGTCAGGATGATACCGGTCACCCTATTGCCAAAAGCAACCGCGGCGGAACGGAACAGCGGGTCAATGCCCGGACGAGACCTGTTTTCCTGCGCGCCCTTGGTCACATGGAGCAACCCCTCGTTATTCAGCAGGAGGTGATGATCCGATGGCGCCAGGTAAACGTGTCCCGCTTTAACCGTTTCTCCGTGTACCGCATGCAAACACTTCAATCTTCCATGCTTGTTTAAGGCATCCAAAAGGACATCTCCTGAAGCATCTGCAGAGATATGCTGAACAATCAGTACCGGCGCGGGAAAATCTTTGGGTAGTTGCTGAACTAAAGCGATCAGCGCATTTAGCCCACCGGCGGAAGCTCCCACGACGATAACTTGGCCGGTTTTAGGATCGAATCGGGCTGAACTGGTTTTCATGATACGATAGGAACACAAATAACCCGGAAAGGTTCCTCATATCTAAGGATTTAAATGTTAAGTATCATCTAAGTAGATTTATAAACTGAAAAAGTTGAGTAGTTTAGAGTACTACTCAACTTTTCCCAGCGGAGAGGGAGGGATTCGAACCCTCGATACCCTTTTGAGGTATACACACTTTCCAGGCGTGCTCTTTCGACCACTCAGACACCTCTCCGGAAATTGGATTGCAAATGTAGAATATTTGCGCAAATATCGGATAATGAATTTTGAATGCTGAATATCGAATGGCAAAACTTAAAAAGTGTATCTGCTATTGATATTGCGAATTATATAACTGCAATGACCGGTTAGCATGCTTCCCGGCCCTTATCAGGTTAATAATAGACGAGGTTAAAAAGGCCGTGGCCGCGCCGGTTAAAATATAGGCGCCGGTTAAGCTATGATGCTGATAAATAATTTCAGACTGGCCGTTGACAAAACCCGCTGTTGAACCAGCAAGTTTATTGTTGTGGGCATATACAATACCTGCTGCAGTGCCCGCTATAGCAGTACCGGCAAATGATACATAACTCCACGTAACATTGGTTTTTGCTTTTGATAATTCCTGGGCCGCCGGTGCGTAACGCATCAGCCGGATAAGAACATCCTCGCGCGTTTGCAATTTGCCGCCGACGGTATACAGGTATCCGTCATGCCTGCCCCCGTCAATAGGGATAACTTTTATAAGACTATCTGGCTGGGAATGTGGTTTACTATCCTGAGCCCTGAGCGCTAAGGATGAGCAAAGGAATAACATAGTGATTAGGATTAGCTTTTTCATAGGTGTTAAAAGTAGAAAGCGATTATTAAATTATTTGAATTACATGATTAACAAATTAGGGGGGCATATATTTTTTACATATCAGCTTAAAAAAGGCGCCCCGGTCAATCACCGGAACGCCAAACTGAAAACTACAAATCAACTCGACAAATTATCCTCTTAGTCGGCCATTATGCTTCTTGCGGTAAATGGCGCGGCTTGTTCTATTCTCTTCGCGACGCAGGTGGCTGCGTTCGGCAACGGTTACCCGGCCATCGGCCCTGGCCATGCGTTTATCATGGTTTAATTTCGCTTCACGGGTGCGCAGGTGATTGGCTTCGTTCCGGGTCAGTTCACCATTGCGAACTCCCTGGTTAATACGGCGCTCCTGCCTGTGTTCCCTGTGATTGATCACCGGGGTATGGGTTTGTGCCTGGGCAACGGAGGTAAGCGCTAACGCTGCAACTAATACGCCTCCTAATATTTTGATCTTCATGATATTTTCTGTTTTATTGGTATTCTGTTCTTTTAATAATAGAATGATTTTTTTCGAAAAGGTTTAATGTTAGTTGGGGCAATAGTTGAATTAGTTGTATTGGTTGTATTAGTCTTTATGTCGAACATTTACAACCACTCCAACCACTCCAACCAATAAAAACCACTCCAACTAATCTCACCCACCACAATCACCCATAAATAAATAATTTACCTTATGTTTGCTCCAAAAGCGCATACACATATAAAAAGCTTGTTTAGTTTTCAATGCTGAGCATCAACGAGATCAAAAAACCTATCGCTGCCGATATAGATGCTTTTGAAGAAACCTTCAAAAACTCTATGCGAAGTTCAGTTCCCCTGCTTGATCGCATTACGCATTACATCGTTAAGCGCAAAGGCAAGCAGATCAGGCCCATGTTCGTGTTTTTTTCGGCCAGTATTTGTGGCGGCATCAATGAATCCACCCACCGCGGCGCGGCATTGGTCGAATTGCTGCATACCGCCACCCTGGTGCATGATGACGTGGTAGACAACTCTTACCAGCGCAGGGGGTTTTTCTCTATCAACGCTTTATGGAAAAATAAGATCGCGGTATTGGTTGGTGATTACCTGCTATCCAAAGGCCTATTACTTTCCATCGATAACGGTGATTTCAAATTGCTCAAGATCGTATCCGAAGCCGTAAAACAAATGAGTGAGGGCGAACTGTTGCAGGTAGAGAAAGTGCGCCGCATGGATGTGGATGAGCCAATTTATTATGAAGTGATCCGGCAAAAAACAGCATCCCTGATTGCTTCCTGCTGTGCCTGCGGCGCGGCTTCTGCCGGTGCGGATGATAAAACAGTTGAAAAAATGCGCCTGTTTGGCGAGAAGATAGGCATTGCCTTCCAGATCAAAGACGATATGTTTGATTTTGGTACCGATGATGTAGGCAAGCCATTAGGGATCGACATCAAAGAAAAAAAGGTAACCCTCCCGCTGATCTATTCGCTGAACAATACCAACTCCTCTGAAAGAAAAAGGATTATCAACCTGGTCAAGAACCATAACGACGACCCAAAGAAAATAGAACAGATCATCCGCTTTGTAAATGAGAGCGGCGGGCTTCAATATGCCGAAACGCAAATGAAAATTTACCAGGACGAAGCCTTTAAAATATTAAATACTTTCCCGCCAAGCGATTCGCGCGAAAGTTTGGAACAATTAGTGCGCTTTACCACCGAAAGAAATAAATAATGTCAAACGAACTTCTCTTTATAGGCGGCTTTATCGTTTTTATCCTGTTGATGATGTCGATAGACCTGGGTTTGTTTGGTAAAAGCGACAAACCGGTGAGCTTAAAACAAGCCGGTATTATGAGCGCGGTTTGGGTAGCGTTAGCGCTGGGGTTTTATGTACTTATTTTGCAATACGGCCATTTACTCCACAATGTGGATAGCTTTGCCCGGCTACAGGAGATCAACACTAAGCACCTTCACCATCTTAAGTTAGATCCTAATGATCTTGCAGGCAGCCTGAGCCTGTACCGCCACAATCTTGCACTTGAGTTTATTACAGGCTATGTAGTGGAGTACGCCCTATCAGTTGACAATATATTTGTAATGGTGCTGATATTTACAGCCTTTGCGGTTAACCCTAAATATTATCACAAAGTATTGTTGTGGGGAATCATCGGGGCGGTGGTAATGCGTTTCCTGTTCATCTTTGTGGGCGCAACTTTAATTGAGCACTTCCATTGGATCTTGTACCTGTTTGGCGCGTTCCTGGTATATACCGGTGTGATGATGTTTATCAACCGCAACCAGGAGGATGAGATCGATCCGGAAAATCATAAAATAGTCAAATTCGCTTCCAAATATTTCGCGGTGCACCCCAAATTTGAGGGAGGTAAGTTTTTTGTAAAGATCGACCGTAAGAAACTGATCACCCCGCTTTTTTTGGTGCTGATGATCATCGAGGTAACCGATCTTGTTTTCGCGGTAGACTCCATCCCTGCGATATTTTCCATTACTAAAGACCCTTATATCGTGTTCTTCTCCAATATATTTGCCATCATGGGGCTTCGTTCGATGTTCTTCCTGCTGGTTAATATTATCGAGAAATTCCATTACCTGAAGATCGGCCTGTCTGTGCTGTTGTCGTTCATCGGCCTCAAAATGCTGCTTGCCAATTATGCCGAACAGATCGGCCTTACCACAGGCAATTCGCTGCTTATCATCCTTGTTATACTGGTAATAAGTGTCGTAGCGTCCCTTATATTTCCAAAAAAGGAAGTAGCGAAGTGAATTTAAGGGACTAAAGAAGTTTTAAAAAATTTCATAAGTCTTTGCAAATCATCACTTATATTTACCCCACATTTACTATACTATCATTATGGAGAATATCGACAAATCCATACCCTCACTTTACGAGTGGGCGGGAGGGATGCCTGTTTTTGTAACACTTTTTGATAAGTTTTATGATAAGGTTTTAGCAGATAACATACTGGAGCCCGTATTTAAATATATGTCGCCCCAGCATCGCCTGCACGTGGCCCATTTTGTGGCCGAGGTATTAGGCGGCCCCAAAATATACAGCACATCCGAGGGCAGTCATTTTAAGATGATACAGCATCATCTCTCAAAGCACTTAACGCAATTGCACCGCAAACGCTGGGTGGAGCTCTTGTTAGAAACGGCTGATGAACTGGAACTACCTGATGATCCTGAATTCCGATCAGCATTCGTAGCCTACCTGGAATGGGGTACACGTATTGCGATATTAAATTCCAACCTTGATGCAGTGACAGAACCGACGGATATTCCAATGCCCGAGTGGGGCTGGGGCGTGCCCGGTGGACCGTACCAGGAATAAATCGACTACTTCGGAATTTTAATTTCAAATTTCCAGCCTCAAATATTACATCTCGCAGAAAGTCTTAACTTCGCTAAATGCAATATTTTGATTTTAGCCATTTTAAGCCCACCGTTTTCGACGTGCTGGATATTTTACTGCTGGCTTTTATCATTTATCAGCTGTATAACCTGATAAAAGGTACCATCGCGGCGAATATCTTTATCGGCCTGATCCTGATATACATCCTGTATTATATCGTTCCCGAGCAAAAAATGCCACTGCTTGCAGGCATACTTAAAAAAGTAGCTGATGTAGGCATTATAGCGGTTATCGTGGTGTTTCAGCAGGAAATCAGGCGGTTCCTTTTACTGGTGGGTAAAAATGCATCGTTGCAGCGCAACAAGGCCTGGTGGCAGTATTTTTTTGGCAAAGCCGAAGCGGAGAAAAACAATTACGCCCGCATCAAGCCCATCATTGACGCTTGCAAAAGCATGAAGCAAACCCGCACAGGTGCACTCATTGTATTTGCTAAATATTATGACGAGCAGTTTTACCAGAATAGCTGCGAAGTGCTCGACTCCAAAATATCAAAACGCCTGCTCGAAAGCATATTCCAGAAAAGCAGTCCGCTGCACGATGGTGCCGTAGTGATATCCGAAAACAAGATAAAAGCGGCAAGCTGCATCCTGCCCCTCACTGACAAAACCGACCTTCCCCTGCAATTCGGCTTGCGCCACCGGGCCGGCATTGGTGTTACCGAATCCAATGAAGCTACTGCCATCATCGTATCCGAAGAAACCGGCGAAATATCCTATGCCAAACAGGGCCGCGTTAAAATGAACATCAGCTTTGCCGAGCTGGAAAAATTGTTGAATAAGGATTTTTGATATGGCTGAAACAATTTTTCTATTAAATAATGTTGGTGAATTAGTTGAGATGACCGAGTCCCACTATCTTACAGAAGATGATTTTCAAAAATTGCTGGCTGATTATCCCAGTCTTATTTCCGGTGATCAGATAGATAAAGAAAATCCACGGAGATGGCTATTGATTTCCAGGGAGATGGGAGTTGCTGACAGTTTGATGAGCGGCAATCGCTGGAGCCTGGATCATTTATTTATTGATCAGGATGGTATTCCAACCTTAGTTGAAGTTAAACGTAGTTCGGATACCCGCTTAAGAAGAGAAGTTATCGGGCAAATATTGGATTATGCGGCAAATGCGGTAAGCTATTGGTCGATAGAAGAAATTGTAGCAAGATACAGGCAAACTTGTGAAAGGAGCAGCCAGGATGCTGATAAGATTTTGGAAACATTTTTAGGAGAAAGTTTTTTTAAAGACAAGTTTTGGGAAACCGTTGATAATAATTTAAAGTCCGGGAAGATAAGGCTGCTATTGGTTGCCGATATCATTCCCAAAGAAATGCAACGGATAATCGAATTTTTGAATGAGCAAATGTCTCCCTGCGAGATACTGGGCCTGGAGATCAAGCAATTCTTAGGGCAAAATTTAAAAACGTTGGTACCAAGGGTAATAGGGTCTACGATAAATGCAAAAAACCAAAAAGCAGTTAAAACAAGTAGCGGTAATAGTCAATGGAGCGAAGAAAAGTTTTTTGATGAGATAAGTAGGAAATTTCCGAAACAGGTATCAATATATAAAGCTATCTATGAAAAGAGTGTTGAGCTATTCGATGGAATTTGGTGGGGAAATGGAAGTAGCACAGGGTCATTTATCCCTAATTTAAGCATTAACGGTCTATTTATTCAGCTATTCAGCATATATACCTATGGCAGTATTGAAATGCAATTTCAATATTTAAAAACCAAGCCCCCTTTTGATGATGAAACAAAACGCCACGAGTTACTTGAAAAAATTAACAAAGCCTTAAATACAAATATTACCACTATTGATAAAAGGCCAGGCATCAAGATGGAAGTATTTGAAAGACCTGGAGCACTGGATGCTTTTTTTGATGTAGTTAAATGGTATATTGATAGTGTAAAAACTTATTACGGCATTAATAATCTTTAAATCAACTTGAATATAATATAAACGATTTTCCAAGCTCACCACCAACTTCAACCTGCGATAACAATTTATTAATAAGAGAATGAGATATTTATGTCAATTGAAATCTCATGAAAAATAAAACGCTGGTATTGATAGCCCTTAGTTCGGTTTTCGCTTTGAATGCTTGCAAAAAAGACAGTACAAAATCGATAACTCCTGCTTCAACAGCAAATGAACTTGTGCCGTTAACTACCGCCCAGTTACTGGTGGGGAAATGGTTGATCGTGAAAGATAGTGTACAGACATTTGATTTTAAAACCCAAATCTCCAATTTTCAAGGCAAGCTAATATTCGGGAACAGTGATTTTGTAGAATTTAAGGAGAATAACTCAGGCGATGTTTCCTCGCAGGTCGGTTTTGATGCTTTATATACTGATTTTGGCCGGTTGGTAATAAACCCTGGTGGCCCCGGCACCATACCCAATCTGAATTTTAAATACCAGGTTGCGCCGTCCGTTGCTTCATTGCCGCCGACCTTGTTTATCCCGAACATAACGCCAATCGCCGGTGTAACCTACAGCATTACAAACCTTAATGCGAATAGCCTGGTGCTGCATTACGAAACCAACATCGCCAAATACCCCCATGATTATATCATCAAAGAGGATATTTATCTAAGCAAATAATTAGAAAAAGGCTTAAGGTGTAACTACATTACCTGGCTTTGCCAGCGGATCAATCACCTTATATCGCTTAACCGGCATATTGTCGGTATTATTTCCTTTAGCAGCAGGCATTTTATCCGCCGACTTTACTTTGACTACCGGCATCCTGCTATAAAAAGTTTCAGTATATTGAGGGGTGATATTCACGCTTTGCAGCGAAGCCAGGGCATCCGACTTAGGCAGGGCCGCAAAGTTTTTGAAAAGTATGCTGTCAGCCGGTTTCAGTTTAAAGGTGTCAGCGCCTTTAAATAATTTTAAAAATACGGAGTCGGCAAGTTTTCCGGAATTTAATTGCTGAGCTTTTACTGCTGATGAACCTGCAAGGATGAACAATACGACTAATAGCTTTTTCATAAGATTTGGCGTTTAATTCTAAGTTAAGAACAGCAAATGTTAAAAGATGTTATTTTTTGAAAGGAAAATGTTAAATGGGATCATAAAAAAGGCCACCCATTCAAGGCGGCCTTTCCACTTAATATAGCATTCGATTATTTCGCCTCATTGATCGCCTTTATCGCATCATCTGCGGCTTTTGCAGAAGCATCGTCTTTTAACTGGGTACGCTTTTCTTTTATTTCAGTAAGCTGCGTTACCAAAAATTGAGATAAGCCCCCATATACCTTGTATTTAACACCGGTGTTCTTAAGCGCCTCGATACCCTGCTGCGCATCCGCCGGACTATCGATATTCCCGATCATCCCACAAAAACTCCTTAGCATCGAGAATTTATCGTTGGTGCTGCCGTTGATAAACCGGTTATACACAAACGGCCACTCCGTTGATTTTCCCAATCCGGCATATACCGTGATGATGGCTTCGGTAAGCAGTCCGCTATTGTCTTTTTCAAAGCCCCTGGCCAATTGCAGGCCCTGTTCATTGTCCAGCGCGCTGATGCCGATCAAAGCTGCGCCCTGTACGGCGTAGGATTGGCTGGTGATCGCCTGCTTGAAAATTGTCATGTTGCCCGCAGCTTTCAGATTAGCCAGCGCGTTTAACGCAGCAGCGCGCACCAGCGTGTTCTCATCGGTTTGTGCCAATGAAGTTAATACCGGAAGCGCTGCATTATGAATATCGTCATTGTCCATATTCAAAGCCCTGATGGCTTTTATACGCAGGCCGTAATATTTATCTTTCATAGCCGCTATCAAAACCTTTTGCGCACCCTTATCGGTTTGTTTTCCCTGCGCAGCTTCAATAGCTTCATAGCGGTCAAGGTACAATGGCGCATTGAAATACTGGAATACATATTCATCCAGCGTTTTGCTATCGGTTTTTTTTGCAAGCAGTATTTTCTCACCATCAACATTCACCAGGTCAGGTTTCGAATCCAGTTTAAAACTCAGGGTGTCCATCTTATCGTTCATCCAAACTTGATGGCGCTCTTTCTTGCCTCCGGCATAAATGTCTACCGCCATGGGTAGTTTAAAGATCTGGTCTTCCTGTGTCTGCGCCAGGAAAACCTTTTCGGTTTTTGAAGCTTCATCCCACCTATAGCTGATGCTTAAAAGAGGGTGTCCTGAGCCGTAATACCATTGGTTGAAGAACCAGTTCAGATCAAGCCCGCTGGCTTCCTCAAGCGCGAGGCGCAATTGCTGTGCTTCCCCGTTTTTAAAGGCGTTGGTTTTTAAGTAGATGTTCAAGCCTTTATAGAAAGCAGCGTTACCCAAATAATGGCGCAGCATGTTTAGAATGCGACCTCCCTTCTGGTAGGTCACCACATCAAACATATCCTCTTTATCATCATAATGGAAACGCACTAGGTCTTTATTTGTAGCATCGGGCGATTCCAGGTAATTCGACATATCGTCATAGTTGTGGGCATCGGCTTCATCCTGTCCATACTTATGTTCCGCCCAAAGCGTTTCACTGAAATTGGCGAACGATTCATTCACAGTCAAATTACTCCAGCTTTCACAGGTTACATAATCGCCAAACCATTGGTGAAACAGTTCGTGCGCGATGGTGCTGCGTCCATCATCATAATAGCGGTCGATAAACTGGCGATGGGTCCCCTGCACATATTCGCCATGGAGGGTGGCGGTGGTATTTTCCATCGCGCCGCTTACATAATCACGCACCACAATTTGGGAGTATTTGTTCCATGGAAAATCAATCCCCAAAGTTTTTGAGTAGAAGTCGATCAGCTCCGGCGTCATGCCGAATATCTCCTTGGCATAGGGCGCATATTTGGGCTCCAGGTAATAGCTCACCTCTTTGCCTTTCCAGCTTTCCTTGTAGATCTTAAAATCGCCTACAGCCATCATAAACAGGTAGGGCGAATGCGGCAGGTCCATTCTCCAGGTATCGGTACGGGTGCCGTCGCCATTAACTTTTTGTGAAGCCAAACGACCGTTCGACAACGTAACATATTTCGCCGGAACAGTCATGCTGATCTCGTCCGTAGTTTTTTGCTCAGGCTTGTCGATCGTAGGGAACCAGGCCGATGAGCTTTCGGATTCGCCCTGGGTCCATATTTGGGTCGGCTTATCTTTTTCGGTACCGTCAGGGTTGATAAAATAGAGTCCCTTGGCATCGTTTATAGCAGCGCTTCCTTTGGTCTTTAACTCATTAGGCTTCGAAGTATAATCGATATAAAGTGTATAGCTTTCGTTACTATGATAAACTTTATCCAGCTGAATGGCTACCGTCAGGCTGTCATAAGTGAATTTGAGCGGGATATTCTTCCCGTTTTTTACTACCGAAATATTTTTGAGGTCCATCCCCTTGGCATCCAGTCGCAGAGTATCTGTTGGATAAAAATGCGGTTTCAAAGTCACCCATTCCTTACCATACATATAGCGTTTTTTGTAATCAAAGCGGACATCCAGTTTGGTATGTACCAGGTCGTTGATCTTAGGCGGAGTTTCGCGGTAAATTTTTAAAAGAGGATCTTCTTTTTCAGCAGGGGCCATTTGCGCGAACGCGGTGTTCAGGCTTACCGCCAGGATACCCGTAAGCGCAACGGAAGTCAGGGTCTTAAAATTGGTCATTATTATTTTATTAGTTGGTATATACTTTCCCGGCCTTCATCACAAAGACCATGTTTTTCATCGTTTTAATATCCTGCAGCGGATCACCGTCAATAGCCACCACATCGGCAAATTTGCCTTTGCTGATACTGCCCACTTTATCGCCCATGCCCAGCAGGTCAGCGGCGCTTGTAGTTGCCGCTTTGATGGCTTCCATCGGCGGCATCCCTGCCTCAACCATATATTGGAACTCGATATAGTTTTTGCCATGCGCATACACGCCGGCATCCGTGCCAAAGGCGATCTTTACACCGGCTTTATAAGCTTTGCCAAATGTGTTTTGTATTTGAGAGCCTACTTCCTGCGCCTTGCGGGCGATTACCGGCGGAAAATATCCCGCTATCTTCGCCGAGTCAGCAACTGATTTTCCTGCTATAATGGTCGGCACCAAATAAGTACCGTATTTCTTAGCCAGTTCCATATCCTCCTCGTTCATAAAAGTACCGTGCTCAATAGAAGTAACGCCACCCAGGATGGCCCTTTTGATACCCTCGGCGCCATGTGCGTGGCAGGCTACCCTTAGTCCGTAATCCTTCGCGGTTTCCACTACTGCCTTTATTTCGTCAACACTCATTTGCGCGCCCGAGCCATCCTCGCTCAAATCCAGCACACCACCGGTAGAGGCGATCTTGATCACATCAGAACCCCGCTTAAACTGTAAACGAACCGCTTTTATCATTTCATCCCTTCCATCTGCCACGCCATCATCCGGACCGAATTTGTGATTAAACGCGTCATCCCTGAAACCAACCGAACCATCCATATGCCCGCCGCTGCCAGAAATCGCCCGGCCTGCGGTAATGATCCGCGGACCATCAACCAAGCCCTGCTGCACTGCCTTGCGCAAACTGATGTTTACGCCGGAACCGCCCAAATCGCGAACGGTAGTAAAACCTGCCATCAGAGTTCGTTTAGCATAAACAGCCGCTTTATAAGCAACGTCAGCATCCGTAAGGGTAAAACCTTCGAGCAGCGAATTTTTGCTGCCCTGGCTCTCCAGGTGCACGTGGCAATCAATTAAACCCGGCATTACCGTTTTGGTTTTCAGGTCGATCACTTTATCATTTGCGCCCCCTGTGGTATAGCCCTTTTGAATGTCAGTGATCCTTTGTCCGTCTACCACAATAGTTACCTGCGATTGGGCCTCTTTTGAAATGCCGTCAATTAATTTGCCGCATTGGATATAGGTTTTTTGCGCGAAGGCCGACGAAGCAAAAAACAGGAGGATAACAAAATAAAGTTTGCCCATGAGTGCGTTCAGTTAATATTTAGCTAAAGTATAAAGTTTTTTATTTAAACAACACCCCCTAAAAGGGGTAAAATGTGTTGCAATCACTTTTTTGATATCTGCCAATCCTATTCAATACCAACAGGTGCTCCATTTAGAATATGTGTACACTTTGGAACAGGTGGAACACTTTAGAACAGTAACAATAGTTAAATTATTTAACCTAATAGTAAAGCCACCGCTGCCGCGGGTTTAGCGCAGCGTAACTCGTGGTATGCATTGCCGGCAGTTTTCAACGGCCACGGCTAACACCCGGAAAAGTTTACTGATAAACTCGTGTCAGTACTTTATCCAAAACATCTTTGTAAATTTGTATACACGTACTTGCGCCCGGCATCGGCACACAGTTTACCCATATCATTATAAGTTCAATATTATCATTTAGAAGGTCGCTCCATTAGGAGCGAAACGTTGGTAGAACAATCAAACAAAACATTTTATCGTGCCGTAGGTACGAAACTACCAGCGGATAAAAGGCTCCACTTTGGCCCCCAAAACCGCACACCCATTGTTCGTATTCGAACAGTAATATAAAAAGTATTTACATAAGATATTGATATTCAAAACAATATCAAAGTGGCACATATTTTATTCATTTATCCTCATGAATTGGAAGCTAACGTACCACGTAAAACTTACAACACAAAACCCATGATCAAAAACTATTTCAAAACAGCCTGGCGTAGCTTGTCAAAAAACAAGGGGTTTACAGCCATCAATGTACTTGGCCTGGCTTTAGGGCTAGCTACTTGTATGCTCATCATCTTTTATGTTTCTGATGAATTGGGTTACGATCGTTTCAACCAGAATTTTGACCGGATCTATCGCGTGGATGAGGAAGTTAAATATAATGGCGATCTCGCGCAGGACGCTGTTTGCCCTGCACCGCTGGCCGCTACCCTTGCTGCCCAGTTCCCGGAGATCAATAATACGGTACGCTTTAGGCAAGCGGGTGTTTTCCAGGTGCGCGAGGGCAATCAAAACCTGCATGAAGATGATGTAACGTATTGTGATAATTCGCTCTTTAAAGTTTTTACATTGCCCGTGGTAGCTGGAAATATCAACAATGCCTTATCATCTCCTAATTGCGTTGTGATCACTGAAAGCATGGCTAAAAAATATTTTAACCGCACGGATGTGGTGGGCGAAACGCTTGTTTTTAATGATACACATCCCTATAAAGTTACCGGCGTGATCAAAGACTTACCCAGGCAATCACACTTCCGCTTTAATTTCTTTATTTCCATGCCGACCCTGGACGAGAGTAAGGAAAACTCCTGGCTGAGCAGCAATTTTCAAACCTATCTTTTATTGAAGCCGGGTGCAACTCCAGCCAAGATCTCAGCTGCGTTACCAAAGGTAGTTAAGGATAATGTGGGGGCACAACTGCAGGCAGCTTTGCATACAAGTTTTGCTGATTTTGAAAAAAACGGTAATAGGTTTAAAATGCTTTTAATGCCCTTAAAAGATATCCACCTGCATTCCAGCAAGATCAGTGAAATGGGGCAAAACGGAAACATCCAATATGTTTATATTTTTAGCGCGATCGCTTTATTCATCCTGCTGATCGCTTGTGTCAATTTCATGAATCTTTCCACTGCCCGTTCTGCCGGCCGTGCCCGCGAAGTAGGTGTGCGCAAGGTATTGGGGTCGCCGCGCAAATACCTGGTCTATCAATTCCTGACCGAATCGGTGTTGGTCACCTTTGCCGCAGCGCTCATCGCGGTATTCGCAGCGTATGCCCTGCTCCCATTATTTAATAATCTTTCGGGGAAGGAACTGGCCGTTACACCGCAATTGTTATCAATTTTTGTTCCGGCCCTGCTGATCGCCATTTTGGGTATCGGTTGTCTTGCAGGCGCCTATCCTGCCTTGTTCCTTTCGGCTTTTCAGCCGATCCAGGTACTCAAGGGGAAAATCTCCGGCGGCTTTAAAGGCGGCTTCCTGCGTAGCTTTCTGGTCGTATTCCAATTTTCTATCTCCATCTTTTTAATTATCGGTACACTGGTTATTTACAACCAGCTCAATTATATACAGCACAAGGACCTGGGTTATAATCGCGACCGCGTGCTGGTCATATTCAATGTTTCAGCACTTGGCCAGCGTGCCGATATCCTCAAGCAGCAGGTGAAACAATTGCCCGGCGTAAGCAATGCTACCCTTACCGGCTATACACCGGTCAACGGCTGGCGCAATAACGGTTCCGTATTTAAAGATCGTGGAATGAACGCACAGCAGGGAACCCTGACCCAATTATGGAGCGTTGATAATGATTATATCAGCACATTGGGTATGAACCTTACCTCGGGCCGCAATTTTTCAGATAAAATGGCTACCGACTCCTCGGCCATGATCCTCAATGAATCAGCCGCGCGTTTGCTGGGGTTGACCGATCCGCTAAATAAAACCTTATACCGGCCAATGGATGACTATGGCAAGCATATCAAAGAGTTTCATGTTATTGGGGTAGTCAAAGACTTTAACTTCAGTTCGCTTCGCGACAATATCGGGCCGGTAATTCTTAAATATGAAGCCAATAACGCCGATTTGAGCGTACGCATCAATTCGGATAATATACCCCATGTGATCGCGCAGCTGAAAAGCTCCTGGAACAAATTGTCACCAACCCAGCAATTCAGTTATACTTTCATGGATGACGATTTTAATTTTTTGTATAACACTGAGCAGCGCATGGGTAAACTTTCAGTGATCTTTACCTCGCTGGCCATCATTATTGCCTGTTTGGGTTTATTCGGTCTGGCAGCTTATGCCGCAGAGCAGCGTACCAAGGAGATCGGCATCCGTAAAGTATTGGGCGCAGGGGTTTCCACCATTGTCCGGATGCTTTCGCTGGATTTTATAAAGCTCGTCATCATTTCCATTATACTGGCTACGCCGCTCGCCTGGTGGGCTATGCAGCAATGGCTGCACGGATTTGCCTACCGCCAGGGTGTTCCGTGGTGGAGCATCGCGCTGGCGGCATTCCTGGCAGTGTTCATCGCTTTTGCAACCATCAGTTTTCAAAGCATCAAAGCCGCGTTAACCAACCCGGTAAAAAGCTTGAAAACGGAGTAGGGCGGAAATTGATATATAAAAAAAATTCCACCGATGAACTAGTGAACGATTTAACTAATGAACTAACACCATGATACGGAACTATCTTAAAGTAGCCTGGCGAAATCTGATCAGGAACAAGGCGCATACGTTTATCAATATGGCAGGGCTTTCGGTTGGGTTGGCCAGTAGCCTGCTGATATTGCTGTGGGTGCAAAATGAAATGAGCATAGATGCTTATCATTCCAATGGCGATCGGCTGTACAAAGTTTATGAACGGGAATATTATGATAATAAGATCGACGGCAATTATGATACACCGGCCTTAATGGGGCAGGAGCTGAAAAAAGTAATACCCGAAGTTGAATATGGCATCAACATGCAGGATGGGAATGATGACCATACGTTCAGGGCTGGCAATAAAGTGATAAAACTGAACGGTATGTTTGCCGGGGCCGACCTCTTTAAAATGTTCAGCTATCCGCTGTTACAAGGCACGCCGCAAACAGCATTGGGTTCGCCGGCAAGTATCTCGATCTCCGAGAAAATGGCCATCATGTTTTTTGGCAGTCCGGAAGCGGCATTCGGCAAAAGCATCCGGTTTGAAGATAAAAAGGATTTTAACATTACCGGGGTATTTAAGGACCTTCCCGAAAACGCCTCGCGGAAGTTTGAATATGTCATCAACTGGGATGCCTATTTAGCCGAATATCCCGGTACGAAGGATTGGGGCAACAGCGGGCCATTAACTTTTGTACAGTTGCGACGCGATGCCAATGTCTCATTGGTCGAAAATAAGCTCATCCACTTCCTGGATAAGTACATGCACAAAAGTGCATCATATCGAGTTGAAAATGGTTTGCAGCGGTTTGACCAGGTTTACCTTCACTCCAATTTCACCAATGGCAAAGTCGATGGCGGGCGCATTGAATATGTAAACCTGTTTAGCATCGTGGCCGTATTCATCCTTGTCATTGCCTGTATTAATTTCATGAATCTGACCACCGCCCGGTCGGTGAAAAGGGCAAGGGAGATCGGTGTTCGCAAAGTAGTGGGCGCTGTGCGCAGCGTATTGATCAGGCAATTTATCGGCGAATCGCTGATGCTTACCGTAATTGCCGTGGCCATTGCACTGGTGCTGATGAGCCTGGTGTTACCGGCGTTTAATTATGTAACCCAAAAGCAGATAAATATACCATTCTACGATTTTTCCTTTTGGGCTAAGCTGGTGGCGATAACGGTGCTCACCGGCATTATTTCGGGCAGCTACCCTGCTTTATTCCTGTCATCGTTTAACCCGGTTAAAGTTTTAAAAGGGGCAGTAAAAATGGATAACGGTGCTACCTTTTTCCGTAAGGGCCTGGTGGTATTTCAGTTTGTTTTATCCTCCATCCTGATCATTGCTACCGTTGTTGTATCCAAACAGGTGAATTTCATTCAAAAGAGGAACCTCGGTTATGATCGTGAAAACCTCGTATATATCCCCATCGAAGGCGAACTGGGAGGCAAATATGATATACTCAAAAGCGAAGCGCTGGCCACGCCGGGTGTAACGGCTGTTTCCTATATATCCAACACGCCCACCTTTATTGATAACAGCACCATCAATGTTAAGTGGGACGGCAAAGACCCTAACACATCGGTAGCATTCTCTAATAGCGCTATCGGCTACGACTTCATCAATACCATGCGGTTAAAGATGCTGGCCGGGCGCGACTTCTCAACAAGATTTCCTTCAGATTCTACCGGGTTTATTATTAACCAGGTGGCGCAGCAAAAAATAGGGTACTCAAATCCTGTAGGACGAACGATCACGATGTGGGGCCGAAAAGGAACGATCATTGGTGTAGTGAATGATTTTCATTTTCAGTCACTGCATAAACAGATACAGCCGCTTATTCTTTTTATGGGCAGGGGCAAAGTAGTTTATGGCGAACTTTTGATCCGCATACAGGCGGGCAAAACGAGGGAAGTATTGCCGAACCTTGAACGCATGTGCAAGAAGTTGAACCCCAATTTCCCATTCACCTATCATTTTTCAGACGATCAATATCAAAGGCTGTATATCAGCGAAAAAATAGTAGGCCGTTTGTCGAATGCGTTTGCATTTCTGGCCATTTTTATTTCCTGTCTCGGACTGCTTGGGTTGGCTATGTTCACGGCCGAACAGCGTTTAAAGGAAATAGGCATCCGCAAAGTATTGGGGGCAAGTATCGGCTCATTATTCAGGTTACTCTCATCAGAGTTTTTGATACTGGTGATCATCGCGATGTTTATTGCCATACCAATTGCATGGTATGCCATGAGTAGCTGGCTGCGGGGGTACGCCTATTCAACCCCGATAAAATGGTGGATGTTCGCTTTGTCGGGTGCTCTAACCATTTTGATCGCCCTGGCCACAGTAAGTTTCCAGGCCATTAAGGCAGCGCTGATTAATCCTATAAAAAGCTTAAGAAGTGAGTAAAGATTAAATGAAAATAAAAGTCCCTCTCTACCGGAGAGGGATTTAGGGTGAGGCAAAAAAACGTACTGCATACAACATAAAGCGTAAAACCAATGATCAAAAACTATCTAAAAGTAGCCTGGCGCAGTTTGATAAAAAACAAAGCGCATTCGTTGATTAATATCGCCGGCTTATCTGTCGGCCTGGCTTGCAGCCTGTTGATCCTGCTATGGGTACAGAATGAGCGCAGTATCGATGCTTTCCATAAAAATAGTGCCCGTCTGTTTACAGTATACGGCGTGGTCCATAATAATCATAAGATCGGCGGGACATACAACACCCCGGGTATTTTAGCTGATGAAATGAAAAAGGTAATTCCCGAAGTGGAGTATGCCACAGGTATGGGATTCGGCGAAACCAGTGTTTTCCGCGTAGGAGATAAGTCCCTCAAAATATATGGCAATTCTGCCGGGGCCGACTATTTTAAAATGTTCAGTTACCCGCTTTTACAGGGCACGGTGCAAACAGCATTGAACACGCCGGCCAGTATAGCCATATCAAGAAAAATGGCCGAGCAATTTTTTGGCAGCCCGGAGAACGCCATGGGCAAAGATATCCTTTACCAAAACAGTAAAAATTTTACGGTGACGGCTGTTTTTGAAAACCTGCCTAAAAACGCATCACAGGGTTTCGAATTCCTGACCAATTGGGAGGCATTCCTGGTCAACAATCCATGGGCCCGCGAAATGGGTAACAACGGCCCGCCTACCTATGTAATGCTCCGCAAGGATGCCAATACGGCCCTGGTACAGCGAAAAGCAGGCGATTTCCTGGCTAATTATTGGCATCTCAATCGCAAAACAGCTCCATTTTACATCGACCTGGCTTTGCAGCCTTATGCCGAATCATATCTCCACAATAATCTCGATAGTGGCAAGCCCGATGGCGGCCGGATCGAATATGTACACCTCTTCAGCATCATTGCCATTTTTATTTTGTTGATCGCCTGTATCAATTTCATGAACCTGACCACGGCACGTTCGGTGAAGCGGGCACGCGAGATAGGCGTACGCAAAGTGGTTGGTGCCTTGCGTTCATCTCTGATCGGCCAATTTATAAGCGAATCACTACTGATTACTACGCTGGCTGTTGCTGTTTCATTGATACTGGTAATATTGTTGTTACCCCTTTTCAATGAAATCACTCAAAAACAAATTGAGCTGCCTTTTAACCAGCCATCGTTTTGGCTAAACCTCGTAGCCATTACCTTAGTTACCGGGCTCATCTCCGGCAGCTATCCCGCCCTGTTCTTGTCATCGTTTAACCCGGTTAAAGTTTTAAAGGGCACCCTTAAGTTGGATTCAGGTACAACGATGTTCAGAAAAGGATTGGTAGTTTTTCAATTTGTGCTATCAGTAATATTGATAACCGGAACGATCATCGTATCCCGGCAGATGAGTTATGTGCAGTCGAAAAACCTGGGCTATGATAAAGAGAACCTGGTACTGCTGGTGATGGAGGGCGACCTTGCCTCTAAATATCAAATACTAAAAAACGACCTGCTGAATACGCAGGCCGTACAATCCGTTAGCCGGGTTAGCGCACCGCCAACTGATTCCTATGGCAGCACCGGCGCCGTTAACTGGACCGGCAAGGATACCACAATAAATGCCGAGTTTACGCAGATGGGTGTGGGATTCGATTACCTCAAAACCATGAAGATGACACTGCTGGCAGGGCGGGACTTTTCAAAGGATTTCCCTACCGATACTGCCAACTATATATTGAACGAATCAGCCCTGAAAGAAACAGGATATAAAGATCCGATTGGGCAGCCATTTGCCTTGTTTGGAAAAAGGGGTAAGATCATCGGCATAGTAAAAGATTTTCACTTCCATTCCATGCATACGGCAATTGGGCCAATGGTATTCAAATATGGCGAGAATATGCCTGGCGCGGTCCTTGTAAGAACGCAACCCGGTAAAACCCGCGAAGCGGTAAAGATCATCGAAAGTTTATGTAAGCAGCTCAATCCTGCCTTCCCGCCTTCATATTATTTCGTTGATGCGCAATACCAGGCCTTATATCAAAACGAGCAGATCATCAATAAGCTGTCAAATGCATTTGCCTTCCTGGCAATTTTTATATCATGTTTAGGCCTGTTAGGTCTGGCAATGTTTACTGCCGAACAACGCATCAAGGAGATAGGTATACGCAAGGTATTGGGTGCAAGCATTGCATCGCTCTTCGGCTTATTGTCGAAGGAATTCCTGGTATTGGTGATCATCGCCTTGTTTATTGCCACGCCGGTTGCCTGGTATGCTATGAATAAATGGCTGCAGGGTTTTGTTTACCGCGCGCCTTTACAATGGTGGGTCTTCGCAGTTTCCGGTGGATTGATCATACTGATTGCATTGGCGACCGTAAGCTTCCAGGCCATAAAAGCAGCATTGGTTAATCCTATCAAAAGTTTGAGAAGCGAGTGATTAGAGATAAAATGTTTATTAAAAGAAAATTTAAAAAGTCCTCCCTAAAGGGGAGGATTTAGGAGGGGTTTATGATACGAAACTATTTAAAAATCGCCTGGAGAAACCTGATCAAAAACAAGGCTTCTTCCCTCATTAATGTTGGTGGCCTTGCGGTGGGCATGGCCGTGGCTATGCTGATCGGTTTATGGATTTGGGATGAGCTATCGTTCAATAAATATCATCAGAACTATGACCGCATTGTACAGGTAATGCAAAAGGAAAAATTCCTTGGCAATGTTAAGGTAGGGGACCATATGCCTTACCGGCTGATCGACGAGCTCAAAACAAATTACCAAAGCGACTTTAAGCATATCGTAATAGCTACCGAGGCTGATAATTACTATCTGTCGCAGGGTGAAAATAAAATACTGCAGACAGGGCAAAATATTGAAGCCGCTGCGCCCGAAATGCTGACGCTAAAAATGCTCCGTGGTTCATGGGCTGCATTGAATGATCCGCATTCCGTGCTGCTTTCAGCATCTGCCGCAAAAAAGCTTTTCGGCAATACCGATCCTATGGATAAAACGGTGAAAGTTAGCAACACCTGGGATGTACATACCACTACCGATGTGAAAGTGACAGGGATATACGAAGACCTGCCGCAAAACACCCAATTTCATGCGACGCAGTTTTTTATGCCCTGGGATCTGTATGCCGCAGCTGATCCGCGCTTGAGTACAATGACATGGGACGATCATCGTTTTTTGATCTATGCTGAGATCCGGCCCGGCGCCGATTTGAATAAAGTATCGGCTAATATCAAAGATGCCGAACTTAAAGTGATCAGGCACATGGACAATATGAGGCAGGAGGTAGCTGCCAACCCGGAGATATTGCTCAATCCAATGAAGAACTGGCACCTGTATTCAAACTTTAAGGATGGCGTTGCTGATAAAGGGCCTGTTCAGTTTGTGTGGATAGTTGGCATTATCGGTGGCTTTGTATTGTTATTGGCCTGCATCAATTTTATGAACCTGAGTACCGCCCGTTCCGAAAAAAGAGCGGCAGAGGTAGGCATACGTAAAGCCATCGGCTCCGCACGTGGGCAACTCATCAGCCGGTTTTTTAGCGAATCATTACTGGTGGCGCTTGTCGCATTTATGATAGCGCTACTGCTTGCCACACTTGCTTTACCATTGTTAAACGATCTGTCAGCAAAGCAGATCACCATCCCCTTCACCAATATATGGTTTTGGCTTGCCTGCCTTAGTTTTATCTTATTTACAGGTTTGCTTGCTGGAATTTATCCTGCTTTGTACTTGTCTTCTTTTCAGCCTGTAAAAGTTTTAAAAGGGGCGTTTCGCGCAGGCCGTATGGCTTCTGTTCCGCGCAAAGTTTTGGTGGTGATGCAATTCACGGTTTCAATTGTATTGATCATTTGTACCATCATTATATATAACCAGTTGATCTTTGGCAAAGACCGCCCCGTTGGATACTCGCGCGATGGGTTGGTCATAGTACCGATGCAGTCAATAGACTATCAGGGGAAACAGGATGTCCTCCGCAACGAGTTAAAAAATACCGGCGCGGTAGCCGAAGTAGCTGAATCAGAAAGCCCGGTTACAGGTATATCCTCCAGTAACGGTGGCTTTACCTGGAAAGGCAAGAGTCCCGGTACAGAAGAGAATTTCGGGACACTTACCGTAACCGCTGAATATGGAAAAACAATCGGCTGGCAATTTAAGGATGGCCGTGATTTTTCCAAAAAGTTCGGTACTGACTCATCCGGTTTTGTAATAAACGAGGCGGCAGCAAGATACATGGGCCTCAAAAACCCGGTAGGCGAAACACTCCATTGGAAAAGTAAGTGGAACCACGTCGACATGGATTACAGGATCATCGGTGTAATAAAAGATATGGTAATGGAATCGCCATATAATGCTATTAAGCCTACTGTTTTCCGACTGGGTGGCAACCCCAATTGGATATTTATCAGGATCAATCCACGGGTAAGCGCTAGCAGCGCATTGCCCAAAATAGCCGGTGTTTTCAAAAAGGTCGTGCCTTCTGTTCCGTTTACCTACAGCTTTGCAGATGAAGATTATGCCAAAAAATTTATTGCGGAAGAACAAATAGGCAAACTAACAAGGTTCTTCTCATGCCTTGCTATTTTCATCAGCTGCCTCGGGCTGTTCGGCATGGCCATGTTCATGGCTGAGCAACGCACTAAAGAAATTGGTGTGCGTAAAATATTGGGCGCAACAGTATTTACACTATGGCGTTTATTATCAAAGGATTTTGTGGGGCTGGTAATTATCGCGCTCATCATAGCAACACCGGTGGCCTGGTATTTTATGTCGAAATGGCTCCAAAGTTATCAATACCGTACGCCAATATCCTGGTGGGTATTTGCAATCACCGGCATTGGCGCTTTAGTAATCACTTTATTAACTGTTAGCTATCAAAGTATCAAGGCAGCTTTAGCAAACCCGGTAAAAAGTTTGCGGAATGAATAAATTAACGAGATAAAACGACTTGAATACACATACTTTCCATATCAGTCCCTATGACATAGCTTTCCTTGGTGCGATATTCATCGGGCTGAATTTTGCCCTATTGTTATCGTTTGTCAAAAGCATCAATCGTAGTGCAAACCGGCTTCTTGCCCTGGCGCTGCTTACGATGATCTTATGGATGATGCGGATATTGGCAATAGATATCCGATTGCAAACCTACCTTCCCGGGTGGGACCGTATCCCCATGCAATTTTTGCTGCTGTTGGGCCCGCTGATCTATTTTTATGTGCTGAAAATAACCCGCCCGGAATATAGATTCGGCTGGACGGACCTGCTGCACTTCAGCCCATTGTTATTCGAACAGGGTGCCCTTGCATTGGAGATCAGGGAAAGTATAAGAACAGGCGCAACAACCTATGCGACGGTAGCCTTCCGGCGGCTAAACCCGGCGTTAGAGCTTCTCATATTTATTTCGATCATAACTTATCTCTATCGGTCGCATAAGCTCATACAGAATTTTTATCAACGACTGCAGCCCATCCTGATGGACCGGTCACGTCTTGAATTCCGGTGGCTGCGCCGTTTATTAATGGCCACTGCCTTATTGTGGCTGTTGTGGATATCTTATGCCGCCATCGATTACTTTGGTTACCGTAATCAATTAAATATCCACGTTTATTATCCCGTTTATATCTTTTTCGCAGTAATCATAATATGGACCGCTGCTGCGGCTTTCCTGAGGCCGCAAGCCGGGATGATGCTACAATCATCAACGCTCCTGAAGCCATCACCCCCTGCTGAGCTGAGGGAAAAAGGTAGCTGGCTTAAAAAGGAAATGGAAGCCAAATTGTATTACCGGGATCCGGAATTAAATCTGACCTCGCTTGCCGAAAAGCTAAACCTGCATCACCATGAGCTATCCAGGATCATTAATATTGGATTGAAAAAAAACTTTAATGATCTTATTAATGAATACCGCATTCGGGATGTGGTTTCAAAAATGCAGGCCCCGGCTTATGCGCGATTGACGCTATTGGGTATCGCCTTAGAATCAGGATTTAATTCAAAATCCACTTTTCACCGCACCTTTAAACAAATGACCGGGAAAAGCCCGGCCGAATATAAGCGCCACATTAAAAAAGAACTCCCACCTTATCATTTGAGACCTTTTTCTTATTCTGCGGCTGTAATTTCGACTCATGTAACCACACCTAAGTGGTCCGAAGAAAAATTAAACCGTAATTATATGTTTCGCAATTATTTGAAAATCGCCTGGAGAAACCTCATCAAAAACAAGGCGTCTTCCTTCATTAATATTGGTGGCCTGTCCGTAGGTATGGCCGTGGCCATGCTGATCGGGCTGTGGATATGGGATGAATTGTCATTTGACAAATATCACAGGAACTATGACCGTGTAGCCACAGTGATGCAGCACTTAACCTTTAACGGAAATATCAACACCGGGCCTATCATTTCGCTGCCATTGGATGCGGAGCTGCGTAAAAGCTATGGTAGTTATTTTAAGCATATCGCGATATCTGCCTGGACGAATGAGCATGTTTTGATCGTTGGTGACAAAAAAGTTTCCTTTCCGGGAACCTTCATGGGTTCGGAAGCGCCCGAGATATTTTCGCTCAAAATGCTCAAAGGTACGCTCAACGGTATAAAAGACCCTTCATCCATGCTCATTTCACAGTCAGTAGCAAAAGCATTGTTTGGCGATGCCGATCCTGTCGGTAAGGTGATCAAACTGGATAATAAGGACAACTTTAACGTTTCCGGCGTATACGAGGATTTGCCAAGCAACACCACCTTGCATGATGTGGCGTTTATGGGCTCGTTTGATTATTACATTCACGCGCCCGGCAATGAAAGATCATTAACCGATTGGGGCGATAACTCCCTGTTCATGTACGTACAGGTAGCCGACAATGCGGATATGGATAAGATTTCCGAGAAAATAAGGAATGTCAAGCTCAGTAAAATGAGCAAGGAGGACCTCAAGTTTAACCCGCTAATGTTCCTCCAGCCCATGAGCAAATGGCACCTGTATTCCGAATTCAAAAATGGGGTAAATGTTGGCGGTGCTATCCAATATGTATGGCTGTTTGGCATTATTGGGGTGTTTGTATTGCTGCTGGCCTGCATCAATTTCATGAACCTGAGCACGGCCCGAAGTGAAAAACGGGCCAAAGAGGTCGGAATCCGCAAAGCCGTTGGCTCCTTAAGGGGGCAACTGATCAAACAGTTTTATTGTGAATCCTTCCTCATCGCCACACTGGCCTTTGTCGCTTCATTGTTAATGGTATGGCTTGCTATGCCGTATTTTAATGATGTGGCCAATAAACAATTAAGCATTTTATGGAGCAACCCGTTGTTTTGGGCAGCAGCTATCGGCTTTACCTTATTTACGGGGATAATTGCAGGCAGCTACCCGGCTCTGTACTTGTCGTCATTCAACCCGGTTAAAGTATTGAAGGGCACTTTTAAAGCAGGTCGGTTCGCCGCCATCCCGCGAAAAGTATTGGTGGTACTTCAGTTCACGGTATCGGTTATTTTGATCGTCGGTACTATCATCGTTTTTAAGCAGATACAATTCGCCAAAAACCGCCCGGTAGGCTACAGCCGTGATGGCCTGCTTGCGATTGAAATTACCAATGATGACCTCCACAAGCATTTTGACGCGATGCGTACTGATCTGCTGAACACCGGAACCATCACTGAAATGGCAGAATCATCCAGTTCAACAACCGGCATAAATAATAATAGGGGCGATGTAAGCTGGCAAGGCAAAGATCCCGCGCTAAGCTCTTTCTTTGGAAACATCAACGTCACGCCGACATATGGTAAAACAGTTGGCTGGCAGTTTACAGAAGGAAGGGACTTTGCCGCCAAATTCCTTTCCGACTCATCGGCCATTGTACTGAACCAGGCCGCGGTGAAATACATGAACCTCAAAAATCCGGTCGGGCAAATAGTAAAGGTCGGCAAAAAAGACCTGACCGTCATCGGCGTGATAAAAGATATGGTCATGGAATCGCCCTACGAACCCGTTAAGCAAAGCATTTTCCGTATCGGCCGGGGCGCATTGGATAATGTCCTGATCAAGATCAATCCGAATGTGAGCGCTCATGATGCATTGGGTAAAATTGAGGCGGTGTGCAAAACCTATTCGCCTTCCGTTCCATTCTCCTACAAGTTTGCAGATGACGAGTACGCCAAAAAATTCGCTACCGAAGAGCGCATCGGTAAACTGGCAAGCTGCTTTGCGGGACTGGCAATATTTATCAGCTGCCTGGGCCTGTTCGGTATGGCATCCTTTATGGCCGAGCAGCGCATTAAGGAGATCGGTGTACGAAAAGTATTGGGCGCTTCAGTTTTTGGTTTGTGGCGATTGATGTCGAGGGATTTTGTAGCGCTGGTTATTGTTTCGCTGCTGATCGCCACACCGGTTTCCTATTACTTTATGCATAACTGGCTGCAGCACTACACCTACCGCGCCGAACTTTCCTGGTGGATATTCGCCGTAACGGCCGCTGGGGCGGTCGCTATTACCTTAATGACAGTAAGTTATCAAAGTATAAAAGCAGCGCTGGCAAACCCTGTAAAAAGTTTAAAAACGGAGTAGGGAAGAGATTAGTTAATTAGAGATCAGAGATTAGTTAAAACGAAGAAAAAAGTCCGTCACCACATGAGAAGAATTTAGGGTGAGGTAAAAGATACTTCGTAACAATATAAAACGTAAAACCAATGATCAGAAACTATTTAAAAGTAGCCTGGAGAAACCTTACGAGGAACAAGGCGCATACCTTCATCAATATGGCAGGTCTATCTGTTGGCCTGGCCTGTAGCTTGCTTATTTTATTATGGGTTCAAAATGAACTGGATATGGATGCCTTCCATAAAAATACCAAGAACCTGTACCAGGTTTATGAACGCCAGTTTTTTGACAATAAAATAAACGCCCAGTATATTACACCCGGCGTGCTTGCTCCTGAATTAAAGCGCCAAGTGCCCGAAATAACTTATGCCGTTAATGCTGTTTTTTATGAAAAACACACCTTTAAGGTTGGCGATAAGGTCCTCAAAATAGCAGGTGGCTCAGCAGAGAACGACTTCTTTAAGATGTTCAGCTACCCGATGCTGCAGGGCAATGCAGACAACGCGCTTCGTACCGTTTCGGATATCTCTATCTCCAAAAAAATGGCGGAAGATATCTTTGGCAGCGCACAATCGGCTATGGGCAAAACCGTTCGCCTGGATAACCGCAAAAACTTTATCGTAACATCCGTATTTGAAAACGTAGGCACAAACTCATCCATTAAATTTGATTACCTCATCAACTGGTATTCTTTTTTGGAGGACAACCCATGGGCCAAGGATTGGGGTAATAATACTCCTAACTGCTTCATCCAGCTAAGGCCGGATGCAAACCCCGATTTGGTTGAAAAAAAGATCACCCATATACTCGAAAAACTGGATAAGGATGAAAAACCGGGAACCTTCACCCAGGAACTGGCCATGCAGCGGTTTGATAAGGTATACCTTCATGGCAATTTCACCAATGGCAAGATCGATGGGGGCAGGATAGGTTATGTGAAACTATTCAGTATTGTAGCAGTATTTATCCTGCTGATCGCCTGTATCAATTTCATGAATCTCACCACCGCCCGCTCAGTAAAACGTGCGAAAGAAATAGGCGTGCGCAAAGTGGTGGGCGCTGTGCGAAGTGTGCTGATCAAACAATTCATCAGCGAATCATTATTGCTTACTTCATTGGCGGTGTTGATCTCATTATTCATCCTGGCGGCCTTGCTGCCTTTGTTTAATGATATCACCCAAAAGCAAATCGTGCTGCCCTTTCATCAGCCGGAGTTTTGGGTGAAGCTGCTGATCATTACTATTATCACTGGTTTAGTTTCGGGCAGTTACCCGGCCTTGTTCCTGTCATCATTCAATCCGGTTAAGGTGCTCAAAGGCACTTTAAAGCTCGATGCAGGCACTACCCTTTTTCGCAAAGGCCTGGTGGTATTCCAGTTTGTGCTATCGGTGATTTTGATCATCGGCACCATCATCGTATCACGCCAGGTAAATTATATCCAATCAGTCAATCTCGGGTTCGACAGGGAAAACCTGATCTATGTTCCGTTAGAAGGCGACCTGATCAAAAAGTTTGAAGTGTTTAAAACCGAAGCTTCAAAAATGCCGGGTATACAATCCATCGCCCAAAGCACCAGCCCGCCTACAGAAATAACAACATCCACCGTTGGGGTTGAATGGGAAGGCAAAACGCCGGGTACTACGGTATCATTTGCCAACGCTGCGGTGGGATATGATTTTATGAAGACAGTAAAGCTGCAAATGGTTACCGGGCGTGATTTTTCAAAAAGTTTTGCCACGGATTCCAATGCCTATATCGTCAACGAAACCGCTGCGAAGAGAATGGGTTATGCCGACCCGATCGGGAAATCGATAACCATGTGGGGCACAAAGGCCAAGATCATTGGTGTAGTGAAGGACTTCCATTCCAGCTCCCTGCACGATCAGATCAAACCGCTCATCCTCCGCAACGGTGAAAACGCCGATTACGGCATGGCGCTGATCCGGACAATGCCCGGTAAAACCAAAGAGGCCCTCGCTAGCCTGCAAACTGTGGCAAAGGAACTGAACCCCAACTTTCCGTTCGCCTATACTTTTTCCGACGATGACTACAATAAACTCTATAACAGCGAACAGATCATGGGCAAACTCGCCGATGGTTTTGCCTTCCTGGCAATCTTTATATCCTGTCTTGGTTTATTGGGCCTCGCCATGTTTACTGCCGAACAGCGCTTAAAAGAAATAGGCATACGCAAAGTACTGGGTGCAAGTGTGGGCTCACTGTTTGGCCTATTATCATCCGAGTTTTTGATCCTGGTGATTATTGCCCTCGTTATCGCCACCCCCATAGCCTGGTATGGAATGAATAAATGGCTGCAGAACTTTGCTTATCATGACCCGATTTCCTGGTGGGTATTCGCGCTATCCGCTGGCATTATTATTTGCATCGCGCTGGCAACAGTAAGTTTCCAGGCAATAAAAGCAGCATTAATCAATCCTATAAAGAGCCTTCGCTCAGAATGAGCTTACGCTGAAGCTTCAGCGTAGGAGCACGGCTCTCGTTCGGAATGAATAAAGATTAGACATAAATTGAAACGAAAAACAAAAAGTGAGGTTGTATCGAAAGTAAAATCCAGCGAGGCGCACCAGAATAAAATTTGGCTGATAGCGCTCTCTATATTGCCTGGTGCAATTTTTTAGCAAAAATCAGGTATTTTTGGGTTAACACGATTTTTTATTAAAACATTTATAATCAATATTTTAACTCCAAATTGCTTGAAATTGTGTTAACCATGTTAACCCTATGATGCGCCAACATCGGTTAATTTACCATAGGAAAATACACAGAAGGGAACATCAGGAGCACAGCGCCAAATAATATTTTGACCGGTTCCTGCAAAGTACACTATTGATACAGTCTCATTTAGGGTGAGGCAAAACGTACTACGGACAACATAAAACGTAAAACCAATGATACGGAACTATCTAAAAGTAGCCTGGAGAAACCTTACGAGGAACAAGGCTCATACATTCATAAATATAGCAGGACTTTCTGTAGGAATCACCTGCAGCCTGCTGATTTTGTTGTGGGTTCAGGACGAACGTAATTTCGATGGCTTTCATGCTAATGGCAGTCAACTATACCAGGTGTACGAACGGCAGACCAATAACGGCAAAATCGAGGCAGGTTACCTTACGCAGGGGCTACTCGCCGAAGAATTGAAAAAAAGAATACCGGAAGTGCAATACGCCAGCGGCCTGGAGCAAAACCACCCGTTCACATTCCGCGCAGGTAACAAGATCATCAAAATGGATGGTACGTATGCCGGGACCGATTTCTTTAGGATGTTTAGTTATCCATTATTGCAGGGCACTATCGGCACTGCGCTCACTACTCCCGATGGTATTGCCATCTCGCGCAAAATGGCCGAAAGCTTTTTTGGCTCCCCCGAAAACGCGATGGGCAAAACCATTCGCTACGAAAATAAAAGCGACCTGCAGGTAACTGCCGTTTTCGAAAATATACCTGCTAACTCCTCCCAGCAATTTGATTTTTTAAGAAGCTGGAAAGCGTTTATGGCCGACAATGCCTGGGCCACCAATTGGGCCAACGCAAGCCCATATACCCTGGTGCAATTGCGCGCAGATGCTGACCCTATAAAAACAGGCGAAAAAATAAAGGATTTTATAAAGCTATACCGGCCCCAAGCCGGTAATGAGCATACCCAACTAATATTACAGCCTTACACCGAAAAGTATCTGCACTCCACCTTTAAAGATGGGCAGATCGACGGAGGGCGTATAGAATACGTCCGGCTTTTCAGCATCGTGGCTATTTTTATCCTCCTGATCGCCTGCATCAATTTCATGAACCTGGCGACAGCCCGTTCGGCCACCAGGGCCAAAGAGGTCGGTGTAAGGAAAGTGGTCGGTGCCGTTAAGTCGGTGTTGGTGGGCCAATTTTTGAGCGAAGCTGCGCTGCTTACCTTCATCTCGATGGTGGTAGCGATCGTTCTTTTGGTAATGCTCCTTCCGGTATTCAGCCAACTCACCGGCAAACAGTTAATCTTCCCTGCCGGAAGCCCGGTATTTTGGTTTATCCTGACAGGTCTGTTCCTTTTAATAGGATTGGTTTCGGGCACTTACCCTGCATTTTTCCTTTCGTCACTTAATCCTGTGCGTGTTTTAAAAGGCAAATTAACTTTTGGTCGCGGCGCGGGATATTTCCGCAAGGGACTGGTGGTATTTCAGTTCACTTTATCCATTATACTCATAGTGGGTATGATAGTTATTTACCGGCAGATGCAATTCGTGCAGACAAAAAACCTTGGTTATAACCGGGACAATCTTTTGTATGTGCCATTGGAGGGCGACCTGGTAAAAAAATATGACTTGTTTAAAAATGAAGCCGCCAAAATACCCGGCATCATATCGATTTCAAAGATGAAAGAATCGCCTACTGTTATCGGTCACAGCAACGGCGGTGTCGGATGGTCGGGCAAAGACCCCAATGTCAACACTTCATTTTCCGATGCGGTAGTAGGCTATGATTTTGTTAAAACGATGAAGCTGCAGGTAAAGGACGGACGTGATTTCTCCCCTGAATTTGCAGATTCTGCAAGCTACCTGCTAAATGAAGCAGCAGTAAAGAAAATAGGATACAAAAACCCGGTTGGTATGCCGCTTTGGTGGGGCGACAAACAGGGGAAGATCGTCGGAGTGTTGAAGGATTTTCACTTTAACTCTATGCACGAAGCTATCGAGCCGCTGGTAATTCGCCTGGCCGACAACCTGAAATGGGGCACTATCCTGGTTCGCACCGAAGCAGGTAAAACGAAAGAAACGATAGCCGGACTGGCAAGGATAAGTAAAGATCTGAACCCTGATTTCACCTTCAGCTACCAGTTCTCCGACCAGGAATACGCCAGGCTTTATAATAGCGAGCAGGTGGTTAGCAAGCTATCCAATTACTTTGCTTTCCTGGCGATATTTATTTCCTGTCTCGGTTTATTGGGCCTCGCCATGTTTACAGCCGAACAGCGATTAAAAGAAATAGGCATACGCAAAGTATTAGGAGCCACGGTGGGCTCACTGTTTGCCCTGTTATCATCCGA
>Ga0207671_10000563_pt1 | contig 49819 bp, 43 predicted proteins | sample KBSC24metaG_FD_184352 | JGI IMG/M metagenome (GOLD analysis project Ga0207671, IMG submission 184352) | Corn rhizosphere microbial communities from Kellogg Biological Station, Michigan, USA - KBS C2-4 metaG (SPAdes) (version 2) | ecosystem: Host-associated > Plants > Roots > Rhizosphere > Soil... | reverse complement strand
TATGGCCGCCGAAATCCGCTGCAAGCTCCTTGCCGAGCGCGATCTTCTGTTCGAAGTTGCGACGCACACGATCGATGCCGTCGCCGCGCTGGGCGCGGGTCCCGAAGCGCAAGCGCTTATCCGTTCTCTGCGCACTTCTCTGGACGCATATCGAGCATTCGCGATCGACGTCACCGGCTACATGCCCGATGAAGCACTCCGGCTCGTCGACTGCCCGCCCCACTAGAAATCCACTCGAAAGAGCCGGGCCGTCGCGTTTCTACGGCGTTGCCGTGTGCGGCAAAAACCGTGGCGGCCTGCGCAGGTGTGTCGCTTGTTCGAACGCGTACGCGTAGCGAATCAATAGTGGTTCGGTCCAGGCCGCGCCGTAAAAGCTCAGACCGACCGGCAGCTCGCGTACGAACCCCGCGGGCACGCTGATATCCGGATAACCGGCCACGGCCGCGGGTGTCGAACTGCCGCCGCTGACGTGATCGCCGTCGATCCAGTCCGTCAACCAAGCGGGACCGAGCGTCGGCGCAATCAACGCGTCCAGATGATATTCCTGCAGCGCCGCATCGATGCCCAGTTTTCCGGCGAGCGACTTTGCGCTGGCCAGGGCGTCGAGATATTTTTTTTCGTCGAGACCGCCGAGTGCCTGCGATTTGACGAACAAGTCCTGACCGAACCACGGCAATTCGCGCAGGCGTTCACGTTCATTGAAGGCAATCAGTTCCTTGAGCGAGCGCGGTGCGTTCGTCGACTCGGGCAGGCCGGACAAGTAAGCATCAACATCGTGCTTGAACTCGTATTCGAGCACAGTCAATTCCGCATCGTCGTATTTGCCGAGATTTGGGATCTCCACCGGATCGACGATGATCGCTCCGGCGTTTCTCAGTGCCGTGATATCGTGTTCGAACAAGGCATCGACGTCTTCGTTGAAACCGGCCTGTTTGCGCACGACGCCGATATGGGCACCGCGAAGTCCGTTCGCATCGAGCGATTTCACGTAATCGGTGCGATGGGAATTCGCCTCGCTGCCGGCCGGATCGCGCGAATCTCCAGCGGCGATGACATTGAGCAGAATTGCGGCATCGGCGACCGTGCGTGCCATCGGCCCGGCGGTATCCTGACTATGCGCGATCGGCACGATGCCGGAGCGGCTCACCAGACCCACGGTCGGCTTGATGCCAACCAGCGCTTGCACACTGGACGGGCAGACGATCGAGCCATCCGTTTCCGTGCCGATTCCAACGGTCGCGAAATTGGCCGCGATCGCCGCCGCGGTGCCGGAACTGGAGCCGCACGCGTTGCGATCGAGCGCGTATGGGTTTCTCGTCAGTCCGCCGCGAGCGCTCCAGCCGCTGATCGATTGCGACGAACGGAAATTCGCCCATTCGCTCAAGTTGGTCTTGCCGAGAATTATCGCGCCGGCGACGCGCAGCCTGCTGACGATGCCGGCATCGCGCACGGCAATGGAATTGGCCAGCGCGAGCGAGCCGGCCGTGGTATGCATGCGGTCAGCCGTTTCGATGTTGTCCTTGATCAGTAGCGGAATGCCGTGCAGCGGGCCGCGCAGTTTGCCGCTGGCGCGCTCGGCGTCGCGCTCGTCGGCGATGCGCAACGCGTCGGGATTGAGTTCGATGACCGCGTTGAGCGCCGGTCCGGATTTATCCAATGCGGCGATGCGATCGAGATAGAGCTGCACGATCGCATGCGCGGTGAGTTTTCCGCTGCTCATGCGCGCTTGCAGGTCGGAGATCGTCGCCTCGTCGAGAGCGAATTTCGTCGCGGTCGCGGTATCGGACGCATACGACGCCGTCGCGAAGACAGCGACGCAGACCGCGGCGACCAGGCCATTTGCGCGCGTCATCACGTCAGCTCGCGCTATCCTGGCGCGCCGGCCCCATGTTGGCGATGCTCTCGGCGGCACGAACGAACTCCGACGGCATCATCACTACGGTCATCGTGTTCTGCTCGGCGCCGATCTCGGTCAGCATTTGCATGCGGCGCAGTTCGAGCGAAACCTTCGATTTCATCATCTCATCGGCCGCTTCACGCAGCTTGCGGGCCGCTTCGAGTTCGGCTTCGGCCTTGATGATGCGTGCGCGTTTCTCGCGCAGCGCCTCGGCTTCCTGAGCCATTGCACGCTGCATGGAAACCGGAATCTCCACGTCTTTTATCTCGACGCGCTCGACCTGGATGCCCCACAGCTCGGTGAGCTTGTCGATCGTCTCCTTGAGCATCGCGGAAAGTTTGTCCTGTTCCTTGAGCAGCTCATCGAGTGAATGCTGGCCCATCACGGTGCGCAGCGTCGTCAGCGACGTTTGCGCGATTGCGCGCTCGTAATCGGACACCTCGATGATCGCGTGCTCCGGGTTCGTTACGCGATACCAGACCACGGCGTTGATCTTCACCGGTACATTGTCGCGCGTCATCGTTTCCTGCGGTTCGATGTGCAATGTCACGACCCGCACGTCGACGATCTGCATGCGGTCGACGATCGGAACGATCCAGGTCAGTCCCGGTCCGCGCGTCGAAGCGTAACGACCGAAGCGGAACACGAGCCCGCGCTGGAATTGCTGCACGATGCGCAGCCCGGTCGCAACGACGAACAGAACGACGACGATCAGAATGAGCGACATGGCGGTTCCCCGAAGTTCGTGCAGACAGCTTAGCACCGAGCACGATACAGAGCGGAATCGGTATTCCCCTGTGATTGCTAGATGCAGCAGCGCGCCAGACGGTTGCATCTGTCCTGGCATCCGCCAAATTACACGGTGACTTTCCGCAGATGCGCGGCTGTTTCTCGCGCTTGAAGATGTGCACGGATGTAACGTTCCTTGCGCACATTTGATCACTGAGGAGGCTGCATGAAAATTAAAATGCTCAACGCGCTGACCATCGCCTTGCTGACCGGAATCCCGTTGTTTGCCTATGCCACGACGGGCGGTGACCTGCCGGGCCAATGGGTCGGCAATTCGCAAGTCGAGGGCATGCGCAGCGTGGCCCGAACGACCCTGATCCTCGGCGCTCCTGACGCGGAGGACTCGACGCTGCGCATCGACGGCGAGACTTCATGCACGCTGGCCCATGGCAAATATTCCGCGAACGGCGATGCCTGGTCGCTGAAATTCAGTGATGTGCGTGGCGGCAGTGCGTGCTCCCGGCTCGCGCAAGGCACGTTCGTGCTGCATGCCGGCAACAAGCCCCGTTCACTGCAGTTCGAAGCCTCTTATCCAGGCGCCGACGGTGGACAGAGCCTGCGTCGAGGTGCGCTCACGCGGTATCCGTGATCGACGAACGACGATTCGGATACGAACAAAAAACCCGCTGTTTCCAGCGGGTTTTTTCTTGCCGTTCGTTGCGCGCGACGGCGCACATCTATCGTCGCCGCATGATTCGCAGCACGGGTTTGCCGGACAGATTCTTCAGCGGCAGATAAAGCAAATGCTGATCGGGATCGATCGCCACGACATGGGCGTTGGGAGCGATGAATCGTCCGATTTTTTCGAGCGCGTTGTCGCGCCCGATGCCGAACACGTCGACGATGCCGGATTCGGCGGCCACGACAATTTCGCTTGCGGCAATATCCTCGGCAAGCACGTCCGGACCGCCGCCGACTGCCAGCGCCTCTCGCAGCCGGCGCGTCTTCAGATCCAATACCAAGAGTTTGTCATTGCCTTCGCATGCAATGAATGCCAGCTGCCGCCGCGCGTCGATCAGCAATCCGTGATTGCCGTCCGCTCCGGGCAGGTCGATTCGCGCGACGATCGTGTCCGTCGCCGGATCGATCTCGACGAGTTGCATCCGCGTCTGGACGTTGACGAAGATGTGCTTGGAAACCGGATCATACTGAGTATTTCCGGCTTCACCGCCCAACTGGAGCGAAGCGACACGGCGATTTGAACGCACGTCGATGACGGTTTCGGTCGCGCCGGTTTCATCCGAAACATAAACTTTGTTCGCATCGGGCGCGTATGCCATCCCGTCGGGGTAAATACCACCCGGCATGCGCGCGACGACAGCGAAACTCGTTTCGTCGATCGCGATGACTTCATTCGTTCCCGTCGCGCTGGCATAGACTCGGTTCAGTTCGGGAATCGCGAGCACGCCGTGAACGTGGCTCGCGTTCTTGATTCGCGCCACGACCGCTCGTGTTCGCGTATCGAACGCCAGGATTTCGCTCGCTCCGAGATGGGCGATGAACAACAGATGGCGTCCCGGATCGAGGCTGGCATAGTCGAAACGAGAGGTATCCCCGGGTAATGGAATGTCGGCAACGAGTTCGAACGCAGTCGTTGTGTCAGCCGACACTGAGATCGCGGGACTCGCTATGAATCCGGTCAGGAGCACACAGCCGTAAATGATCCCAACCGGTGTGCGCAACCTGTTCGTCTCTCCTTGGCGACAGCCGAAAACGGTGGAGGACACGCCGCGTCGGCGCCCTTTGCTGGCCTGCTGTGTTGTCATGACCTTGGTGATACGCCGAAACCGGACCAAAGTCACTTGTAACTCCCCACACCGAAGCGCAGGCTGGCCGAGCAAGTACGGTCTAAGGAGGGATAGGCGATGCGCAATCCTCGAATTGATCCGCGACAAGGCGACGTGCTGGAGCATCAGCGCGGAGAGAAGCGCGCAGTTATCGAGCGGCATCCGGAAGAATCGACGGTTCGTTACCGCGAGGGAAGCACCGTCGCCGACTGCTCGGACGCGCAGTGGCAGGAATGGGCCAAGGAGACGTCCATTCTCGACTTCGGATAACGCTTCCGGGCATTGAAAAAAAACGAGCCGGTTGATCCGGCCCGTTTTGCTCGCTGGAGCCCCCACTGGGACCTTGCGATCGCGCGATTAGTATCGCAAGCCTCATGCCAGCGTCATTGATGAGCGAAATTGCGCTTGCAAGCGCTCTGGCGCGGCAAGGTGTTTTGCATTTTGAAAATAATCACATCGCGCCGCGCGCAGATTGCAACGCGGTGCTAGGTGTTATCAAAAACGATCGCCTTCCATTCCGGCTCGGAGTTGGCGCTTATCGCCGACGCGATCGAGTCGCCAACTTTCTTCTGCGCCTCTTCCAGCGAGACATAGACTGGCTTGGTTCGAGCGACGGCCGTGAGCGCCGTGCTCGGAGAGAAAATCTGGACGAAATAAAACCCCGATTCTGGATCGGCGCTGGCCTCAATCCGATAATCCGCCACGTTGATTCCTAGGCAGCTTTGGGATAGTTCGGGACAACGCGTAAACCTTACGCTGCCAATCTGTCGACGTATGTGCGTTCGCATTCATTGAAAGCCGCGGGACAAAGCCCTACGGACCGAAACGCATACGGATTCCTTTCCAGAACGATTCGTGAACGGTTCGACCACGATTCCCTTACGAGAATCGGTGAAACTTCTGCTCCTAAACGGGTCTAACCTCTTGTTGGAACACACTCCCCAACAAACACAGGGCCGTGCGTGAGCACCGCGATTTCGGACAACGTGGCTAAGGATGGCCAGGCTGGAGGACCATTCCAGGTTCTCCGGGCACACCACGACGGGCCAGCATCCCCACTGGCCCGTCATTTTTTGACATGCCTCTACTGTCAAAGTTGACAGGCGCGCATTTCGCTGCACTGAACTACGATGTGTTCGCCAGCAATGGCAGCCGAACGAACCTCCCCCTGAGGTTCTCTCGGTCCCCGCGAGGGACCAGTACCCGCTGGTCCCTCTTTTTATTTAAAGTGTTCGCACAATCCGGTGATATCGCCTTGCGGCGCGAGAAAACCTGCCAGGCTCGTTACGGACAACCCTCGAACGCGCTGTTGAAGACGATGTCGCTCTTGTCGACTTCGTAAGCGCCGATGTCGGCGGCACCCGACTCGCGCGGATACGTGCGCGTACCGTTGATAGCCTGCGACCCGCGCTGATCGTTCGCATACGGCTGGAACGTGGCCGGGTCCAGTGCGACGTTGTTACCCGCATCGATGGCCGCGCTGTGGCTATACAGCGCATGCGTAAGCGTCAACCCGCCGTTATCGCGCAGCGGGCCGAGCAACGGACAGTCCCCGATTGTGCCTCCCGGCAGCGTTTCGCTGGGCGCGGCAACGATCAGGTCATGGCTGCCGCCGACAACGAAGGCATGGCCGTTCGGCGTTGCCGTGGAGAAATCCCACGGAGTGCCGGCGAGACCGACTGTGTTGCCGGCAACCAGCACGCTTTGCAGCACGACGATGGGCGCGCCGTCGAAGGTGTCGGTAATCTTCAGGCCAGCGGCTCCTTCTGCGCTGCCGATGATGTGATTCGCAGTGATCGTGCTGTTGTAGATTCCGATATTCGGCAGCGATATCTGCATGCCGCCGGCGGACTTGTTGCCGGTATTCCCCGAAATCGTGCTGTTGACAATGGTGGCGCTATCGCCGGCACTCAGTCTAGTCAGATAAACGCCGCCGCCAACGTCGGCGGTATTACCGGAGATCGTTGATGCCTTGATTGTGCCGCCATGCGCGAATACGCCACCGCCGGCCGCCGGTGCCGAGGACCCGACCACACCGAAATTGCCGCTAATCGTGCTGTACGCGATATTCGCGTCGCCGGCTGTGCCGATGCCGCCGCCAATGGCTCCGTGCGTGCCGCCGTAAACATGGTTGTTGAGGATGATGCTGCGCGAGAGCGTGATGCCCTTGTTCGCAAAGACGCCCGCGCCCTCGGCATAGCCCAAACTGAAGCTGCTTTCAGAGTCGACGACCGTACATGAACTGATGCGGGCGCGGTCGAGTACTACAGTGCCGAATGACTGGATGCAGCCGCCGCGCACGATGGTACCGACTGCATCATCCTGCCACTCGCCGTGGCTGATAGTTACGGCGGACACGGTCAAAGTCCCACTTCCGGTGTGATTGAAGACGCGATGAATCAGAAAGCCGCTCACGTCGGCGTCGAGTGTCAGGCTGTCCATACCCGGACCCTGTATTTTCAGCGAGTTGAGCGCGATCGGTATCTCGGGGCTTTTGAGCGATATCGTGCCGGTGCACGCGGAGACATCGATGGTCTCGGATTCGACCGCGGCCGCGATCACGTGGCGAAGGTCGCCCGCGTCGCCGTTATCGAAGCAGTTTGTGACCGAGCCCGCACTGGCATCTGCCGATAGCGCGAACGCGACGGCGAGGGCGGCAGCGAGACGCGTGCGTCTCGGCAAACCCGGAAAGTGTCCGCTCATCAATGATCCCCCGAATAAAAATCATCTCAGGAATAGGCTAGCACAGCAGTCACTTTGCAGATCGCTCGGAATCTATCGCTGGCTGAGCTCGACGAGATCGCGCGGGTCTGACTGGTTGGAAGCACTCCCGCGCTCACCGATTCAGCGGCCGCGGGACAGTAAAGCCAGTACCCGATGCGGCTGCGCGCATGACAGTCGAACTTAGGGAATTACTGCTTAATGGTGCCGGTGGAGGGAATCGATAATCGCGCCATATTGCGCAATGTCTCGCTTACCACGAAAGAGTTACGCAAATAGATACGCACACTTGTTGAGGGAATAGGTGTCGGAATGTCTCAGATCGGCCAGTGCCTGCCCCTTGATAGCCCAAGAGTCTTGAGTCGGACCGGTGAAATGTTCAATGCACCCTATGGCGTATCCGTCAGCGTTTTCAAGAACTCTACCAACGCTTGGCGTTCCGGGACAGATAGATCAATCGAATGGCCATTACTGAATCGGCGATAGTAGATTTCGTGATCAACTGCTTCAGTGAGTGTCGCAATGCTGCCGTCGTGCATATAGGGCGCTGTGGCCGCGACGTTGCGGAGCGAGGGCGTGCGAAACGCGCCTAGGTCCGCAGGTTTGTGGCTAACAACAAACCTTCCGAGTGATGACCAGCCAGGATCGCTGAGGACTCGTGGGCCAATGGCATCGGCGTCAAGATTCTCTCTCACGACTTCCGTGCTGAGTTTCGCAAGCGACTCGGGTGGCGGTCCAATGCCTGAGTGATGATATTGGCCGTCCGAGTATCGCGGGCGCGCTCCACGCCTGCTGTGACATTCAGCACATCCGGCCGTGCTGTCGAACAAATGCTGCCCAAGCTTGGCCTCGGCCGAAAGTGTGTGGCTGCCTAACGCGCTTTTCTGGGAAGCAAGAGAATGAATAAAGCTGCCGAGTGCAGTTCGCACTTGTTCGAAAGTTGGCACTTCATTTTGGTTTGGGAACGCCGCGTGAAAGTTAGATAGCACGAGCGGATCTAAGCGCAATTTGCCGAGAATTTCGCTCTTTGATTTCAATCCAAGTTCGACAGGATTGGTGAACGGATCGAGCACGACGTCCTCGAGCCGAGTACGGCGGCCGTCCCAAAGAAACGAATCATCGTCGGCTATGCCTATTAGACTGGGAGCGTTGCGCGTTCCTGTCTTGCCGAGGACGCCGATGCTGCGCGGGCGCGGATCTGCATATGCATGAGATGCATCATGACAAGTCCCGCAGCTTGTCTTGCCGTCGGCGCTAAGCGCCTGGTCGTTGAACACTTCCCGACCGAGCTCAATGATTTTTGCGTTTTCGGCTGCTCGCGCGCCCGGAACTGGAGTAGCCAGAAAAATGGCGGCAAGTAGTGCCGGTACGTGCAAGCGATCGATTGACAGGGAATGCAGAAGGGTCATAGCACTACGTTATTTCGCGGTCGACGACTGTACCGCAAGGATGACCGCCACGCTAACGGAGATGAATCCCTTGCGGGTCGTCGCCGATCCTCCGCATGCTGGATGCTGCCTTCCGCGCTCATGGCTGCGCTGATGCGGATCGGCGTACGCACGCACGAGAAACATCGTGCCAACTCCAGTCTGCTAGCCTTGCGCCTCGCGGCTCAATGAATTGTCAATCGTAAAGACTCACATTGCGCCGGTGGTAGCAATTCTGTATGGTTCTTCGCCCAAATACTTCGCGTTTTCGTCCACTAAGAACCGTCTTGCATTATTGTTCTGGATTTCCAACTTCACGCCGGCTGTTCGGTCGGTAGACTGTCTACATCAGGGGAATGAGCATGCTCGCGATTACTGCGGCGCCGCGCCAGCGCGCCACAACGTGGATTGCACGCGTTCTAAGAATGGGACTCAGCTTCGCGTTGTTGGTCTCGGCGAGCGTCGCATGGGCTGGAGGAAATCCGTCCATCACAAGCTTCACCCCACCCAGCGGTCCGCCAGGGACGTCGGTCACAATCAATGGCTCCAACTTCGGATCGACCATCTCGGCAAATGCGGTGAAGTTCAATGGCACCTCAGCCACGATTACTTCGGCGACCACGACCAAGTTGGTGGCAACTGTTCCGGCGGGCGCGACCACTGGAACCATTCAAGTCTTCGTGGCAGGTAAGAGTGCGACGAGCGGCTCAAGCTTCACGGTCATCCAGCCCCCGACGATTACAAACTTCACACCCTCGAGCGGAGCAGCCGGAACATCGGTGACGATTACCGGGGCGAATTTCAGCTCGACTCCGGCGAATGATGCGGTGACCTTTGGCGGCCTGACAGCCACCGTCAGTTCAGCCACCGCGACACAACTTGTGGTCACCGTTCCCACTGGGGTAGCCACCGGCAAGATCGGCATCAGCGTCAACGGCGGCGCCATTGTCTATTCCACGAACAATTTCGCCGTTCCGGCGACGGTTACAGGATTCAGCCCGAGCAGCCTCCTGCCTGGAACATCGGTCACGATCACGGGTACGGGTTTCTCCTCAACGGCTGCGAATGATTGTGTGTCCTTCAATGGCAGCGGCTGCGCAAGCGTGACGTCCGCAACATCGAGCCAGTTGGTTGCGGTAGCAAACGGAATATCCGCAGGAGCGATTTGCGTCAGCGTCAATGGCGGTGCGCAGGGCTGTTCTAGCAGCAACTTCGTCGTGCCGGCTCCGACTGTGACAGGATTCACTCCTGCCAGCGGCTCGACGGGTACCTCGGTCACCATCACGGGTACAAATTTCAATCCAACATCAGGTTACAGCGCAGTCGATTTTTCGGGACATCCTACGTCCAACGCAACAGTGACCTCGGCGTCCGCGACTCAAATTATTGTGACCGTTCCGTACGGAGCTGCAACTGGTCCACTTACGATTGGCAATGGCGGAAGTCAGAACACCACAACATCCAACAGCTTCACCGTTCCGCTTCCGACCATTACGAGCTTTACGCCTGCCAGTGGCCAACTTGGTAGTAGCGTCACCATCATCGGGACTGGTTTCAGCACAACGCCGGCCAACAATGTTGTGAACTTCAGGATTAGCAGCCAAACGCGATGCGGTGAACCGGCGACCGTGGTCAGCGCGACATCGACCCAACTGGTAGTTGCGGTTCCAGATGGCGCGGTGACCGGTCCGATTTACGTCAGTACGGACGGCGGCTATAACGGGGCTACTTCAGCCAACAGCTTCAACGTGTTGGCACCCACGGTCAGTAGTTTTACGCCATCCAACGGGCAAGTCGGTACTCATATCACGGTTTCAGGGGCGGGATTTGACAGCTCCTGTCTTCAGAATGACCTTGCGTCAATCAGTGGGCAGTATATAAACACGGTGTCGGCAACGCCGACGCAAGTTGTGCTGTACGTAACCAACAATGCTACGACTGGGCCCGTTTGTATCAACATACCCGGCGGCCCTCAAGGATGCTCGAACAGCGACTTCACGGTTCTGCCGGTATTGATAACCAACATCTCGCCCACCAGTGGTGCAGGAGGAAACCCCGTCACTATCACCGGGGCGGGATTCAGTCCGACACCCGCAAACAATGCTGTCAAATTCAACGGCACTTCTGCTCCGGTCAGTTCCGCGACGCCCACGCAGCTCGTCGCGTTGGTGCCGTATGGTGCAACCACGGGCCCCATTGGCGTGAGCGTCAACGGGACCGCGCAGGTCACCACAGGGACCTTCACCCCGCAGCAGCCAATGATAAGCGGGTTCACGCCTACGAGTGGCTTGCTCAACACATCAGTCACCATCTCTGGTACAGGTTTCGATCCGATCGTTGCCAACAATCTTGTCAAGTTCAATGCAGCCACTGCGGTTGTTAGCAGTGCATCGGCGACACAGCTTGTGGCAACAGTGCCGTATGGCGCGACGACCGGTCCCATAGGAGTCCATGTCAATGGCGGGAGTGGATTTGCCTACTCGACAACCAACTTCTCGGTACCGGCACCGATTATTACAAGCTTCAGTCCTGCCAGCGGACTGCCGGGAACTGCTATCACGATAACGGGCACGGGTTTCGACGCGACGCCAGGCAACGACGCTGTTATGTTTTACGACGGCAGTGCGGTCGAACTTGCGGCAACCATAACGAGTGCCAGTACGACGCAACTTGTGGTCAATGTTCCATGGGGTGCGCGTACGGGGCTGATTGGCGTGAGCGTCAACGGCGGGACGCTGGGTACTTCGAGCACTAATTTCACCGTGCCGCTACCGACCATTAGCGGCTTCACACCGCAGAGCGGTCCAAAAGACACGACGGTGACTATCACGGGAACCAATTTCGATGCGTCTGCAGCATCGAACAACGCAGTGTATTTTCGCGACAACAATACCTACCTACTGGCTGCCAACGTTACTTCCGCTTCTGCTACACAACTTACTGTCACTGTGCCTTACGGTGCTGTAACGAGCTACATTACTGTAAGTGTTGATGGCTCTCCATTGGTTAGCTCGACGGGCCTCTTTACGGTCCCCGTACCGACCATCACCGCTTTCACGCCAACGAGCGGGCGACGCGGTACCACGGTCACGATCACCGGTACAAACTTCGATGCGCTAGCGGTCAATAATGCCGTGACGTTTGGAGCGGCGGCAAGCGTGACCAGTGCCTCGCCAACCCAATTGGTGACCACCGTGCCATATGGCGCAGTCACTGGGCAGATAGGAGTCAGTGTCAATGGCGGAACGATCGTTTATTCGAGCACCAGCTTTACGGTGCCTGTTCCAACGATTTCGGGTTTCTCTCCGGCCAGCGGACCGATTGGAACTTCGATTACCATCACGGGAACCAACTTCGACCCTGTGGCCCTCTACGATCAAGTCTTGATCAACGGCGGATCGCTTCCTGCGACTAGTGCGAGCACCACGCAACTAGTTGCCATGGTGCCTCCTTGCGCAACGAGCGGCGCGATCCATGTGACTGTTGATGGCGGACCCGGCGTTTCGAGCGTCAGCAACTTTACGGTTGCAGGACCGCCAACCATTACCGATTTCGCGCCGACAAGTGGGCCCGGCGGAACTCGGGTAACGATCAACGGCACCAACTTCAGCCCTTGGTCGCAATACGATCGGTTGACTATGAACGGCGTGTCAGTGCCCGTAGGCACCGCCACGTCCACGCAGCTTGTCGCCACGATCCCCGCCGGGGTATCTACGGGTCCATTCCAACTGAGCATTGGTGGTTGCTCATCGACAACCAGCAGCGGCAGTTTCTCGATCGCTCCAGGTATCGTCGGTTTCACGCCGACATCGGGGCAGGCGGGTACCTCGGTGACGATTTATGGATCGCATTTTGATCCGACTGCCGCTAATGACACCATCAAGTTCAACGGCATAACCGCAACGGTCACGTCGGCGACCGCCACGCAACTTGTCACCACGGCGCCACCGGGTGTTACCACCGGGCCGATCAGTGTCACGGTTGGTGGTGCAACTGCAAATAGCCCGGGCGTGTTTGCCGTGTTGCCGACCATTACGGATTTCACCCCGAATCTTGGGCCAACGGGAACCACAGTCACGATCACGGGCAGCAACTTCGCCGCATCGCCGACCAACAATGTCGTGAGTTTCAACGGAACGTCAGCGACCGTGACATCGGGGTCCGCAACACAACTGGTTGTCATTGTGCCCGCAGGTGCCAGCACGGGTCCGATCAGCATTGGTATCGGCGATCAGATAGCCATGTCGCGCAGTGACTTCACCGTGAGCGGCGGTACGACGCCGCCGACCTCGTACCAGTACGACGCCGCCGGGCGCTTGCTGCAGGTCGCACCTCCCGCCAACAGTCCCAGCCAATATACCTACGACGCGCTGGGCAATCTGACAAGCATTACCGGCACACCTGCCGGATCGCTCTCGATCTTCAGCGTCGCACCGGGCCAGGGCGCCACCGGCGATTCGGTCACGATCAATGGCCAGGGTTTCGATGCCAATGCCGCCAATGACCAAGTCAAGTTCAATGGCACGGCAGCAACCGTCCTTGCGGCCAGCGCCAATCAACTCATTGTCGCCGTGCCGTCGGGTGCGACTACCGGCACCGTGTCAGTGACTGTTGCCGGCACTACTGCGAACAGTCCCGCCCCCTTTGCCGTGACCAACTGACCGGAAGAAGAACTAATGAACACCAAATGTCTCATCCGCACGCTGGTTTGGTTGGTCGCCCTGGTCCCATTCGTCGACGCACACGCAGGCGCACCGACTTCCACACAACTGCCGCAGGGGTTGCGGGTCGGTGGTTCTGAATCAATTGCACACGCGCAATTGCCCGATGGCCGAACGCTCACTATGGGCGAAGACGGTTTGTGGCTGACCAATTCGGATGGACACAAGAACAAGCCGCTCGCGGGTGTCGCCGGGCGCCGCTTTGCCAGCGTAACTGTGCTGCCGACAGGCCAGGTTCTCATCTGGGGCGGCCTGGACAATGCCGACAGGCTGCTTGAGGACGGCTTATGGTTCGACGCTGCGACCAACGCGGTCGCACCGACTGGCGACCTTGGGCTGCTGCCGCGTGCCGGCCATGCCGCGACGGTGCTTACGGATGGGCGTCTGGCCGTGTTTGGTGGCTGGTCGGTGGGCGGCCTGGTGTCGGAAATCGAGTTGTGGGACCCGCGCACGCATCATGCCCAGTCGATCTCCGCTTCTGACGAACCGGTACGTCTGCACCCAACGGTCCTACTTGGCGAAGATGATCGGGTTGTAATTCGAAGTGGTGTTGATACTGAGAATCGGCCAATTGGGGACGCCATATCCTTTGACTCCAATACCCTTCAGGTTCGGGCGACGGCAGTAACTGATAACCCGCGCGCCGTTCCCGCCATCGCCGGCTCACTGCCGACGGCCGAGTCGACAGACGCACCCGTCACTGCGTGGATTGCCGCGCGCTTCAATGTCCCGCTGGCGGTGACATCACTGAATCACGCGACGGTGACCTTGTTGGGGCCGGCCGGAGACGTCGCTGCGAACGTGACCCCTGTTGACGAAGGTCGCTTGGTGTTCCTGATTCCAAAACAGGACCTGTTTCCCGCCACGCGTTACACCGTTTTCATCAATGGTGCCGTTGATCAACACGGGACGGTGTTGTCCTTTGTGGCTTTCGATTTTACGACTGCGAGTATTCTGCTGAGCTCCAGTCCGGATCCGCGTTTGTCGCTCGGTGATTTGACCCGGCCGGTTGCCGGTCAGCCGACATCGGCATCGGCATCCACGGGGGGTGCGTCGGACCAGGAGCCCATCGGCAGTTCGCTATCGCCACAGCCATCTGTTACCACGCGGCACGGCGTAAAGCCGGACGTCAAGGCGCAAGACTCCACAGCAGGGGTCGATGCTGAACGGTGGATTCCGAATGCGGATAACCGCAACGGAAAATGGCGTACCGATCGACCGTTACCGGAAAAGTTCTCCAAGCGCCGCAACGATGCGATGGCCTTGCACCTGGGCGCATACAACGAAAGATTCGTGCACTCTCAACGTGGCTTGGTGAGCGGCATCGTCTTGCGCCAAAGCGACCAGCCGCTTGCCAATGTAATCGTGTCGATCGGCAACAAACGCGCAAAGACCGGCAATGATGGCGAGTTTCGCTTGTCTGGTGTTTCTCCTGGTCAGCAGGAACTCATCGTCGACGGCCGCGCCGCCGGCGACGGCGTGACGACTCAATTCGGATATTTCGTCATTGGTGTGAATGTGAGCGCTGACCGCGAGACACCGATGGAGCCAATCTTCCTGCCGAAGATTCTGCAGTCGGACTGGATCGATCTACCTTCGCCTATGACGGACGATGCGGTGATTACCAACCCGATCGTGCCCGGCATGGAGATCCGCATCCCAAAGGGCGCAGTATTGCGCGACCACGAAGGCAAGATCGTTACCAAAGTTGCTGTGGTACCAATGCCGCTGGATCGTGCGCCGTTTCCGTTCCCCGCAAACGCACCTGCTTATGTGACCGTGCAACCGGGCGGTATGATCGTCCAAGGACTGACGCCGGGCAGTACGCCGGGAATCCGCGTGCTCTATCCGAATCAGACCGGACTGCAGCCCGGCGAAAGAGTCCTCTTCTGGTCCTATCACACCGACGAGCAAGGTTGGCGGATTTACGGCGAGGGGCAAACCTCAAGCGACGGTTCGCAGGTAGTTCCCGATCCCGGCGTCGCGCTCTATGAATCCGTCGGCTTCATGTACACCCAGAACAATCCACAGGCCCCTGACAAGGCGCCTCCGGTCGATCGTGGTCCGGGTAGTGACCCTCCTGTTTCTTCCGACAAGAATAATGTAGACGGTGGCGGTGACCACAAAGGATCAGGCGATTGCAGCAGTTCCAACAGTGCAAAGGGAGGTGATCCGATAGATTGCAAGAGCGGCTTGTTCGTGCTCGATCGCACCGATACGTTTGTGCGCGGCGCCGTTCCGATCGTGATATCACGGACGTACCGTCCGGGTGACACAGTATCGCGCTCGTTCGGCTATGGCACGCAGCTCAGCTATGGCATGTACCTGCGCGAAGTGTCTGGCATAGACATAGCACGTTACACGCAGTATGACTTGATTCTGCCCAATGGTGCTTATGCGCGGTTTTATCGCACCTCGCCGGGGACCGATTATTTCAGCGTGATCGCTGTTCACAACACCTCGGCATCGAGTTGGTATGGCTCGATCTTGGACCATGAAAGCAACACCTATGTCATCACCACGCTAGATGGCACCAAGTACATATTCACGGAAAACGGCAACCTCATTGCGATTAAGGATCGCTACAGCAATCAATTGACCATTGGATGGAACGGCGGCCAGATCACACGCATTACCTCACCAAGCGGACGCTATGCGGACTTCACATACGACACGTCGAGCCGCATTACGCAGATCAAGGACAGCACGAATCGCACCTGGGGCTATCAGTACACCAATGGGTTCCTGACGCAGGTCACTTATCCGGACCAATTATTCGAACAGTACGGCTACGATGGCAGTGGCAACATGCTGACGCTGATAGACCGCAATGGCACTACGATCGTCACGAATTATTACGATGCCAATGGTCGTGTGTACCAGCAGAATCTTGCCGACGGCGGCACCTATCGATTTAACTACACGGTGGACAGCGGCGGAAACGTGACACAGACCAACGTCACCGATCCTCTCAACAACGTGCGCACCGTGACCTACGACCCACACGGTTACAAGGCGTCAGTCACCTACGCGTACGGCACTTCAATTGCGCAAACAACCATATTCGAACGCGATCTAACCAGCGGCCTGCTCACCGCGATCGTGGATCCTCTTAACCGCCGAACTGAACTACTGCGTGATTACTCCACAGGCAGCGTCATCCAGCGCACGGCACTGGCCGGTACTGCCAACGCGATTGTCGAGAAATACTCCTACACGCCGAATTTCAATCAGTTATCGAGTTACACCGATCCGCGTGGCAAGGCCACAGTATTGGGATCCGACAGCAACGGCAGCCTGTTGTCGGTGACTGACCCTCTGCAGCATCAGAGCAGCTTTACGCACGACAGCGCTGGCCGACTGCTTAGCAGCGCGAATGCCGTCGGCGGGACGGCTTCAGCCACCTACAACGCAGTAGGAGATCTGCAGACAATCAAGGCGCCGCTGAACCGGACACTCACGATCGCCAGAGATCCGCTGGGCCGCAACATCGGGATCACCGATCCGATGAACCGTTCGGGTGGGATAACTTACGACAGCCTCGGCATGGGCCGCGTGCACACCGTTACGGACCGCAACAACAAGACAACGACCATTGAGTACTATCCGAATGGTACTGTCCAAAGCATCACTGATCCGAATAACGGCAGGACACAGTTCGGCTATGACGGACTTGGCCGGATGACCTCGCGAACGGACGCTCTCAACCAGGGCGAGAGCTGGCAATATGATTTAGCAGGAAATTTGTATACGTACACCGATCGCAAGCAACAGACCACAACCTACCACTACGACGCGCTCAATCGGCCGAGCCTGATCACCTTTGCTGACGGCAGCACGATCACGCCGACTTTCGACTCGGGCAATCGCCTGACACATGTAGTGGACTCGGTTTCGGGAACAATCGATCGTAGCTACAACGATCTAAATCAACTCTTATCCGAAACCACGCCCCAAGGTACGGTGAGTTACACCTACGATGCCAATGGACGCCGTCAAACGATGACGCCCGGTGCTCAGGCACAGATCACGTACGGTTACGACGACTCCAATCGTCTCACCAGCATTACGCAAGGTTCCGAGAATGTCGGGTTCGGCTACGACGCGGCAAATCGCCGCACATCGATGACGCTGCCGAATGGAATCGTCACGAGTTACGCCTACGATATCGCCGACCAGTTGACGGGAATCTCATACCGCAGCGGTACCACGGTGCTCGCGAACCTGGTTTACGGGTACGATGCCGATGGTCGGCGTGTCACAAAGAGGGGAGGTTTTGCGGCTGACCTGTCACCGACGCTGACCTCTGGCTCAAGCCAGTTCGATCTGAACAACCGGCAGACTGTATGGAATGGCTTCAGTCTGGGCTACGACGTCAACGGTGATGCGACCCAGGATCCATCGACCAATCCCACGACGACTTATACCTTCGACGTGCGGCACCGCCTTACTCAGATCCAGCAGAATGGAACGACGATCGCGAACTTCAGCTACGACACATTCGGGCGGCGCATGAGCAAGACGGTCAATGGAGTGACGACGAGTTTCCTATACGACGGTGCCAATCCAGTTCAGGAAGCTCAGGGCGCGACAACCAGTGCGATCTTGACTGGTGCGGGCATCGACGAGCGGTTCGCTCGCGATGAGTCGGCCGGAAAGCGGTACTTCCTGGCGGATGCACTGGGGAGCACTCTCGCTCTCACCGATTCAGCGGGGGGTGTGCAGCAGACGTATGGGTACGAGCCCTACGGGGAAGTGAGCTCGACGGGCAGCAGCAACAATCCGTACCAGTACACCGGTAGAGAGAACGACGGCACGGGACTCTACTACTACCGTGCGCGCTACTACAGCCCGACGCTGAAGCGCTTTATCAGCGAAGATCCGATTGGACTCGCAGGAGGAATCAACAGCTATTCTTATGCCGAGGGAAATCCTATCGGCAATACCGATCCTTCGGGCGAGCTCGCGAATGTGTCGGTTTCAGGCGGTGACGTGCGTATCACGATTCCAATCTACTACTACGGCCCTGGGGCAGATGCTCAAACAATCGCGATGTTTAACAAGGGAATAGAATCCACGTGGAAAGGCACGTTTGGAGACTACAACGTTACGACGGACGTTGTGAATACGAATTCCCCGGAGGGAAGTAATAGCGTCTACGTGCCTTGTGGCGATGAGGGACTGAAAGATGGTCGTTCCTTCGTAAGTAACGGCATAGATGGATTTTGGGCCCAGAACTCGCCGGGATATGACATGGCGTGGGTGGCCGCGCACGAAGCGGGTCATTTTATGGGATTACCCGATCACTACTTGGACGGACCGGATACGAAGAGCCGTCCATTTCCCGGGTTGGAGCTAAGTCATGAAATCATGGCCAATTATGGGGGCGCACCAGATCAGTGGTTAATTCAATCGATTATCAATATCAATTCTCATTAACTGGCATGGTGTTGAAATGAACCTTCGAAATCTCTTGGCGATGACGTTTCTGATTTCGAGCAGCTACAGCGTTATCGCGCAACAGCGAGTGGTGCATGCGGATACATTTGTACCTAGCGAGGCTCCAATATCTGCATCACGAATGTTCATGGTTGGAGGAAAGGAACAGACGAGCGTTGCAAAAAACATCCTCGGCGATGCCATCTACAAGAGAATTGATCAATCCGTTCTAGCCAGGCTGTTCAGCAGGAAGTTCGATTGTGTTGCGATGTTGACCGAGCAGATCAATGAGGCTGAATCTTACGCCGCAAAGCGCGAAAACGAAGCAGCTCTTCCGCTATTTAGCAAAGACCGCGAAGGGATGCTAAGAGAGGCTGCTGCTCACCGTGGTTACGCTGCGTACACGAAGGAGCTGAGTTCGGCTCTCCTACCGTACGTAATAAAAGTTCGAGTTGCCCTACAAGGGACCGGGCAATTTTACTTGCACTGGCAAGGCAACCGATTAGTCATTTCATACGGGGCTCTCGGGAGTGGAGATTCCTCTCCGGAAGATGTCTTTCTGGTGATATTTGTGGAACGCGCTATCGCGGCAATAGAAGTCACAAGCGTGACCGCGCAGTGATTGCAAGGCAGCGCAGCGGAAAAGGGCGGAAAAGGGGACGGAGGTAATTAACCCGGACGCGACAAGATAAAAGTGTTTGACGCACGGACTGCAGGAAGCCTTACGCCATGCGGTTTCCCGCGCTACAACGCTGCGGAACGTGCTACACGATTGGCGACAAACCGCGCAGCAGCGCGGCGCGTTGATGGCGCACGTTGGCTGCGGGACGGCTTGGCACGGTGTGCGACGTCGCGTTCTCGGCCGACATCGAGAATGGTTCTCGCGATGTGGCGAGCGACGTTCTCGCAGGTGATCCAGTTCGGCGAACAGGGTGACGAGAATTGTTCTCGGGGGAGATCCTGACTGCTTCATACACGCAAGCTGAGTCTCGCGCACTCACGTTCCGGTAGTACATCTAGCCGCCGCATTTTCCGAAGCACACGGGAGAGCCTGACAGGGGGCGTTCGCGCAACCATTCCAATGAAGCCGTCAAATACGACGTGCACAAAATGAGGGCAGGCATGTCAGCTTCTGACCGATTCCAAAACGATTAGGGACCTTATCGCGGGTAGGGAGAAGGGATGAGTGCGTGAGAGGCGCATCAGAGCCCGATCCTCGGCGGCACGTTTCATAAGAAACGCAAGCGCAAAAACCCAGGTTTCAGATTCAGTTCTCAAGAGCGTTTTGGTTCGCGCTTGTGGAGCCGCCGTCTGCGCGCGGCGGGCGCAACGCGTGCTCCATTGGCCGTTCGTTTGTCGAGATCGATCAAAACGCTTTGCGCGTGAGGAAGATTGACTTCGAGAATGCGCTCGAACAAATCCGCTCCAGCAGCGCACATCTCCGGAAAAGGGGACGGAGGTAATTAACCCGAACGTGGCACAAGATAAAAGTGTTTGGCACACGGACCGCAGGAAGCCTTACGCCATGCGGTTTTCCGTGCTACAACGCTGCGGAGCGAGCTACACGATTGGCGACAAAACCGCGCAGCAGTGCGGCGCGTTGATGGCGCACGTTGGCTGCGGGATGCCCGCGCATCCGAATCTTGACCCGGTATTGCGACTCGCCCCGCCTGCAGGGTCGCTTCTCGATGGTGGCCATGGCGGGAACTTGGGAGAAAACGTCCCAGAAGTGTCCCAAACGCGCAAGCTCCCGAGTGGCCGTTACAACTAACATGCTGATTTTATAGGTGCCGCCAGAGGGACTCGAACCCCCGGCCTACTGATTACAAAGCCCATTTTGCAAAACGGCGCAACTCAACAACACGATGCAGTAGCGATTTCCCAGGTTTGTGGCTGCCGGCGATTGCTACGTGTTGGAGAATATCATGGCGAACAGTCCCAAAAGTGTCCCAGGAATGGCCCTACATCTCGGATCGAGACGAGCCAAGATGCCAGCGACTCAAGTCCCTTCGTGTCACGGAGCGAGAAGTTTGGTGCCGATGTGCCAGAGATCTGGCGGTTACTCTGAGCTTCGCTCCTCATTGCGAACGCGCTCGGCCACTTAGATCCCATTACCGCGGAGAAGCGGCGTTCTGCTTGGAAAGGCCTTGTGCGTAGTACCTCAAATAGGCCCGTTCCGCGCCCCTATTGTCGGGACTTCGAATCTCTCGGCCAACGGTTCCCGCCAGCTTCAAGGCAAGATCTCGATTACCGTTCACTATATTTCCAAGCATTGAAGCCCGCAGTACGAAATCCTGTATATCAGGCGTGAGCGAGGCGCGATGATCTCGAAGCAGCTTGTAAGAGAACTCTTGGATTGCACCGGCATCTCTGGCGGTCACCACGCTGAGGTTTGGGCCGCTGGTGCTTCTAAGCATTGAGCGTTATCTATCTCTGCAAGAACGAGGACAGCAGTCTCGACCGGACGAAAGAACCAGCACCGTTGATTTCCGCCGCATGAATTGTCGGCAGTTCACGGAAGGGCGAGCTTCCCAATTGCTCGGCTGCTCATTAGCGCCAGTGGCCACGCACCCAAACGCCGCCGATCCAGTAACCAGGAACCCACACGCCTGCATGGTATGGACGTGCGGGATAGTAAACGCAGCCGCTCGCAAATAAAGGGGATATCGCAGCGGCAACCAGCAAAAGCGTCTTGGCATAGAGTTTCATCGTTGTTCTCTCGTGGTGTAGTGAGGCATTGCTGCGGTAGAAACGATTCAGGGGTTCACTTGTTGACCGGCAGTCCCGCAGTAAGTCGAGCGACGTTCAGGAAGCCAGTCGTTCTCAGCGCGTCCAAAGCTACTTTCCGCGGCCCAGTGAATGCGACAATGAAAGATTGCAGTGTCTGTCATCCTCACGTGACCTAGAACGTTGCTTGTAGTGGTATCTGAACCGACTGCTGATCGCGATGCACTTGCCCTCCTTGCAACGAGAATCGACGTGTAGTTTTGGCATTCGCGGGCTAATCCTCTTCATGATGATCGGCCTCGCCGCCGCGGCAGCGGCGTCGGCCGATCCCGAGAAGCAGACACTGTTGAGTCGGGAAGACACGCTTTGGCTCAATCGCGTGACCTATGGTCTGGATTCGACCAGCGTCGAACACTTTCTGCGCCTGGGCCGACGTAGCTTTCTTGAAGAACAGCTCGAGGGCCGCAACGACGCGCTACCCGCGCCGATTCAGGCGCAGATTGCCGCGTTGGATATCTCCAAGACATCGGCTTCGCAACTGTGGGCAGAGGAACTTAGGGCGCGGGAGCGCTTCAGTTCGCTGGCGGACGGCGAGGCAAAACAACAGGCGCGTAAAGCGCGTAATGCGCTCGGCGAACGCTACGCTTACGAAGGAATGCGCCGGCATATCCTGCGGGCAGTCTACTCGCCGGCTCAGCTCAAGGAGCAGATGGATTGGTTTTGGCTGAATCATTTCAGCATTTTTGCTCGTAAGGGCGCGATTCGCTGGATGGCAGCCGATTACGAGGAACGCGCGATTCGGCCGCACGCGCTGGGACATTTCCGTGATCTGGTCATGGCCACACTCACGCATCCGGCGATGCTGCAATACCTGGACAACGCGCAGAATGCCTCGGGACACATCAACGAGAACTATGCACGCGAATTGATGGAGCTGCATACACTTGGTGTCGATGCGGGCTACTCGCAAGCGGATGTGCAAGAGTTGGCGCGCGTGCTGACGGGTGTCGGCGTCGCTCGGGGCGAGTCGGTCAAACCTCGCACTGCGCAAGCGAAACTGTTCATCAGTGACGGCTTGTTCGCGTTCTATCCGGCGCGCCATGATTTCGGCGACAAGCATCTGCTCGGCAAGACGATCAAGGGCCGAGGTTTCGCCGAAGTACAAGAAGCCGTCGATCTGCTGGTCAAGCAGCCCGCGTGCGCGCATTTCGTTTCACGCAAGATTGCTGGTTATTTTGTCGCAGACGAGCCGCCGGAAAAACTCGTCATGCAGATGGCGGGGACTTTTGCGACCACTGACGGCGACATCGCCGCGGTGCTACGTACGATGTTCGAGTCGCCGCTGTTCACCGCGTCGCTCGGCAAGAAGTTCAAGGATCCAATGCATTACATCGTTTCCTCCGTGCGTTTGGCCTATGACGGCAAGTCAATTGCCAACGAACGTCCGTTGATCAATTGGCTCAACGGTCAGGCCGAGATGTTGTTCGGCCATCAAACGCCGGACGGCTATCCACTCACTGAAAATGCCTGGGCGAGTTCCGGTCAGATGAGTCGTCGTTTCGAGATTGCTCGGCTGATCGGCGGCGGCGGTGGCGACCTGTTCGCGCCCGAAGACGGCTCCGCTGCAACTGTCACTGGTTTTCCCAACTTGTCGAACAGACTCTACTTCGAACGCATCGCGCCACTGCTGTCGAAGACGACATTGGCAGCGCTGGACCAGGCCGAATCACCACAGGAGTGGAATACCCTGCTGTTGGCGTCCCCTGAGTTCAATTACCGTTGAGCATGCCTATGCATCGCCGAAACTTCCTCCAGTCGTGTGCCGCGATTCCGCTCGTTTCGCTCGGCGGTCGCTTATTTGCCGCGCCCGCTTCTTCGGCGCGGTTTCTGCTTGTCTTCTTGCGCGGTGGATACGACTGCGCGAACGTACTCGTGCCGTACACGAGCGATTTCTACTACGCGTCGCGGCCGAATATCGCGGTTGCGAAGCCGAACCCCAACGCGTCCGGCGGAGCACTGCGGCTCGATGCGGACTGGGCGCTCGCGCCAGCGTTGCGCGAATCGATCGGCCAGCTCTACGCAAACAAGCAAGCCGCTTTCATACCGTTTGCCGGCACCGACGACCTTTCGCGCAGCCACTTCGAAACGCAGGAGAGCATCGAGCGCGGTCAGCCGCTCGATCAGCACGATTATCATTCGGGATTCATGGGACGGCTGGCATCGATCCTCGTCGGCCGGGCGCCGTCGATCGCGTTTACCGATGCGTTGCCTCTCGCCTTCAGCGGCAGTGCGGCCATTCCGAACATTTCCCTGCGGACAGTGACCAAGCCCGCATTTGACGAACGTCAGACGGCGCTACTCGCCGGCATGTATGAAGATCACCATTTGCACGCAGCTGTCGCCGAAGGTTTGGAATTGCGCCAGCGGATCGCCAAGGAATTCGACGAAGAGATGCAGAAAGCCAATCGCGGCGCCGTTACGGCGCGCGGGTTCGCCAACGAGGCGGTGCGCATCGCGCGTCTGATGCGCGAACAGTATCGGCTAGGGTTTGTTGACATCGGCGGCTGGGATACGCATGTCAACGAAGGCGGGTCCGCCGGCCAACTCGCGAATAATCTGGACAACCTTGGTCGCGGTCTAGCGACGTTTGCACAGGAACTCGGGCCGGAATGGAAGAACACCGTCGTCGTCGTGGTTTCGGAGTTCGGACGAACGTTTCGCGAAAATGGTAATCGGGGAACTGATCACGGCCATGGTTCAGCGTACTGGGTCCTGGGCGGCGATATCAGCGGAGGCCGCGTCACCGGCGAACAGCTAAAAGTTCAGCAGTCGATGCTGGTGCAGGATAGAGACTATCCTGTATTGAATAACTATCGAGCGTTACTCGGTGGCATTTTCTGGCGGCTTTGGGGGCTGGACAGCAAGCAGATGGAGCACGTGTTTCCGAAAGCCAAACCGGTCGACTTGCAGCTTGTATAACGAGATGGTGACCCGCAGCATGCTAGCGAATTGATCTATACCAAAGCAGTCGGTCGCGAATGACGACTTTGGGTCGACATGCCTCAGTCGGCCAAATCCGGATTAAGCGATATTTTCAACTCGAGATTCCAGATCCGACTCTGGAACGAGCGTGTTTGTGTGTGGCTTATTGAGATCAGTGCTCTGGTTGCGGCGATCTTCCTCCGCAAGGAGTGCAGGCGAAGGCGTGGTCACGCGCAGTGCATTTGCAATGCCGTGGCAGCGATCATGAGAACACTCGGGCTCAGGTCGTATCTGCGCGAATCTGATGGATAGTTGGTCTCACCGTACTCGGTTGCGCTGTCTAAGCAGCTTGCCGGTACAGAAACGAATAAGCGGCACTCACTAATTCGCACATCTTTCTCGAGAGCAATTGCCGTGCGTCAAAGGCTTGCCGTTCATTAACTCATCGATGGTGACGCCCGACCAAGTCACTGGCAGGATGCTGCGCTCGTGGCGGTTAAAGTTGAAAATCATATCGTGCGCGAAGCAGTTTCTGAGGAGCGCCCAGAGTGGGAACCATGGCTGCGCCTTTAGCTTATCCACCTGGTTGGTCTCCCGACAGTACGTTTTCGTTAAGGGAAATAGTTCATTCAATGCGGCCCGGTGCGCCATGTCGTAGAGCTGCTCGCATGCGATCTTTGTGGCGACTGTGTCGCGTAGGAAGTCCTTTACGGCAGGAAAATTCGTCTTGAGTTCGACTCTAATCTCGTCGTAGAGCGCATCAAAGAATTGCGGCGTATCGGGATGGGCCCAGAGAAACAGCGAGGCGTAAACAATTTGAATCCGATTCATCGCAGTCACGTAACAGCCAAGCAGTTCTCTCTTGTTCACGCAAATGTCACCGATATAAGACGGCTAGTTTGGGAGGAGGGCCGCGGTCGTAGGTCACCCGACGGATTCCCAGCTCATCAACCGCTCGCACCAATGGAAGCAGCTCGAGGTTTCGTTGCGATACGAAGAGGCCCAATTGCCGTGCGCTCGATTGCACATCACCTGGCGCCGCGTTTAGGCGCCTGCTCAGGCCATCTAGTTCTTCCGTCGTCGCCCCAGGCTTAGCGAGCAATGCCTCAGCCTCTGCCAACAGCGCTGGTACTTTTATATCGAGCCATCGGTCCACTCGCCAGTTCGGGCGGATGCCTGCCAAGCCAATCAACGGACCGCGCTCGATCGGAATCTGCCTCTGTACAATCTTCTGCCTAGGATCATGCGCGAAAAACTTGCGCTGTCGCATCTCCGCCTCTGTCTCGTCGCGCCAACCGGGTATTGACGAATCACCTTGCTCTGCACGACTCTCTAGAGCGATTCTTAGTTTGCTTGGTAACTCGTCGAAGCTGCTAAGAGTTGCACGCGCCCACTGCATCTCCTCGTTATCAAGAGCCGGCCATGCCGCCAGCTGCCTTGCAAGCTCATCACGCAGCTCTCGGACAGCGGCGCTTTTTGCGTACTCCCGTTTCTCGCGCGTGAAAGTGCTCCTCATTCGCGCCCACTCCACACCAAATTTCGTCCTTCCGCAGTCTTTGCCTATGTGGCTTAGGAGTCCGCCAGGTAATGCCACAACGTAGCCGTGTCGGTGATCCGTGTGGCATTGCTCGATTCCGCAGGGACGCATGCCTGTCTTGGGATCCATTTCGTAATCCCAAAGAAGCTTACCCTTCATCATCAGTTCTTTTCGCACTGGTCGCGCGAAGCCCGGAAGGGCATAGAGTTCTTCCCATGTCTTGGGCTGTTTTACATTTTCTCGCGTCAACACTTGCATATGAGAAAGTCCTTCCCGGAAGGCCATTGTCATCTTCGAGCATACCGCGGTCTGGGATATTTGCGCCGCACTTTGATCAATAATCCAAGGCCCAGACGCTAAAGGCTACTGAGGTCGAGATAGGACCCTGGAATTATGTCGAAGCCTCGTCGCGTCGGCTGAGACTGCCTCCAGCGACGATCTCCGCAAGGAGGCACCAATGGCCCACCAAGACACTGCTATTCGTACTGCGCAACGCGCCGATCTTGCTACGCGCACAGCAGAGGGACTGGCCTCGCGACTGGCGACGCGCTATCAGGATCGCATTACCGGCTACTTCAACTTGCCCGCGACGCCGGCGAATCACGCTGCGTTACCGGATGAACTATCTGATCCGCTACGCGTTGCGCTCGCGTCGCGCAGCATCACCGTGCTTTATTCGCACCAACGGCAGGCGTGGGATGCCGTGCAGCGTGGTGAGCATATCGTCGTCGTCACTCCGACAGCGTCGGGCAAATCCCTTTGCTATCACCTGCCGGTGATCGAAGCTGCGCGAACTTTTCGCGCCAAGTCACTGTACCTATTTCCAACCAAGGCACTCGCACAGGATCAGGTTGCCGATCTACTCGAGCTCAATCGCGCCGGCGAGCTTGGGGTGCGCAGCTACACGTTTGATGGCGATACGCCTGCGGATGCCCGGCAGGTAATCCGGCTGCACGGTGACATTGTCGTCAGCAATCCGGACATGCTGCATCAGGCGATTCTGCCGCACCACACGAAGTGGGCGCAGTTCTTTGAGAACCTCAAATACATCGTCATCGATGAGCTGCATACATACCGCGGCGTCTTCGGTTCACACCTCGCGAACGTGCTGCGCAGGTTGCAGCGGATCTGCACGTTCTATGGAGTGTCACCGCAATACATTCTGTGCTCGGCGACGATCGGCAATCCGCAGGAACACGCCGAAGCTATTAGCGGCGCACCAGTGCGCGCGATTACCGAATCCGGTGCGCCACGCGGCGAGCGTCACGTGTTGCTATGGAATCCGCCAGTGATCAATCCCGATCTTGGCATGCGAGCCTCCGCGCGATCGCAGTCCACGCGCATTGCGCGTCACGCGATTCGCGCCAAGCTCAAAACCATCGTCTTCGCACAGTCGCGATTGCTCGTAGAAGTGCTGACCAAATACCTCAAAGACGTGTTCGATCCCGATCCGCGCAAGCCGGAACGTATCCGCGCGTATCGCGGCGGGTACCTGCCGACCGAACGACGACAGACCGAACGCGCACTGCGCGAAGGCGGCATCGATGGCGTCGTGACAACCTCGGCATTGGAGCTGGGTGTCGATATCGGGGGACTCGACGTCGCCATCCTCAACGGCTATCCAGGCTCGATCGCTGCGACGTGGCAGCGCCTTGGCCGTGCGGGCCGTAGACAACGGCCCTCCCTAGGTATTCTCGTCGCGACGAGTCAGGCGCTCGATCAGTACATCGTGCGCCATCCGGAATTCTTCGAGCACGCCTCGCCCGAAACGGCGCGCATCGCGCCCGACCAGCTATTGATCCTGCTCGATCACATCCGCTGTGCGGCCTTTGAATTACCGTTCGCACCGGGCGACCATTTCGGGACGAACAAAGTCGACGATTTTCTCGAGGTGCTAGGCGAATCCGGTGTACTGCACCGCGAGGGCGACCGGTGGGACTGGATCGCCGACAACTATCCGGCGCAAGCGGTGAATCTGCGCTCGGTGGCTGACGGCAATTTCGTGGTTGTGGATCGCACCGATGGTCGCCAGACGATCATCGCCGAGGTCGATTACTCAGCCGCCGCGCTGACATTGTATGAAGGTGCGATCTACATGGTGCAGGCCCATCCGTTTCAGGTTGAGAAGCTCGATTGGGAAGGACGCAAGGCCTTCGTCACGCGCACGCAGGTCGACTATTACACCGACGCGATCGATTTTACGAATCTGAAAGTCCTGTCACGCTTTGATGGCGTCAAAGTTGGAGAAGGAGTGTGCCACCACGGTGAAGTGCACGTCGTTCGCCGCGTCTCGGGTTACAAGAAGATCCGTTTCTACAGTCATGAAAACATCGGTTATGGCCCGGTCGACCTACCGGATCAGGAGCTGCAGACGACGGCAGTCTGGTGGCAGGTCGAGCACGCGGTGCTCGAACGCGCATTCGCCAATCGGCAGGATGCGCTCGATGGATTCCTGGGCGCTGCCTACGCGCTGCAGACGGCTGCTTCCGTGGCCGTAATGGCGGAGTCGCGGGATCTGCGCAAGGCGGTCGGTTCCGGCGACGCGGCGCACTTTGCCAGTTAAGATCAACGCGGCCGCGGTCAGTGGCGCGATTCGCAGGGCAAGGTCATGGAGCCCGAGCGCACACGCGGCTTCACACCGACCATCTATCTTTACGACAACTATCCCGGCGGTATCGGCCAAAGCGAGCCACTGTTCTCGCGCGTAGCTGCGCTGATCGATGCGGCGGGCAATCTGATCGCCTCGTGCGATTGCACGTGCGGATGTCCGGCGTGTGTGGGCCCCGTGCTCGCTGTCGACGAAGCAGCCCGGCGCGCGGCGAAGGAACTCGCACTCAGCGCGTTGGGCCTTTTCATATGAGCGAACTGAAGGAACGTCTGCTGGCGCTGCGTGGGCAAAGCGGAGCCGTAACTGCGACGCGCGGCATTACGGGGAATGAGATTGGCTCACGCTTGCGTGGGTTGCTGCGCACACGCAGCCGCTCATCCATACCGCTGCAGGCACCGGCCGGCATTGAGGTCGCGCCGAGCGTATGGCTCGTCGAAGAAATTCTTTGCGATGACGACGATACTCCGATTCTGGCGCCGGACAGTGAAGGTTTGACGATCGCGCGCGAGCGTCTGATCTGCTTTGACACCGAGACAACCGGTCTCGCCGGTGGCGTTGGAACCAAGGCCTTCATGATCGGCATGGCCTACTGGCGCAATCGAGCCCTGAACATGCGCCAGTACTATCTGACCGCGCTAGGTGGCGAACCGGCGATGTTGCGCCATTTCACCGAGAGCCTTCCCGAAGATCCTGTGTTCGTCAGCTATAACGGCAAATCGTATGACGTGCCGCTGCTGAAGGGTCGGTTTCGTATCAACCGCCAAGCACATCCCTTCGACGAGCGCCAGCATATCGATCTGTTGCATCCCGTGCGTCGCCGCTATCGCGGATTCTGGGAGAACTGTCGCCTGCAAACGATCGAACGAGAAGTTCTCAAGGTGGTGCGCGAGGACGATCTTCCTGGTTCGGAAGCACCCGCGGCATGGCTGGCTTTCTTAAGAGGACAGAGCAATCGGGCATTGGCACGCGTCATTGACCACAACCGGCAGGATCTTCTGAGCTTGGCACGTCTGCTGGTCCACGTTGCATTGACCTGATTGGAGTCGCATCGCGCGCGGACGCCGAAGGTTTCGGTCGATGCGTTACTCCCATGGAGACAGGATGACGGGCTTCGCTGCAGAATTAGGCGACGGCAAATAATTGAACTGGGCTAGATCTGGATCGACGGCATCGAGATCGCCGAAAGGTAGTGAGCCATCGGCCATGATCCATCCGAGCCTGCGCCATTCATTCTGACCAGCGAGCGCCGGGCAGCTCCATTTGTGGAGATTCGTATAGACACTGTCTTCCCATCGCGTCTCATGCCCGGCGCTGACTGCAAGAATGCGCACTTGGCAGGGATATGCCTTCGGCCCCGAAGCGAACCCGTAGCCTTTCCCATGGGACGCGTAACAATGAAATACACGCTTCGACGCCGGCAACGCCAGAGGCAAGCCGAATTTCATTACCGATGATTTGCGTCTGCTCATTACAGCAAGCTTAGCTCCGCGCGTCTCACCGGCAGCGATTCGATTGAGAGGTTTAACGGAATGCGGTCAAGCGACTATCAACGAACGCACTAGAGATCCTTTACCTTCTTGTCGAGCCGCATCGTTTTAAATGCAGGCTGTCGTAGTAGTCCGGTTGAACCCAGGCCCTGATAGAACACTTCTACAACGATCTTCGGGCGCGTCCAACGCGCCTCAGCGCGATCCTTGCGATCCATGAGCGTCAGGTCAGCGGGCGTTTCCTTCACCCTTGCCGCCTCAAGTTGTTTGCGCAGTTCGCGCAGGAGTGCGTCTGTGAAACCCGTCCCCACGCGTCCGATGTACACCAGTCGGCCGTCCAGTGGTTTCGCGAGCAGCAATGCGCCTAAGCCGCTGCGGGTGCCCTTCGGTTCGGTGTAGCCGATCACGACGAATTCGTCTGATGGGCGATCCTTCACCTTGACCCAATCGCCATTGCGAGTGCCGCAATACGGGCTTTGGGTGCGTTTACTGATGATCCCCTCGTAACCTTTCGAGATGGCGCGAGCGAGCGCGGCCGCTCCATTGCCGATCTGATGCTCGGAGTAGCGAAGGAGTGGATGCGGATGGGAGCGCAGCAGCTTTTCCAGGATCTCTTTGCGCTCAAGCAACGGCACCTTACGCAGTGAGTGTCCGTTCAGGTGCGGAACGTCAAAGACCACGTAAATCGCAGGATCGGCATTCTCAGCCGAGAGTCGCGCTTGTAATGCATTGAAGTCGTCTCGTTCTCCGCGAAGGACGACCATCTCACCGTCGAGCTGCAAGCTATGCGCACCAAGTGAAGCAACCGCCTGCGCCAGTTCAGGCACCTTGTGCGTCCACTCGATGGCGTTGCGGGACCAAAGGCGCACCTTTCCTTTTGCACCGACAGCGACAATCCGATACCCGTCCCATTTCGTCTCGTGCAGCCAGCCATCTCCAACCGGCGGGGTCTTTTCACTCCGGCACAGTTCTGGCGCGAAAGCGCGAGTGTCGATCTGTTCGGCTTCGCCAGGCAATTCCTTTGCGCGTCGCTGCGTTGCCATACGACCAGTCTACGCCAGCGGCTGGGCATCTCCCGTGCTGCAAAGCACTCAGCATTGCGTAAGTCTCATCCCGTGCGATCGCCTATGGCTACAGTGCAAACGCGCAATGTGGTGCTTCTTCCCCGCATCACACTTGCCGTACGTGAGTACCGCGCCTCAAGGACTACTGGCCAAGGATGGCCCGATTTCTTCTGCGATACACTGTCTGCCATGTGCTATTCCTCTCAGATTCGCGCCGAATACAAAAAGTATGTTCGCAAATGGGGTGCGGACATCAGCCTGAAGCAGTATTTCCAGTTGTACTGGGACCGCCGTACGGATGCCAAGATTAAGATCCCGAAGGTGACGGATGCCGAGTTCGCCAATCCTGAGAACGAGGAAGAGCGCAAGATCAAGGAACTGATTGACGAGTTCAATGCGCAGCAAGCGGCCAAGTTCGAACAGGAACTGTTCAAGCAGAAGAAACGACTCGCGGATGCCGAGCGCACATTGCAGACCAAGACGACGAAGAAGGCGATCGAGGAAAAGCGCATCTCCACAGACAAGATCGAATGGGCCAAGGACAAGCTTGTGCGCCTGCGGCAGCCGGAACTGGACGCAGAAGATGCGCGAATTTTTCCGGGTTGGTATGCGCCGGTTCTAATTGCTGAGAATGGGAAGCTCGTCGTCAAACCGATGCGCTACCAGTGCCGCGTCGAAGGATCGCCTGCCTTCAACGATGTGAAGTTTCCAGGCACATACAATGCCCGCCGCGACAATCTCGAGGGGTTCTGGAAGAAGCAGTTCGGCTATAAGCACGGCATCCTGATCGCCAACGCGTTCTACGAGAACGTGAGCATGCACAAGATGGAAGGCCGCGAGCTTTCGCCGGGCGAGAAGGAACAGAACGTCGTTTTGGAATTTCGGCCTCAGCCGAAGCAGGACATACTCATTGCGTGCCTGTGGGCGCACTGGCAGGCGCCAGGGCAACCCGATCTTTGGTCATTCGCTGCGATTACCGATGAACCTCCGGCCGAAGTCGCTGCCGCAGGCCATGATCGCTGCATCATTCCGATCAAACCCGAGAATCTTGAGGCTTGGTTGAATCCAGATCCCGGCGATCTGAAACCAATGTATGCGATTCTCGATGACCGCGAGCGTCCGTACTATGAGCATAGACTGGCCGCCTGAGTTCGACGAGCCGGTGAGCGATGATCAAGTAGATCCGATGGCCGGGCTCAGATTGGCCACCCAAAAAGCGAAGCAAGTCGTCTCGATCTGTTCAATCGGACATGAGGTTGACTCGGTCTCGAACCCATTTTCGAAATAGCGTTTGCCGCACTGTTATCACTGCAAGACTTTACAGTTTACACACCTGCGACAGCATGCTACTGATACCGTGACAGGAGGGCGCGCCGCTCGCGCCGGGATGTTTAGGGGAAGGTCGCGCAGCGTTTGGAACCATGTGTCCGTCGCCGCGGTGCTCGGAAATCTTTTGTTGGCACCCGATTGCGCGCATGCGCGAATGATCTCCCATTCATATTAACGAGGGGATAGACATGAACCGCTTGGTGCTGGTCTGCGCCTTCTTGCTGTGCGCGTGCTCCCACGCACCTGTTGTTTCCGATTTCTCGGAAGCGCCGTGGGACCCTATGAAGGGTTCAGTAATTCCGTTGGAAAGAGCTATCGAGGGCAGCAAGGAAACCGTGGTCGTTTTGATTCATGGCGTAGGAGATCAATGCCCGGGATATGCTCTGGAGAAAGGAGGGTGGCTCAACAACGACACGGCACAGAAGTTCGGTATTCGCAGTGTGTCGATCACCGCTCCGGTTTCCATTCCTGACAGCCAATTCCTCGACAAGCGCGACGATCCGAACTCTAGCGTCAGCTACCGCGTCGCCGAGTTTATCTACACACCCTCATCGGGGGCGACGCCCCGCAAGATCAAAGCGATCGAGATTACGTGGTCGGCGCTCACTCAGTGGGTCAAGAGCCAGCAACTGGGGTACGACATTCCAAAAATCAAGCCGCCAGCTGCCGACGGATCACAGAACTGTTACTACCAATTGCCGCCGTCGCACCCCGACCACCCACCGACAGATTTCCCCTACTCGAGACCACCGCCGACGCGGGTCACTTTGAATCGGTTGGTCAAAGAGCAGGTCTTCGACCGCTCACTCGCGGATGCGATCCTGTATGTCGGTGACTATGGCGTTGCGATTCAACGTGGCGTTGCCCAAGCGCTGTGTATGGCGATGGGCGGAACCCGCCACGTCGACGAAGCCGGGGGCCACGTAGATTCGGCGATCTGTAAGTGGCCCGAAACGGATTCGATTGAAGACAGCCAGAAGTTCATCTTTGTGACCCACAGCCTGGGAGGGCGTGTTCTTTACGACACATTACTCGGCCTTACAGGGGATCGAGTAAACCCCCATCACAGCACGTTCTCCGACCAAGGCAGATACAGCGAGGTCCGGAGATCCCGGAACTACGTTTGCCGAATGATTGCGCACACCGCCGGCATCTACATGATGGCCAATCAACTCACCTTGCTGGGTCTGGCCTATGACGATGCGAAGCACATTTCGAGCGACGGCCCGCAGCCGTACGATGTTCAACACACAACACCTACGCGCGGATGTGGCTATTACGAAGAGCCGGAACCTGAACTCCTGAAGCCAGACGCTGCGTTTGTCGACCAGCGCCCAGACCCGGAACCTCACGACACTTCGCCAGCGGTGGAGCTGTTTGGAGAAGTTTGGAGCCGAGCAAGAAAAATAGAGGGGCTATCGATAGGTGCGACTCTACCGATTGTTGCCTTCAGCGACACGAACGACGTCCTAACATGGGGCGTGCCTCGCTGGTACCAGCAGACCACGATTAATGGCCACGCCGTACCCATACACGTCGCGAACGTCTACGTAAAAAATGCGACGCACTGGTTGGGTGTTGCGGAAGATCCTTCTCAAGCGCATGTGGGCTACTTTCACCGCGACGAGGTTTGGGCGGTGATCACCTGTGGCGCGTCCAATGGTCATGTGGGTACGTGCGCACGATAGTGCGGCAACGCTACTAGCGCCCGCGGAGAATCTGCGATGCCGACTGCAAAAATTGGAGGAGGGCAAGGCGGGCAAGAAGAGGGAGCTGGTGACCGACGCGCGTGGTTACCCCGTTCAGTAGTGCAATGGACAGCGGTGGTTGTGATGGGGGCTGCACTTGGCTTGGGCATTGGCTACTTCTTTTTGCCGCCGTCCTCTGAACCGCCACCAGTGGTTCCATTGCCAGATCATCACCGTGATGATCAACAACGCGCCGTTTCAAAAGCGAACTTTGAGGGAAAGTCAGCAGTATTGTTTCAGGCACGGTCCGCGGTGTTCGACTTACGCGCGCCGAACAATGGACCGGAACCCAATGGCTGGGAGGGACTTGCCGAAAAACTCAAGCAGCTGCATCGCGGCGAGTCGGATCGAGACATTGCCGCACAGGAGATCGCGATCGATACGGATACCTTGTTGAGTCTATGGAACGAGGCCAACGAGAAGCACGCACTCGGACGGCACGTCGAACTATTGGGGAAGTCGATGCAGTTGGCCCGCATCGCATCGACTCGCGACGGAGATGCCCAGGGCAAGGGGTTGTTGTTCGCATCCAGCGACAGTTCGCAGCTGGTCAATCTAGTCGTGGATGTGCCGACCAAGACAATCCGTGGCTACGCGTTTATTAACGGCGCGACCTATGACATCGCATCCGCCAGACGCACATCGACCCAACAGCCGTCAAACCAGATGTTGATTCAAGTGCGCCAGTTTGTCGGCGAACGCAAGCACGTCGAAGACACGCTGTTTTTCGACCATCCGGGGCGCTCCGATCTGTCGACACCGAAGAGCGACAAGCTTCAATACAGAGTTGACGATAGGTTTCAGGACAAAGTCGACGAGAGCGAACTTGCGGGTGTGGATTGCGCGAACGTGGGCCCAGTCACATTGCAAAGTCCACTTCGATTGTTCTTTGCCTTTACGGAAGCCGCAGAATCCAATGCGGTTGAAAACGCCACCGCCGGTTCGATGTTGACGCTGGCATTGGAAACGCAGGGACTGCTGGAACACGCCTTGAATGAAGCTGGCGTGCGCGTCCGTGTGGACGCCAATACACCCGTGAAAGTGAGCTATACGGAGCCGCACGCGCGCAGCAGTTCCGAGGAAGATGGCAAGGCGCTGCTGGATCAGGAAATGACGGACTTGCGTGACGGTAGCGATCCGGGAGCGGTCGCGTTCCGGCAACAGCGCCAACAAGCCAAAGCCGATATCGGTATTCTCATTGTTCACAACGCGCCTCCGGGTAGCCAAAAAGACCCCGCCGCATGCGGTATCTCGGCGGTGCCGCCGATGACGGCAGCGAATGCGCTAGCAATCGTGCACTGGAGCTGCATTGGCGTTCGCCTGGCCTCCGAACATGAAATTGGTCATTTATTGGGGCTATATCACCAGGACGGGGTCGGTGCGAACCCGCCCTATGCCAAGGCGTTCATGCACGCCGACGAAGGTGATGTGAAACCTTTCACTACGCTCATGGGCGAACCGGCAAAGTGCAGAAGCCTCGGGACAAGCTGCCAGCGAATTCCGATGTTTTCCGATCCTCACGCCGCTTACAAGACGAGTGATGGCCATGCCTTCACGATCGGCACAACCGGCAAGATCGATAGCGCGTGCCGACTGCGGCAGACCGTGCCTGTCGCGGTTACCTTTGGTGACCATTTGGACTGACTGTGCCTAGGCGCTCTGTGCAACGCGGCGGACAGGCCGTCCTTAGACGGCGGTGTTCACGGCCGTCGAGAAGGGAATTTAACGTCAATTCGTTCGCAATTACTCGGAGGCAAGTATGAGCACTTGGGCTAGGAATTTTGCAAATGTCGCGATTGCTGCAGCTCTCTCCGGTTGTGTAATTTCCCCGGCGGATAAGAGTTCAGGGCGGGCATCAGACTCGAGAAACCAGCGCGCGAGCCCCGTCGTAACAGTCGGCGAAGGTGTGGGGGCTCCCGATTTTGTGATCCTGTCCGACGCACAGATCAACGAGAACCATGGTGCGCCGATGTTTATATCTTCACTATTCGCGCAAGGCTTGGTTGCGGTGGCGAGGCGTTCAGTCCAACAAACGACATTCGCCGATGTGCTGCTGGACGAAACCGCGCGTCGCGCTTCCCCAGAGGCGAAAATTCCAATCGTATTTTTAGGCGATGCCTTGAACCTCTCGTGTGAATCCGAACTCAAGCGATACGATCGAGTTGTCGAGCAGTGGCGGGATTTGGGTGGTACATGGTTCACGATACCGGGTAACCATGATGGCTTCTTCACCGGCACAACGGAACCGTCGAGCACCCAACGATTCGGCGGAAGCAAGGATGTACTCCAAAATGACTATGGCAGAGACAGATCCGTCTGGGATTGGGTGTGCAACGATCACATTGTCACGAAAACCTTGTCGACCGCGGCAACGTTGAATCCGACACACAATTCGAAGGTTTGCGAAAAATATGACGGCAACAAGAAAGAGTGCGAAACGGGATACATCGAGTCCGTTGCACGGCGGTCATCCAGTCGATCGGATTGGGTATCTGGCAACGATCTCGGCAAGGGCTGCTTCGCGCGTACCAACGCCGAAGGAACCGAACGTATCCTTCGGTGCGGATATCATGAGCAACAACCCACGCGACCTGCGTACCAGGCCTTCCTGTTGCGCAAAGTGCAACTGAAGAATGAAAAGGGCGCCATTGATCTTCTGTTCTTGGATTCAAGCGTCTACCTTTCGGCGCCGTGCTTCGTGGATTCGCACCGATCCTGCAGCAACGCCGGTGACGCTGGAGGGCTGGGTACAGAACAGACGCAGATCGTGTCGAGCTGGATTGGCGAAAGTAGAAATAGTGGCGTGCCAGTCATCTTGTTCGCCCATCATCCTGTCGCCGATTGGCGCACTTCCGATCAGAAGTGGCTGGCCTCGGAAGTGGTTGCAGGAGGCGTCCTGACCATCTTCACCGCGCATGTTCATCAAGGTTGTTTGCGAGCGCCATTTCCTTCACTTCCAGATTTTCGCGAGGTCAACGTCGATTCTATTATTGATTCGGCAGGGGTTGTCCCAAACGGCGACGCCAAGCCGAGTGCGTTTACGCGCGTCTGGATCAACTGGGGTGAAAAGGCCTCCAGTTTGTCCTACAAGCCCGTTGCGATCGACGATGCATTTCTGGGTTGTTCGGCAACCAACCCGCTCGAGACAGAGGGGTTCGACGAGGTAAAGAACCAGATAGGTAATGGCTTTCTCGACAGCATCGGTCCGTACAAGGCTCATCTAAACCAGATTAGGGGTGAAGCAAGTCTTCTCGACCACGTTAGCCGCAATGCAGTACCAGGGCTCGCGCCGGAATTGCCGACCACGAATTGGCAGCGCACAGCCGAAGCTGCCGATGGCGCCTACCAAGCGGTCCAAAGATGCGCTTCCTTCGCGCGAGAGGCCACAACCTTGTTCGGCAAAGACGCAGTGCTCCACTGCGAGCAGGAAATTTCCTTACCCGATGGAAATAGCATCCAAGCCTTCTCGCACGAAAAGGAGGACGAACTCGCACAAGCAGACGGGTATTTCGCTCGCCATGACGATCTCTACACCAATCCCAATTGGCTGAAGTTGATTACGAACTCGGTTTTTCGCCAACAGGCTGCATGTGCGACCACTCATGCGTTGCGTGACTATTGGAAGGCGCTGGATAAGCAACGAAAAGACGTAAGGCAATGCGTTGATCATTGAGAGGCCAACGAGCGGCTTCAGGCATACGAGTTTGGCCAGGCATAACCACGCTTCGTCCAAGGAGTTGGCAAGATGAAATCCATGTTGCGACACGTTTTTCAAATGGCTGGTCGTCTGGCGTGGGTGACGCTAATGTTCGCCTCGCTGCCCGCCCTCGGAGCGCTCGTCTACGACGCACAGTACCCGATTTATGACGAAGGTAAGGTCGCTCATCCTGTCAGCGACATTCAGCAGATGTTGGTGGAAGCAAACGCTGCCGGCGTGCCCGTCATCATTTATGTGCATGGTCGCGGGGATGAGCCGGAGAAAAGCTTCAATCCGAAAATGACAGGCGGCAATGCAATGCCACGCCTCGCTGCCGAATATGGTGCGCGCGTCATCTTGATTGGGTGGAATTCTCGCGCGCGCGGCGAAGATCGCAGCCAACCGCTAAGCCACATCGTGGAAGCTGCTGCCACGCTCCGAAATGCTCTTGAACAAATCATTACGTATGAGCATCAGGTACCAGGCGGGAAACGACCGTCATTGCTCGTTCACAGCATGGGGTCGATCGCGCTGGCGAAGATGGTTCAGCAGCAAGGGTGGCCGCAAGAGCAGCAGCCTATATTTTCAAACATTCTGATAAGCGAGCCAGACGCCGACTCACAAAACCACAGCCAGTGGCTTTCGCAAATCTCCAGCCATGAGCCCGTGTACGTCACGCAGAACAGAAATGACAGCGTCCTGGACAAATCAAGAAACTCGCGCGATCCGCCGTCCAACTTCGCGCTCGGGCTGGAGCCAACGCCGCCCTATGCCGATGGTGCCATCTATGTTGATCTGACTGATGCGCTAAAGACAAAACGCGTCGTCCTGTTCAAGCTAGGCGCACATCAAGTTTTCTCAAAGTCGTGGATGGGAGGGAATACGGATACGTGCTTGTTTGTGAGCAAGGCACTGGGTGTCGAAAGTTTTGACCTGGGATCGATCGATGGAATGGAGCGAGTCGCAGCCGACCACTACCGCGCGCAACCAATGGTTGATCAAGGAAGTCCATGCTTTCGAGTTGTGGGCACAGGGGGAGATACCGAGTAGGTCCTACTATTTGCCCCGTCACTATTTTGCGGAAAACCGCCGTTGCCGGCAGGCGGCAAAGGGTCGCCGGTGGCTCGCAAGCTGATCGCGGTCAGGAGTGGGCTTGTGAACGTATACCGCGCCGATGCCGCCTTGCGCAGCGGAGTCGACGACGACAAAGTTGCCGTTCGGCAGCACCGTGAGCGCGTGCCGCAACGCCACGTTGTCCGTGGGGCCGGTGAGGTCGATCGCCGCGGTGCGACTGCTAGCTGCGAAGATGCGCGCGACTGCGGCGAGCACGGAGCCTGCGGCGCGCAGGTGTCCGTGCGCTTGTGCGACGCGGGGCGTCGAATCGACCGGGTTGAGCGTCATGCGCAAGATCTTACTTTGATGTAATCGTGGCGAGACGAGTTGAACGAACATCGAGTCAGGACGCGAAGGCGCGGTGCCGATATTTTTTAGTCCGGGTGAAGCGAAGCAGAATCCGGAGTAGTATCAGGCGAAGGCGCATTATTTGCGCGCACGTGGCGGTGGTCTACACTTCATTGCTACATGCAAGACGGGATTCGAAGTGTTCTCTAACCTATTTGTTTTTCAATCGGGCGAGTGCCGCGCGATGCGGATGCGCATTTTTAGCAAACGGAAATGAGGGAATTCCATATGGACAAACCTGTGACACCGTTTTCGATCGACGGGTTCGATCCGTTGTCTGCTACGGAAGGGGCAGCCGACGCTTCTTATTTGACGGTAGTCGAGGAAGCAAGCAAGAGGATCGTGCACAACATATTGAAGAGCTATACGGGCTATTTCGATGTGTTTGCAGAAATGTTGCAGAATTCGCTGGATGCCGTTCAACTCCGAGAAAGGGTAGATGGTAGTGCTTATACACCCAAGATTTGGATAACTATCGACATTCCAGGTGGAATCGTTCGCGTTGTCGATAATGGCGTGGGAATGACAGAGGGCGAATTCAAATACTGCTTGCGTCCAAGCGTTAGCTTCAAGAAGCAAGCTGACCTTCGCGGGCACAAAGGTGTCGGCGCGACCTTCTTGGCTTACGGGTTTTCCTTCCTAAAGCTTCAAAGCAGGAAAGATGGTAGCGAGCTTGCGGCGATTCTTCGACAAGGGCGCCAATGGGCAGAGGACTCGAGCGGTACTGTTCCGCGGCCCAAGTTTGAAGCTGTGCAATTTGAAGTGAAGGAACTGGTGGGCGAAAGTAGCGGTACTGCTGCGGAGGTACTGGTCGGAAAATCGGCGGGAGAGCGTCCGCAAAGACTCAACTGGATCGGAGCTCAATCTGCGGAGCAATGGCTGCAAGTGCTGCGCATAAAAACACCCGTTGGTGGCATTTATCTCTCCACTTCGAGTCGACCTAAAATTCGTGTCAACGTTCGCGTCCGCTCCATGGAGGGTACAGAGACATCGATCGACACGGATTCTCCGGAGTATTTCTATCCGCACGAGATTGAGAATTTAAAAACTCAATCGCTTGGCGACATTGTTAAAAATCTTACAAAAATTCAGGGTGACGCGGCAACAAAATTTGCAAAGCTGCCACCCGAATTCAAAAAGCTGGACTGCATCTGGGAGGTTTGGTCAAAGGATGAGTTATTGGAGGACGAGTCTTACTTCACGACTGCCCTTGATGAGGAGCGGCGAACACTGATCGACAAGCACACTGTTGTCGTGTACGGATGCTTTTTGAGATCAGCAAAAATCTGGGGCGAGGTGAATGATGATGTAATAAAGCTAAGGAAAGGGCAGAGGCTAATCCAGGGAGGTTTGCAGCTTGCCAGCGATTTCATGCCGCAAGGCGACCTAACAATCATACCCCTCACGAGCACCATCGGGTATCAGGCTAATTCGCACGTAGTGGTTCATTTCACCGACGGCAATCCCGACATGGGCCGCAAAGTCTTCCAGCCCGAGCTGAAGGATTTAGCCGAGGCTCTGTCTGTTCGAGTTGTAAATGTCTTCAAACGTTTTTTGACCCACTTGAGGCCTGACACAGGAGCTCAAGCCATAACGCCTGATCGTGAGCTATACGATTGGAAAAAAGCGCAAGAGGAGGTTCGAAATAAGAACCCTCTTGGGTTCGAGTATCAGGGACGAGCACTTCCAATGATCTCCGAGCCGCAGCAGGAGCAAGATGTCGTCGCTCTCTTTCATGAGCTCATGGGGCTGGGCATATTGCGCGGATACCGAGTCTTCGCGACGTCCCAAAGCGACCGATATGATTCGCTGTTTTTTTGGGACTATCACGCTGCCGACAAATTGATGTTTGACACAAAGGCGAATCGTCTGGGTGTGAATCGGGACTTGGCTGATTCGGGCGCCAGCGAACCCAAGGTGTTGGAATACAAGTATTCATTCGATAGCTTAATTAGCGACTTTGAGAAAGAAGAGAAGTTCGCGAAACAAATCGACCTTGTTGTTTGTTGGAGTCCTGGCAAGGCCTATAAGGAGAAATTCCAATTCGAAAGCCTTCTCGTCGCCGATGAAGGATCATCGCGTCAGTGCTTCGGATCGACTCATCACGCTTACGCCGTCGGAGCGCACGACCGACCGGCTTTTGAGGTGATTGTCTTAGAGGACCTATTAGCATGGCTTCAAAATCCGGCGGATGAAGAGGCACGGCAACGAAGCAAGTACAAGGACTAAATGAAGAAATGGGGTCAGAGAACATATCTCTAGTCGCTTCTCAGGATCGACGGGAAAAGTTCTCTGGCCCTATTTTTCGCGCTGGAGAACGGCCTGATAAGCCCGCCCCACAGAAATAGATATTTTTGCAAATTGGCGCTAGACCAACGGGGGAAACGATGCCCAGTAATATCTACACAGGAATCGAGGAGGCTTATAAGGAGCGAACCGATCTGCTCATCGTGGCTCTAACTGGAAGAACTGGTAGTGGTTGCACTACTACCGCAGACATTCTCTCGAAACCGTTTGCAGACATTTCAATTACCCCAGATGACTTCCCGGCGCCCGAAGAGAGAAAGCTGGTAATCGCTAATCGCTATTGCGCGAAACAGTGGGAACCTTTCAGATCTATAAGTGTGTCCACGGTAATTTTGAGCTTTCTCCTGGAGGAAGAAAACGCTGAAATTGCGAAATTCTTCGCAGATCAGAAGCTGGTTGTAACAAAACAGTTTCTTGAGGCGCTGGACACTTTACGCTCAGAGACAAACTACCCCGAATTCCGTGACTGTATAGTCAACGGAGTCCGAGCGTCTGGCGCGAATGCTTGGTTGTTCTACAACGAGTCTCTGAAAGCTCGCGCAATTGAGACGAAGAAAATCCTTGCAGAGCAGTACACACCTGTATTTCAAACGCTCGGCAACAACATCCGCTTTAGTGGAAGCGCGCTCTCAAAGGAAATTAATCCTGCAGAGCTCTTTTCCCTAATCAGGCGCGTCAAACGCCTGGCCAAAGCAGCATTTATTCACGCGCAAGAAACCGGAACTAAGAGCACTCGCATTGTCATTGACGCAGTGAGGAATCCGCTCGAACTGGTCTATTTACGCGACCAATTTGCCGCATTTTACGCCATTGCAATTACTTGTGATGACGATGATCGCATTGCCCGCCTTGAGGAGATTGGTCTATCAAAGAAAGATATCAAAGCCATTGACGAAAAGGAGTATTCGGAACGCAAGCATCTCGACAGCTACAATGACTTCGTCTCGCAAAATATACAGGACTGCATTCAAAAATCCGACATATTCTTTGCAAATTCAGGGTCACCGTCTGCGATGACTCAAAATAGGAGGACATTGAATGCTCAGATCGTAAGATACGTAGCGCTCATGCTCAGGCCCGGACTAGTTACGCCAACACGCGATGAACGATGCATGCAATTGGCCTTTGTGGCAAAAGCCAATAGCGGATGCATTTCACGGCAAGTTGGTGCAGCAGTAGCTGACGAAAATCATTCCATTAAAGCAGTAGGATGGAATGATGTTCCAAAGGGTCAGGTTCCTTGTCTCCTACGTGACGTGGACGAATTGCTGACAGGAGGCGATAAGAATGCCTTTAGTGATTTTGAGAAGAAGGACCAGAAATTTCTTACCCAGGTCAAACAAACCTTCGCAAATCGAGCACAGTTGAAGGATGGGGGATTACCGTGCCCCTATTGTTTCAAACGCGAGTACAACAAGTCGCGAAAAACGGACAACCAAGTTCATACCAGATCGCTTCACGCCGAGGAAAACGCTTTTCTGCAACTCGCAAAGCATGGAAATAGCGGAATAGACCACGGTTTTCTCTATACCACAGCTAGTCCATGTGAACTGTGTTCAAAAAAAGCTTTTCAGCTAGGAATTAAGGAAATTGTGTACGTGGATCCGTACCCCGGAATTTCCAGCTCACATATCTTGAGCTCGGGTGAGGAAAGAGCTAGACCTATTCTCCGCCTATTTGGCGGAGCAATCGGTCATGCGTATCATCGACTTTACGACTCAATACTACCAGTCAAAGATGAATACTTGGCTAGACTAGCTGACGATCCTCAGCGTTCTTTGCTTTGATAATTCGCTACACATCGGCAACTACCAAGGAAAGGGGACGAGGTAATTAATTGCCTTAGTCCATTTGTGGGTTCGCGATCCGCCTACGGCTTCGATAGGGCTGCCTTACTTCCACGCAGCACGTATTTCTGCACCTTTCCCGTCGCGGTTTTGGGCAGCTCGGGAACGTTCGTCACTTCGCGCGGCACTTTGAAATGCGCCATGTTGTTGCGCGCGAACAAGCGCAGCTCGTCCGCGGACGCGGAGAACGACAAAGGCGTGCGGGGACTCGCCCCATTTCTCGTCGGGCACTCCGACGACGGCGGCTTCCTGCACGGCCGGGTGACGCAGGAGGATTCCCTCGACTTCGGTCGATGAGAAGTTCTCACCGCCGCTGATGATCACGTCCTTGAGACGATCGCGGATCTCCACGTAACCGTCGGGATGAACAACGGCGCCGTTGCCGGTGTGGAACCAATCGCCCGCGAACGCGCGCGGTCGCGTCGGATTCGTTGAAGTAGCCTTCCATCACGGCATTTCCCTTGGCGACGATTTCGTCGATAGTGCTGCCGTTTTTCGAAGTACCGGTCAGCCCGAGCTGCCGGCACCTGTGAGTCTCATTTCCAACATCACGATGTCAGGCTGACTTCAAAAAATAGTGATGAACTATGCGCGCGAGGGCGCGCGCACCCGGACGTGCGCATATGCGCGCGTGCAAGGTATAGGTTAGTGCTGCCTGTAATCGCGTAAAAGCGGCGGAGTGGAACGCGCGTAGGCAGTTTTTCTGCCTGTAAGAGCGCCTGTAATTACAGGCAGTTGGTGTAATTCTGATCATGACCCCGACTTCTCCATGTACTTTTCGGCAGCCGCGCGCCACGCATCGACGCAATCACCGAGCCATTCGGTTTCTGGCATGGCCACGGGCTTCTCGGCGCTGAACATGACGAAGTTACGACTGGTGCTCTTGAAGCGTTTACCATCCGGTCCATCGGCCATGAAGCACTTGCGCGCGCGTTCAATGCCGTGCGAATTTCGGAGTATCGCCAACATTTTAGGAAGTGTGGTTGGCCGTTGCCCGGTATGCGCACAATAGTGTTTGTAAACTTTATAGCATTCTTCCGAAAGCGTCGGCGCCAGGCGAATCTTTCCAATATCGCCACATTGCATCGCATAGTAAAAGCCGGTGACGCTGTCTAAGCCAACGTCGATTAAATCGTCTTTTGCCGTCGTCCTTGGTGGCGGTGTCGCAACGTCGAAGTCGCCCAGATCTAGCTCGAGCAGGTGAGCGTGCAATGCGGCGACAGCGCCGCCAGCGATTTCTGCGACCACCGCTCGGTAGAATTCGGCAGGTAACTTTCCGGGAGTGCGAATTACACAGTGCCGGCGATCGTCTTCGTCTAGAGCAACGGGTGCGTGCTCGTTCGAAAGAAACACTATATTGACGTGGTTTCGCTCATCGTGCGCTGGCAACCCTTTTGGATTGATGCGAATCGTGTCGCTGGTGATAAACCCCTTGAGGCGGTTTTTGAGGTGGTAGATTTCCGTGCGGGCGACCACTTCGTCGGCGATCATATAGAGCATCTTACTTGCCCAGTCGTTGAACTTGTCTTCAACAGCATGCTGATCGATGACACGCCCATATGGACCGTAAATGGCCTTCAGCGCAGCTTCGAAAAACAAATTCTTACCTGTACCTTGCGGCCCGTGCACAACAAGTGCAGTCTTCATCTTCGCGCCGGGATGTTGGATAGGGTAAGCACACCACCGCAGCGTCCAGTCGTATAACTTCTGCGCCTGTGCATCAGCGCTGCACATGTGGTGTAAGAGCTCTAGTAACTTGCCGCAGGTGCCTGACCGCGGAGTTGTAGGCCAGCCCGCCCAGAGATTGCAGGTCACAAGCTCATCGTCGCCGGCTGGGTCGAACCCGACATTTTCCGGATTGGCCATTGCGCGTGTCGGTGACTCCATCCATGAGCGGAACAGTTCGCGCCTTATGCACGCATCGCGAACGTCTGAAAGTGCAATGAGCCTATGCAGCTTTCGGTCGAAGGCTGTTCCACCCATGCCATAAATGAGAACAAATCTCTCGAGTAGTTCGTCCAGAGTTTGTAGCGACTGCGGCATCCCGTTCACACCTTTTGCCGCCGCAGGAGCGACGGGGGACCATCGCAACACAGCCAACTTTGCTTCGATTTGTGCGCGCACGGACTGCAAGCCTTCCAACGCGTGCAAGTCGTTGAAGTCGGTCAGCTTGATCTTTTGCTTTTCGTAAGCGCCGTGTCGATTGGCTTCATCGACGAATACGGGTTTGACCCATGCGCTGCCAAACTCCGCGGCGGCTGCGCTCGCGGCTGTCACGCCGGGGTTTCCATCCGTAAACTCGTCGTCATCGGCGCAGATAAGAACGCGAAGATTGCGATATCGACCGCGCAGCGCCTTGATCACGGGTGCCAGGTTGCCAGCGTCGAATGCGACGGCGGTTGGCAATTGCGTTGCCAGGTAGAGGGAAGCGGCCGTTGCGTATCCCTCGGCAACCAGCAGCACGCCGCCCGCCGCAGGCATGCCGAGCAGGTGGAAGTGTCCCTTTTTCGCCAGACCCGCGGGCCAGTATTCTTTTTCTGGCCGATGCGCAGCTTTCGCGCGGCGCCGTGAGCGGATCACTTGCAAGCCGTGGATTTGTCCGGCGCCATCCTGGATCGGGATAACCAACGCGGCGCTGGGCGAGTAGCGTACGCCAACCCCCGGCACACCTTTGCGCGTGAGATATTCGGATTCGCCGGTTTCATTGCATTTGCGCCACGCGACCGTTGCGCGTGCGGCCGCACGCCCGGCCTCTGCAGCGCGCAAACGATTTGCTGCTATACGTGCCTCGCGCGCGTTGGTTTTCATTGCGCGGCGCTGATCGGTCGTCAACTCGAATTTTTCTAGTGCGATCTTCTTCGCACCGTTGTCCATGCCGTGCCATATGCCGAACGAGCCTGCGAGTAGTGTGTCGCCACGTGAAGTCGTGAACTCTCGAAGCGAATACCAACCGCGCCGCTCACGGTCGCCCTCGACGCGGGTGCGTACCATGCGACCAATCACCAAACTGTCGACCAGCAGGCCCTCAGCACTGAGTTGCGCTTGGACGTCGTCGAAGTTCTTGGCCATCGTCATGAGTTCAGTAACTCTCGCAGCCACTGACTACGTGAAAAACGCGGTTTCTTCACCCGCGTTCTGACCATCCAGACAGTACCTTTTCCCCGGTGTACTGACGTTCCGCACAGAGGGCAGCGTCCCAGATCTACAGTCAAAGGGTGAGGGTGCATTAGGCTGCTCAATCACGTCGCAATCGGTAAATGGCGAGCGATATGACGTTGGCGGCTTCCGCGACCTGAGGAAAGGCCGCAGGTTGCTCAGCCGTCCTTACGGAACAGCGACGAAGCTGTTCACATTTCTGGCGCTTGGGATTCTCAAAGAACTCATGCAGGGCCAGGATCGTTGGTGTACGCGTTGTCTCGGGCCTACGCAAGGCGCGGAAGATCGTCGGGCCTGACATACCCATTGCGCGTGCAGCCGCAGCGACGCTGCCGTAGCGCAGGACCATTTGCTGTGCCAAAAAACGAATACGTGACGGGCTACACTGGCTCACGATTGCTGGCCTCCGTGATTGCCAGGTGCTCGATGGAATCTGACAGCGACCGCTCGATCTGCTCGGCCATCCATCGCGTCACTTGCGATTGCAGCCAAACCACGGAGCAACCAAGCCTTACAGGCTGAGGAAATTCCTTGCGGCGGACTCGGTCTGTGATCCAGGTGCGCCCGCGCGCCGTGAGATCGCAAACGTTACGGAGTCGGAGGAATTTGTCGCCAGGCACAAGGGTGGGTGCAAGATCACCTTCTAGTGCTACAGAGCCAGCACGGCCTTCGCTATTCTTCCACATCGAAGTCTCCCGAAGTGCCGCGACGAATTGTTGCGGCGTCGTCGGAAGGCTAAGAAAAACTCACAATACTGGTCAAAGGACAACTTAGCGCTTTGTTCTGTTCCGGTCCGTACTGCCAAGATATTTGAGTTTTCTCCATGCCCCGGATCGCAATTCGTCGGCGCGCTTGTATGCCTTGCGAATCGCATCTGCGCCGCCTTCGAGCGATTGCCGCAGCACCTTAGCAATCTCTGCATAAGTGGGTCTCGGCTGTGAATCGCGAGCATCGAGAATTCTCAAGTAGATTGGCAGTTGCCGCCTTTGCGTTCCTTTCGGAGGTGTCAAGATCAGTTCGACGTCACCCAGTTCTGAGAGGCGACGTTGTAGTAGGCTCGACTCAAACTCGAATAGACGTCGTGCACGCTCCATCTGGGGCACAAACGGTTCTGTCAAATTGAAGTTGAAAGGCAGCGCGTATCCGGGCTTGACGTCCGGGCTAGAACTAACGCCGGGCATGCCGTCATCGGAGAACGATGCAACCAACATATCCACGGACAACTTTCGTTGGCAGCGCCGCAGTATTAGGAGGCCAGATTTTGGCCCGATAAATTGTGGATGATCGCCTTCCCATGCCCATCCGCTTTTTCTTGGGTCGCACGGACAATTTCCGACAGCGAGAAATTCAAGCCCATCAGGAAAGCGCGCTTCGGGCGCTCCGAGATCGCAAGCTTCGAAGAATCTCCACCCGCCACGCAGTGAGTTCGACCGACGGTAAAATTCCCACATGAAGAGGCCCAGCGGCGCGTTCCAGGGAAGGTATGCATGCGCGTCGCGCCAATCAGGCAAGCCCCAATTGGGCGGCGGCTTCGAAGGACTCTCCATCAGGTTAACTCACGCACACCGCCGATTCTTCAGGACGTCCAGATAGTCAGCCCACGCTTGCATCATCTTCTTTCGTTCTTCCAGATATTGCGCGGCGCTGGTGTACGCATCGCGAACCTTGTTCGACTCTGCGTGCGCAAGTTGCCGCTCAATCGCATCGGCGCGCCAGCCCATCTCGTTCAATCGAGTGGCTGCCATGCTGCGGAATCCGTGCGCTGTCATCTCTTCCGTGGAATAGCCCAATCTGCGCAAGGCGGCGTTCAATGTGTTGTTACTTATTGGGCGTGATGCTGAGCGCAGTCCCGGAAACAAAAGTTTTCCACTGCCCGAGAGCATGTTCAGTTCGCGCAGGATCGTGATAGCTTGCGTTGATAGCGGCACCAGGTGCGCGCTTTTCATCTTCATGCGCTCGCCGGGGATGCGCCACATTGCACCATCCAAATCGAACTCCTGCCATTCGGCCTTGCGGAGCTCGCCGGGGCGTACGAATAAAAGCGGCGCAAGCTTGAGTGCGAACATCGTCTCGGGTTGTCCGACAAATCCATCGATGGCGCGCAGCAGGTCGCCGATGCGGGCCGGTTCTGTGATGGCTGCATGATGCTTCACGACGGGCGGCTTCAATGCGCCGCGCAGGCTTGTCGTGGGATCCGACTCAGCTTGCCCTTCCATGATCGCGAACCGGAACACTTGTCCGGCCTTGATCTTCACGCGAGCCGCGGTCTCGAGTTTGTTAGTGCTCTCAATCTTTCGCAGCACGTCGAGCAATTCGCGTGGCTTTATCGCGGTAATGGGGCGAGGCCCCAAATCAGGCAGCAAATAGTCGAGCAGCCATTGATTCTTACGCTCTGTAAATTCCGCGACGCGCTGTCGCTGCATCCATTCGCGCGCCACAGCAGCGAAGGTATTCGTTTCGACGGATTTGGCTTCAGCTACAGATCGAGCTCGAGCATTGATTGCATGCAGCTTTACGGCCTGGCGTTCTGCACTCGGGTCCCTACCATTCTTTACCGATTTTCGAGCGAGCGTAAGTTCCGCGCGCGCCTCTTCGAGGGTCACGTCAGGATAGGTCCCGAATCCGATCATTTTGAATTTGCCATCGAAGCGATAACGAAAACGCCATCGAAGCGAGCCCGTAGGTGGAACTTCGATGCACAGTCCGCGGGCATCCGCAACACGATAAAGAAGCGTCCGACGCTTGAGTTTTCGGATGGCTAAATCGGTCAACATTTTTGTGCGTAACTTCGCCTGGGTGCGCGCGGTATGACACCAAAGTTACGCACAAGTTACGCACAAAGTTTTCAGGATTGCAACGGTGAGCCGCGGCGTGATACGGATAGATTACAACTGGAGAATGCCGTAAATAGCTATTTAATATAGCTTTTGCGGATGCTCGCGGAGGAGGGCGAAAAAGGCTCTGGTGCCGGTGGAGGGAATCGAACCCACACTACCTTGCGGTAACCAGATTTTGAGTCTGGCGCGTCTACCAATTCCGCCACACCGGCTTGTGTGATGAGTGGCGCCGAGCGGCGCCATGGCAGGGC
>Ga0207671_10000560_pt1 | contig 49995 bp, 43 predicted proteins | sample KBSC24metaG_FD_184352 | JGI IMG/M metagenome (GOLD analysis project Ga0207671, IMG submission 184352) | Corn rhizosphere microbial communities from Kellogg Biological Station, Michigan, USA - KBS C2-4 metaG (SPAdes) (version 2) | ecosystem: Host-associated > Plants > Roots > Rhizosphere > Soil... | reverse complement strand
AACCATTTCCCACTTCCCCCTTTCCCCCCCAAAACCAAACTCCCCCAACCCAAAAATTCCCTCCCAACCCTGATTTCCCTTAATTTTACACCCTCCCCCAAAAAACCCGCAACATCCTTTCTTTATTTGTCCAAAACCCCTTACCTTTGCAGCCCTAATATTGAATATTATGTTAGCAGTAGTGAAAATAGCCGGCATGCAGTTTAAGGTCCAAAAAGACCAAACTTTGTACGTTCCCCGTATCGCGGGCAACGCTGGTGATAAGGTCGAATTTGGTGATGTTCTCCTCGCAGCCGGTGACGGTTCGCTCTCCGTCGGAAAAGACGTGACAGCTGTTATCAAGGCCGAGATCGTTGGTCATGTCCAGGGCGACAAAGTCATCGCCTTCAAAATGAAAAGAAGGAAAGGCTTCCGCAAAAAGCACGGTCATCGTACTCACTACACAAAGATCAAGATCAGCGATATCGCATAGTCGTGAACATCGATCAGTCAACTAATAACAAACTATCAAACTTATAAACCATGGCTCACAAAAAAGGTGAAGGTAGTGTAAAGAACGGCCGCGACTCGCAAAGCAAGCGCCTTGGAGTAAAGATCTACGGAGGCCAGCCCGCCATCGCAGGCAACATCATCGTTCGCCAGCGCGGTACACAATATCACGCAGGAAAGAATATCGGTGTTGGTAAAGACTTTACTCTCTTCGCACTCACCGACGGAACAGTAGAATTCAGGAAAGGAAAGAACGACAAAACTTTCGTCAGCGTTAACCCCGTTGAGGTAGGCGCTTAGTTCAACAACATCGGTAAATAATATCGTACCGACTCGTTTAACATATCGGCTTAATAAAATTTTTGGAATTTTTCAAGAAAATTTTTTGGAACTTCCAAAGAAGTTTCTATTTTTATGAGTGTAAATTGTTTTACTAACCAATTTAAATTCTAAAAAAATGGCAACTGCAAAAAAAGCCGCTAAGAAAAAAGCAGCTCCTAAAAAGAAAGCTGCTCCTAAGAAGAAAGCCGCTAAGAAAGCTGCAAAAAAGAAATAGTTCTTCTTTAACGCAGAAAATATCAAAGTCCCGAAGCGATTCGGGACTTTTTCTTTTGCACTCCCGCCAGCCCACAACTGCCAGCCCGCGCGACTTTACGGCCAATGCCGTACCTTAGCCCCATGACAATCTCAAACGACTATATTGCCGACCAGTTCAGTCTCCTGTCCAAACTCATGGACATCCACGGCGAAAATTCTTTCAAAACAAAATCTTATTCCATAGCCGCCTTTACCCTCGAAAAACTCCCCCATCCCCTCCAGGGTCTTCCACTCGAAAAGATCACTTCCATCAAAGGCATCGGCGACGCCATCGGAAAAAAGATCCAGGAGATCATCGACACCGGCGAATTACGCCTCCTTCACGAATTTATTAACAGAACTCCCCCCGGCGTCATCGCCATGCTCCAGATAAAAGGTCTCGGACCTAAAAAGATCGCCACCATCTGGAAAGAAATAGAGATCGAATCCATCGGAGAATTACTATACGCCTGCCAGGAGAACAGACTGCTCCTCTATAAAGGCTTTGGAGAAAAGACACAACACAACGTCCGCGACGCCATAGAATTTCTGCTGAAACATCAAGGCAGCCATCTCTACGCAGAAGTAGAAGCCTATACGCTCTCGCTCCAAAAAAAATTCGATACAGCCTTCCCCACAGAAAAGATCACCATCGCCGGCGACTTCCGCCGTCAACTCGAGATCATCGATAAACTGTTATTCGTAACCACCGCCACACGGGAAGCCATCCACGCCTTCCTCGAAAAAGAAGGCTTCACTCCACACGAACAAGGATACAAAGGCACAGAAGGCGTGCTCGTGGAAATGATCCATACCACCCCCGAAGCCTTTCCCACTACCCTGTTCGAACACAGTTGCAGCGGAGAATTCCTCGAAGCCTGGCGAGAAAAAACTTCCGCCGCCACCGCAAGCCCCGCCGCCTCACCCGCTTCCGCAAACCCCGCCGCCCACACCTCCGAAGAAACCCTCTTCGCAGCCGCCGGCCTCCCCTTCATCCCCCCCTTTCTACGAGAACAAAGATCCGTCCTCGAGACCGCAACCCTCAACCCCGGCTCGACCGGCGCATCCCCCTTCATCCAGCCCGGCGATATAAAAGCCATCATCCACAGCCATAGCACCTGGAGCGACGGCTCCAACACCCTCGAAGAAATGGCCGCCGCCTGTATCCAGCAAGGTTTCGAATACCTCGTCATCAGCGACCACAGCAAAAGCGCCTTCTACGCCAACGGCCTCAAGGAAGACCGCATCCGCGAACAACACGCAAAGATCACCGAGCTCAACAACCAACTCGCCCCCTTCGTTATCTTCCGAAGCATCGAATGCGACATCCTCAACGACGGCGCCCTCGACTATACCGATGATATCCTCTCCACATTCGACCTCGTCATCACCTCCATTCACTCCAATCTGAAGATGAGCGAGGAAAAAGCCATGACCCGCCTCCTCAAAGCCATCGAAAATCCCTACACCACCATCCTCGGACACCTCACCGGCCGCCTCCTGCTAAGCCGCCCCGGCTACCCCGTCGACCACAAGACCATCATCGACGCCTGCGTGAAGAACAAGGTCGCCATCGAACTGAATGCCCACCCCCGCCGCCTCGACATGGACTGGCGCTGGATCGGCTACGCCCTCGAAAAAGGCGCTCTCATCTCGATAGACCCGGACGCGCACTCCATCGGAGGCTACAAGGACATCCGCTATGGCACCCTTGCCGCCCAAAAAGCAGGACTCACCCCAGCGCGAAACCTCAGCAGCTTCACCCTCGAAGAATTTAAAACGTATTTAGCCGAAAGGAAAAAGGCCCGCGGGATTTAGACATTATGGGCGCGGCAGTGGTACTGCCGGTTAAGCATCCTTGCGTCGCACCCTTGTGCGGCAACGGGAAGTTTACTATCTTGGTAGTAAACCTAAACCTTACCTATGCGCAGCTCTACCCCTCTATACCTGCTTTGCGTCCTCTTCTTCATTAACACCCACCGCTCGAATGCCCAATGTCTCACGGCAGACGCCGGACCGAATAGATCCATCTGCAGTGGAGGTTCAGTACAGTTAGGCCCCGCCTCACCCGCCGGTGGCGCGACCTATGCCTGGTCACCTGCCACGTTCCTCAACAATCCTAACATCGCCAACCCTGTTGCGTCTCCATGGTACACGATCACCTATACGCTGACAGTTACCCCTCCCATTACCAACCTGCTGGCCAACGGCGACTTCGGACAGGGCAACGTTGGATTTGTGACTGACTCCAGCTATTCACCGGCCGTCGTCGGCATCGATAGTACATACCCCGGAGCCTATGCCATCACGGCCAATCCCGATAGCCTCTACCATGGATCTTGTTCAGGAGGAGACCATACCCCCAACAACGCCATGATGGTAGTAGACGGAAGCACCGTGGCCGGGGCGCCCTGCTGGAAGCAGACCGTGTCAGTCACCCCCAATACATCTTATAATTTCTCCGGGTGGTATATGGCAACAACCTCCGATTCCCCACGGGCGCTGATAACGGTCAGCATCAATGGCGTAGTCGTATTCGGTCCGCAGCAGGCAGACTCTCTTTGCAGCTGGGCGCAGATGACCGCGTCCTGGAACTCGGGTTCCAGCACCACGGCGACTATTGCCATTTCTTCCGCCTCATCAGCCAGTACAGGGAATGATTTTGCGCTGGATGACCTCCTTTTCTATCAAAACTGCGCTGCTTCCCAGGCCAGCACCACCGTGACCGTGCAAGCCGACCCGCCATTCGTGAACATGGCATGGGTGACGGATGGATTCGATCCGGGGACCTATGCAATGAACAGCTCCACGGGCCAGAATGATATGTGCGGCTATTATCAGAGCTGGCTGTCCCTGACGCTATTTGCCAACAGGAGCCAGGTGGCCTGGTATATTGACGGCGCCCAGGTGACGAACGGCTCGACAGCGCCTGGATTTCAGGGCACCGTAACCATTATCAATAACGGTCAGACACTGAAAGTTTCCGACCTTATCAATGATTTCTCGAACCACTCTTTCCAGGTGGGGGATATAGGCAGCGGTTGCACCATGCTGTCGCCGGCATTGTACTTCCGGCGTATCCCGAATGTGTTCAAAAAGGGCAGCGGATATATTTCCGCCAATTCCATCGGTACGATCTCCCAGCGAAATACGGCTTATACCTTCAACATCACCAATATCGCGCCGGCGATTATGAACAATTATGGCATGGGGACCGCATTCTCGTGGAGCGTACCCGGCGTCACGGTATCGGTGAATCCCTTCGACCACCGCATAATTACCGTTACTGTCCCGACAGGATATACGCCATCCGTCGATCCTGGGACGGGCGCCCATTATATACCAGGGACACTCACCATCAGTAACAGCAGCTATTCATGTCTCAATACCAGCTACTCCATCAATTTTGCCGTGCCTGCAATTTCCCCCAATAGCAGTGTAGCCGGTGTGATAAACAGCCGGTCGACCGCACTGAATGATGCGAACACCTCCGACGGCATTTTACAGCTGTTCCCCAATCCTGCCAGGGACATGGTTTCTATACAGCCGGGAATATTGCTGGGCAATGACGGATACGTAGAGATCTTTACCAGTGCGGGCCGCAGAGTGCTTGTCATTCGGGCAGCGGCAGGTGCCGGGCAAACTTCGCTACAGGTAAATATTGCCGATCTCAGCAACGGGCTTTATTTTGTCGTGGTACATGGTAGAGATGGTATTGCGCGAAGTAAATTCCTGATCGCCCGATAATACAGCAGGCTCTCCTCAGCGGGCTCCCCGAAGCACCTCCGGCAGCCTCTCCACAACCCTGGCCCTCTCAGCGGCCAGGGCCTGTGAGAACTTCGTCGCCGCTGCTTCGCCACGCTCAGAGCTTCGGCGGAGCGTCGTTTCTCGCTCCTTCTCGCTCGTACCCTTCGCCCGGCTCGGGTACGTTCGTAACCTTCGCTCCGCTCGGTTAGCCCAAAAGCCGCCTTGCATGGGCCGGTTCAACGGCTCACCTATTCAGCGAGACAATGCACAGCGGCGTTGGGCCCTATGCCAACAGGCCTTAAGCCCAAAAACCCGCTGCCCCGTACCGACGGCTATGCCGTCTAGCAGGGCCTATGATTGGTCGGCGTCGAAGGAACAACCTAGGTAGCCCGCAGTATAGGCAGTTCCACAAAGAAGGTTGTTCCTTCTCCTTCGACGGTATCAAACCATATCTTCCCCTTGGCCTGCTCCACGATGGTCTTACTCATCGCCAGCCCTAATCCCGTCCCCGACGACTTGGTCGTAAAATTCGGAATGAATATCTTACTCTGCATTTCGAGAGGGATCCCCTCCCCATTGTCGGCCACCTTCACCACTATCGACTCCTCCTTTATCTCCTCGCTCACACTGATCACCCGGCGGGTCTTATTCACACAAGCCTCCAATGCATTCTGCAGCAAATTGGTGAACAGCCGGTTCAATTGCGTCTTATCCGCATACACCATTATCCGCTGGTGCACCGGCACCCATTTGAATAACAGATTTTCCGTCGTCTCATACAAGGATACCAGCGAATACAACATCTCATGCAGATCGAACACCTCCTTCTTGGGGTTGCCGATATTGGCGAATTGAGAGAAGTCCGACGCGATCTTCGACAGATGGTCAATCTGCTCTACCAGCGTCTTGGCCACACTCGACGCCATCTCCTTCACGTTCGCAGAATTATTGTCGATGGCCTTTTGCAGATATTGTATGCTCAGCTTCATCGGCGTCAGCGGATTTTTTATCTCATGGGCCACCTGCCGCGCCATCTCCCGCCAGGCCCCCTCCCTCTCACTCTTGGCCAGCGCCGCCGCACTCTCCTCCAGCTTCTTGACCATCTTATTGTATTCCTTTACCAACCCGCCGATCTCATCATTACGCTTCCATTCGATCTCCTCATTGGTCTTCCCAAGATTTATCTCCTGCATCTTTTTGGAGATCAGCAGGAAGGAAGACGTGATCCGGTTGGTCAAAACCAACGCTATCGTACCCGCGATCAAAAAGATAAAGGCATTCAGATTGATTATCGTCACCAGGAAGTTGGAGATCTCTTCATTCAGCTCGTCCTGGGTGGTAAAAGAAGGGATATTCAGATAGGCATAGACATTCCCGCTGTCATCCCGAAGCGGATGATAAATGCTGATATAATCCACGCCCCCCACCTGCTCCTTGTTGGCATACTGGATGGTATTCAGCTGATGCAGGTTATAATAAGCCAGGGGATGCATCTTCTTACTGAGAATACCTTTGCTATAGACCAAAAGGTTGGAAGACACCTGCAGATTGCCATCGAGGTCATAGATATTGATATCCGTACTGTGCACCTGGGCTATCGACTCGATCAGCTTTTGCAGATCAGCCCGCGACCCCTCCGAATAAAGCTTGCCCTCCTGCCCAAACCCGCCATTCCCGGACAATTTGCTTTGAACCTCACTCACCATCACCTGCATCGCCCGGCTAAGACGGTCCTGGTTGTTCCGGTTATAGCGGTTGATAAAGAAAACGATCGTCGCCACCCCGATGACCACGAAGGAGAACAGGCTGATAAAGATGATCGTCGTATGTATCTGCGACCGGATATTCATTTGCCAGTAGGTCTTCAACTGGCTCCAATGCAGCCGCGACCAGATCAGCAGGGCCGCCCCCCTGAACAAGGCCACCAGTACCAGGAACGCACTGAAAAGATAGGCAAACAGCGTGATGTCTTCTATAGAAGAATTATCCCGCTTCACCACCACCACATAACTGTCATCCGTGATACGATGCCATAGCTCGTCATAAGAATCCTTACGCACATGGGCATAATCACTACGCGGTATCTGCTCGTCTGTCAGATGGGTGGAAAAAGGATAGTCGCTGTTGTCTAAGGCCAATTCCCGGTTGTTATAAATGGCATAGTATTCGGGCAGGTTCTCCGGTTTTTGCCGGAAAAGCTCCGGCACCAGCGCATCATTCCCCTTGTAGCTCCTCGGCTCGGACAGGATGAACATAAAACCCGCCGCCCTGCCCGTCGTGTCATTGCGGAACGCCTTGCGGTAGATATAGGTATACTTGTCATAAGACCGCTCAAAGTATTTCAGGTCAGGTATAACGGTATTCTTACCCTGCTGGGTAAAAATGGTATTCAGGGTGTCATAGGAATAAGAGGGGGTCGGTTCGTTGAATAAGGGTTTCTCCTCGCCATCATAGGTATATATCCGTGTATCGAATTTGTTCTGATAGGCGCTGAAATTCCGGTTGATCATGCTGTCCTTTACCGTAAAATTGGAGATAGGATCCTTGAAACGTGAAAAGTTCAGGTCATTATCGATGTAATTGAAGACAATGCTCAGCATCTTTTCACTGGTCGGATCAGCCGAATCCGCCAACCGCTCGGCCATCCGCCGCCGCGTGCCTTCCTCGATCTTCCGGTTCTCGAATAAGATCACCGCGGATATGGACGTCGAAAAGATGAACAGCCAGAACAACACTTCGGATACATTGAGACGAAAACGCAGGTCGAAGAAGATCCGGCGCTGCATCAGCCAGACATAAGCCACCAGCCACACCAACACGAAAATGTCGAGTTCGACCGTATCCGTATTATGGATAAAAGTGAGCAATAACAGCCCTATTGTAGCGATAATGATATACAGTACAATAGAGAGCGACCGGATAATATAGCCGATCAGCTGGAACAACACCTGCGACAGAAAGAAATAGCCCAGGGCCAGCGCCGCCAGCGCCAAAAATCCGATAAAACTATAGTTGTTCAGCAGGCTGAAGAAATTGGTCACATTGAAGGATATCTTCGCATCCGTCACCAACGACTGGACGATATTGGCAAATTCAAAGGTCGTGATCACCAATAGGACCAGCCCGATGCCGGTCCACAGCCAGTTCTTCCAGGGATGGATAGATTGCGGAATGGTATATTCACTCAGCTCCCGCCGGATGAACAGGATGATCCAAAAGAATAAAAAGGCGTTGATCACCAGGTCACCCAGCGAATTCAGGATGATGCTCGAACTATAGATGGTCGGATCGAAAAGTTCGAATTGCCGCAGATTGAGCAGGCCAGGCGAAGCATATACCATTATCCGCAACAACAGGATCACAAATATCAGGAACCCGATGCCCCAGGCAGCCCCCCACCTTTCGCGAATGGTATGCGCGATATTGTGGATGATTATCAGGATGAGCAGCAGACCCAGCAGGATAGACAGCGGGATCTGCCAGTTATGCGCAGAGGCATGATAATTGGGTTTCTTGTGGAGATAGAAGATGGTGGTGCCCTGCGAGTTCCGTACAGGGAATTCGGTCGGGCTGGTCACGATCTCGACCCGCGCCTCGGCCGTAGGATTATCGACGAACTCGGGATTCAGATTAGAAGTGGCAATGAAATATTTCCAGCGAATGGGGATCAGCGCCATGACCACCAATGATTTCCCATCAGAACCAGCCAGCGTCTTTCGCCTGCACTCATACTCGCCATTGCTGAGTTCGACAAAACCCGAACTATCCGGGCTGGTCAGCAACACAGGCGTCGGCAGCGAACGCTGATCATTCCAGAACCGCAAAAAGACCGGCGCGCCCAGTGTGTCCGTCTCATACAGGAAAATGCCATATTTTTTTTCGACGATCTTTCCCAGATCACGCGGCGAATACTGCCGGTCCGCCAGCCGGTTCAAAAGCGTCGTATCCCTGGTCAGCTTTTCGAAATCCACCTCCCTCTCCTGCAGGAATGACTGTATCGAATTACGCAACACAGCGACAGATGCATCGCTATTGAAATAAAGATTTAGAAAATAGCCGCCAAGGAACAGTGCGAAGGCCACCAGAAGAAGGTAGATATTCCTTCGAAAAATATCAATAAAGAAAGACTTCAATCCGGTTTATTTTGTTTTTTAATAGCATTCCAAAGCGCATCCATCTCCTCCAGCGTCATATCCGCCAACACCCGCCCCTGCGCATTTGCCCGTTCTTCCATTCCGGTAAACCGGGCAATGAACTTCCTATTGGTCTTCTCGAGGGAATTCTCGGCGTCAATATGCAAAAATCGTGCGTAATTGATCAGCGAGAAGGAAAGATCCCCAAACTCTTCGGCTATTTTTTCGGCATCTCCCAGGGCTACCGCCTCCTGCAGCTCTTCCATCTCTTCTTTTACCTTGTCCCAGACCTGGCTGGTTTCATCCCATTCGAAACCGATCTTCCCGGCTTTTTCCTGCAGCCGCGTCGCTTTCACGGTCGCCGGTAAAGACACCGGCACCCCGCTGAGGACTGATTTCTTACCCTCTTTGAGCTTTAATTGCTCCCAATTACGCTTGACGTCCTCTTCATTCTTTACTTCGACCAGGCCTGGCTGGCCGGCAGTAGTCCCATAAATATGCGGATGACGGGCGATCAGCTTATCGCAGATGCCATTGATGACTTCCGCCAGGGTGAAGCGCCCCTGCTCACGCCCCAGCCGGGCATAAAAAACGATATGCAATAACAGATCCCCCAGCTCTTCCTTGATACTCTGCCAATCCCCGCTGGTTATCGCATCAGCCAATTCATAGGTTTCTTCGATCGTCAGGGGACGTAATGTCTCAACGGTCTGTTTCTTATCCCAGGGACATTTTTCCCGCAATTCGTCCATGATACCGACCAGACGCTCAAAAGGCATAGTATTGTTGCTCATATTCTTCTATATTGAGATAACTGAGATCATCAGGAACACCAGGAAGAGGACCAAATTGATCACTGAAGCTACGCTGCAAACGATAAAGTATTTGACAAAGGTCTTCGCCCTGCGCTGTTTATAAAATCCCCGCATAGCCTTGTACAGATAGATCAGCATATACAGAACGATCAAAAAGATCAGAATGTTCGTGATAGTGTGAAACCATCCGGCATCATAGACCCCCTCCAGCCTTCCCAGCAACATCGATATCAACAACAACAGGAAAGTAGCGCAATACACGTGAATGGTAAATATCCCATGATCCACATAGTAATACTGTTTGTGCCGGAAATACAGGATGTTCAGGATCATCGCAAAGATGGGCAAAGAGACGAACAATATCTTGGGAAAGGAATGAAAGACATTCTCCACCAGGTGCTCTTTGAAGCGGCGGGGATCCTCCCGGTAAGATTCATCCAGCAGGATCATCCGGCGCATCACGGTCCGTTTCAGCCAGCCGTCCCGCAGCTCTGGCGCCAGCGCCCGTTCCGAAGAATCATACTCCTCCACATTCTTGAAATCCCCCTGGTGCAGACCAAAGAAATTACTTCCCGACGTCGGGTTATTTATCGCCTTCATCATCTTGGTGATCCGGTTTCTGTCCGCCAGCGAAATACCATTCTTAGCCAGACTATCGCCATAGGCCTGCAGCAGCAGGTCCCCAAGCTCGGTTTTTGAAAAGGTCTTTTTCGTAGAGTCCCCATACAATCGCCTGATCATCGCCACCTCGATATTCGCGTTGCGAAGAGAAGCGCGCAGATCCTCGCGATCGTCCTCATCGGTCTCTTCCGCTATTTCTTTTGTCAGCTTCACCTGCCGCTCCTTCAATTGCGCCAGCCCCTTCGCCGTTTCCTTTTTATCCGTATCCTTTATCATCTCTTCCGGCTTTTTCAACGAAAAAAGAATGATAAAAAAGATAGCTGACGTGAATACATACAGACGTATCGGGTTCAGATAAGAAGCCCGGCGGCCCGCCATGTATTCCCGTGATAGAAACCCAGGTTTCTTTATCAGGAATCTCACCGATTCGAAGAATTTACCGTCAAAATGGGTAATGTCGTTAAAAAAATGTTGTACCAGGTGCCATACCGTCTCCTTGGGCTCCAGGTTCTCCTGGCCACAAACATGACAATAACGGCCGATTAGGGTGGACTGACAATTCAGACAGATCTTTTCTTTTCGTTCCTTTAAATGCGACACTGGGGAAAATTTTAACTAAAATAAGGCGTTTGATTGTATAAATTTGCCTGAATCATGAAGATAATTACCGGCTCCTTGCTGTTGATCGCCCTTACCCAGGTATGCTCGGCCCAATATTACTACAAGGACGTGATAACTACCCGGCAGAACGAGACCCGCTGGCGCCTCTACAAAGAGCTCCAGGTTAAGTCGGTCCGGCTGAATAGTTTCGAACGGGATGGCCGTCCCACCGAAGGTTTTGCCGGCGACCAGAACATATCGCTGGACCTCTTCCAGATAACTACCCATACCAAGGCCACCGGTAACGCCGAATCCTGGATCATCGCCTCTTATTCTCCCGCAGGACTTACCCGGAAGGTCGTCGATACCAGCGACACCTATCGCAGTGTCTCCGACTATCAGTACGACGCCGCCGGACGCATACAATCCATTCTTAATACTTCCATAGAAACAGACAACCATTTCAAAGACGTCGAACAGCATTCCTGGTCCTACGACGCCGCGGGAAAACCCACCAGCATGCTCAAGATAAAAAATGGCATCGACACCACCTTTATCCGTTTCGTCCCCGATGAAAAAGGTAACATCGCCGAGGAAAGGGCCACCCGGAACAAGACCGAACTGCCTGCCATTTTTTACTATTATGACGCAGACAACCATCTCACCGATATCGTTCGTTATAGCAGTAAGGCAAAGCGGTTACTCCCGGATAACGTATTTGAATATGGCGAAGGCGGTAGACTAATCTCCATGCTCGTCGTCCCGGATGGCAGCAACGACTACCTGAAATGGCTTTATGAGTACGACCCGAAAGGGTTGAAAATAAAAGAATCCTGTTTCAGCAGACAAAAAGAATTGTTAGGCCGTATAGAATACCAATACAGTTATAAATAAATAAGTATGCGTATGCATGTACCTCTTTTTCGGGTAAGTCTTTCCCTGGCATGTCTGTGCCTGGTGCTCAGCGGTTTGCCCACCCTGGCCCAGGATCTCGATTTTCCGGATTTCCGTAGTAAAAAAGACAATTTCGCCAAGATGCCTGAAAAAGACCTTCGCGCCGATATAGCCTCCTTTACCCTGGCCGGCGTGGACGAAAGCATAGGGAAGGCCCAGTTACAAACTGTTCCGGTAAAAGACTATGGCCCCAATTTTATGAGATACGAGAATGAGAACATCCAGGTGATCATCAAAACCAGCTTCTTCATGCCGACCAAACACAAGCTGATGTTCTCAGAAAAACACCTCGTTAAGATAGATGGCAAACCCTATTACGGCGGCATCTATGGCGAACAACCCCATAGTATAATAGAGTCGGTGACCGTCCTGGTTGGTAAAGACACCGTTCCCATTCCGGCCACCGCCTGGTTCGATCTGTACGACCCCAAATTCAGTTTCAACGAGAATGGAGGCGCCCGCACCCGTAACGGCGTCTTCCTGTCCAACGACAAACACACGTTCTATATCTATATGCTCAACATAGACAACGGTGGCGCCGAATACACCTGGGTCATCCGCGATAAACAATACCTGCGGCGGGTAGTAGACGTCGGTTTCCTGAACAAATAGCTCACCGGCCCCATATACCCGGGCCACCGCTATAGCCCTCTGCCCCCCATATCCCGGCCGCCGCGCCACGCCGCTATCGCCCGGCCGCCGGCCCTCACTTCCCCCGTCCCCCCCCGCGTTATATCCTCTCCGCCCTTACCAACGCACCTTCACGCGTAAAGTACAGGACATGGTCCTCTTTGAAGGCATCGTACTTATTGGCATCCAACAGCGTCCCATTGTTCAGGTGCAATACATACAATTGCTGCTCCGGCGTTTCGATCTTCCGGATATTGTGCACGTACCAATCCGAATAACCGCTGTTCTTCCACGCCGCCTGCACCGCTACAGGCAAATGCCTCGTTCTTTTGATAGAAGATTCTGTACCGTAATAGCTGCTGCCAGTAAATTTTTCATTGCTGATTTTTTTTGAATTGAAATAAATAAAACCCTGCACCAGGAGCACCTTCGCCCCCGGCATCCCACAAACGGCCCACCATCATAGCGGCCCCAGCGACCCGCCATCCCGGCGGCCAGACACTAACAGAGAAAAGATCAGGCACAAGGCGGCCCGCGAAGAGAAAGAGTGACCAACCCCGCCGAAAACACCGCCCCCCGATACACGACCGATATGCCCATCACTGAACAACGGCCCCTTATTCACCCCCTGGGTCATCCCGCTCACCCCTAAGTCCTGCCCAAAGAACCTCACATAGCCCCGCCCCACGGCAAGACCCCGATCCTCAGCATGAGCGCCCATCAGCAACATACCTACCCCTACCGTAAACAATACGGCAACCAGCATTTTATATATGTTCCTGATGGGCTTCATTACAGAGGTAAAAGTAACCAATGATTTACTAAGAAAAGTTTAAAACCCCTTTTGCCCGCAGCCTTGCCCTTTATTGCCCCACCGTCTTCGCTCCTCCCTGCCCCGCAGCCTTCGCAATAATATATCCATTGACGGTATACATCATCACCGCACAACCGAAAAACGCGCCGATCGTCACCCACCCCAACAGATTATAATGCAACAGCTTCCCCGCAGCATTCTGAGCAATGATCCACCCCCCAAGCACCGAAGCTATCCCGCCGCCCAATTGCTGCACTGAAGAATTGATGCTCATAAATGCCCCCCTGTCCTTAGGGTCCGGTACCGCGGAGATCAACGCCTGGCTGGGTATCATCCGCGAGAAGACCGCCGTATACAACAGCGAGTTCAATATCAGCACCTCCCACAAAGGAGTGATGGATAGAGAAGAGAACACCGGCACCAGCAGCGTCGCCAGGATACTGCCTGTAATGAACATACGAAATTTGCCGATGCGGTCGCTTAGTCTGCCAATTAACGGCCCCATGAACAATCCCACAAATCCAGCTACCACGAAGACGATGGGAAGCACTTTCTCATCTATCCCTACATTATGTACAAGGAAAGTGCTGGAATACGGCATCATCAAAAACCCACCCGTAGACAACAAGGCCGTCGCGCCAAACGCCCACAGATACCTTCTTTGCGAAGCCGTCCGCAGCAAATGCGCCAACGGCTGCTGGACAGCCCTTTCCTGCAGATGTTGATCTATCGGCCTCATCCAGCGTAAGACCACCACCCCCACCGGAACACAAACCCCCACGATCAGCAGAAAAGGCATATGCCACCCATATTTATTGGCCAGAAATAACCCCACCGGAATGCCCAGTACCTGGCTGACAGCAAAAGCCATCTGCACAAAACCCATCACCCGCCCACGCTTTTCCAACGGAAAAAGGTCAGCAACGATCGCCATATTGACGGAAAAAAGAACGCCGCCAAACAACCCCGTGACCATACGGGCTATCAAAAGAAAATAATAACCCGGCGCTATCCCGCACAAAAAGGTTCCTAGTATAAAACCCGCATAGAAGAACAACAACATCTTCTTCCTGTCGAACTTATCGGCAAACCCCGCAGCCAGAATACCCGCAATCCCGGCGCTAAAGGCATAGGCAGACACCACCCAGCCAAACTGCGAGGGGCTGATCTTCATTATCCGGATCAACTGAGCCCCCAACGGCGCCATCACCATAAAGTCCAGGATCACCGTGAACTGCAACAGCGATATAACAACAATGATAAAGGTCTGATACCGCGTAAAAGCGCCCTGCCCTTTCGGCCCCGCATCTCCCTGCCCCCCTGGCTTAAAAACTTCTTGATTCAATGGATCGGTCTGTTTCATATTACACAATTTAAAAATGAATATTCATTTATCTAACAAATCAAAAAAAATCTCCTTAAAATCCCCGCCCGGGCCCCCAAATCCCCGCCCGGGCCCCCCCAAAAAAACGGGCGGCTCCCCGCGCGCCCTCAAGGCCTCAGCGCCTTCAACACCAGCGATAACGTCTGTTCCAAAATTTCATCCGTCAACGTAAAAGGTTGACCCGCCATATTCATCCCCGCCTTATCCCAACGAACCAGATTATACAACGGCGCATACGCCACCGACCAATACACTTCCACCGGCATCCGCACCAACTCCCCATTCTCAATAGCTTTATGAATGAACCGGTGCATCATTTGCGAAAACCGCTCATCCCTCGTTGCCATGGCCATTTTATGCAACGGAGTAAAGGAAAAATGCTCCATAAAATGAGCCTTATAGGGATCGGTGATGATATATTTCGCCCGCCTCTTCCATTGCAAGGCCATACCGGTGGCAAAATCCATCTCCGGATCAAAATCCTTTGACAGATATTCAAAAAACTTCGCCGCCTCCTGTCTGTACAGCTGTACCAACAGATCATCCCGATCTTTAAAATAGATATAGATCGTCGCCGGAGACACCCCTGCTGCCTTAGCCAGCTTCTGCATGCTCAACCCATCAAATCCCTCTTGCACGATCATCTTTAACGCATGCTCGAGGATCGCCTCTATCTTGCTTTCATCTCTTGCCCGCATAAGACAAAAATAAGTGAATGTTCATTCATTTACAAATTATCCCTTATAAATTTTTTCTATCCCCAATTTTTTCATCTTGGACTTCAGCGTCGATGCCGGCAGATTCAACAGCGAAGCCGCCCCCCCTGGACCCGAGATCCGCCCCTTACAGGTCCGCAATACCGACAGAATATGCTCCCGCTCCATCTCGGCAATGGTCTTCACCTGCCCCCCCGCCGCTTCGGGCTGCCTTTCCTTTTGCACCGGAGAGATAAAAGAAACATTCTTCAGAATAACATCATTGCTCATCAACACACTCCGCTCGATCAGATTTTGCAGTTCCCGCACATTCCCGGGCCACGAATAGTCCATCAGCCGCGCCAGCGCCTCACCGGCAATGCCTTCCGTGGGTCTGTTCGTTTTCTCCGCATACATCTTTATAAAATGGGACACCAGTAAAGGAATATCCTCTTTCCTTTCCCTTAGCGGAGGTAGTACAACAGGAAAAACATTCAGCCGGTAATACAGATCCAGACGAAACTTTCCCTCAGCGATCCCTTTTTCCAGGTTACTGTTGGTCGCCGCAATGATCCGGACATTTACTTTAATGGTATCCCGGCCGCCGATGCGCTCGATCTCCCTTTCCTGCAACACACGCAATAATTTCACCTGTACGGAAGGCTGCATCTCCCCTATCTCGTCCAGGAACAGGGTCCCGCCATTCGCCTGTTCGAATTTTCCTATCCTCCGGTCATAAGCACCGGTGAACGCTCCTTTCTCATGCCCGAATAATTCGGATTCGACAAGATTATGTGGCAGTGCCGCGCAGTTCAGCTTGACAAAAGGATTCTTCCGCCGCGGAGATAAATGATGGATACAATTGGCAATGCCTTCTTTGCCGGTCCCGCTTTCACCAAGGATCAGCACAGAGGTATCCAGCGGTCCTACCTCTTTCACCAGACCAAACACTCTAAGCATATTCGAGCTTTTACCGATTATACCATTCAGCCCGGGGCCATCAGGGTCATCGGAGGAAGAGGAGCCCGGCGGAGGAAAACCGCTGACAACACTACTTCGCTGTTTTTTCACCGGCATCGATTCAGGATCAGCCGGACCTTTCAACCCATCCCCCCCCGCACCTTTCAACTGTTGTTTGTAATCATGCCGGTACCGCGCGATGTCCAGCGTCACCAGCAGGTCCTTCTCCCGGAAAGGCTTCACGATAAAACCCGAAGGCTGGGTCACCTTGGCCATTTCCAATACACTTGAATTACAATTAGCCGATAGGTATACAAAAGGAATATCCCGCTTATTCAGTTCCCCCGCAAGATCGATACCCGTCAATTCGCCTTTTAAAAAAATATCCAGCAACACCAATCCCGGAGGCATCCCCGTAATAATCTCCATAGCCGAATTATACGACCGGGCTATCCCGCAAACACTATAACCGGCCCGCTCCAATGTCAGCCGGATATCCCCGGCTACGACCAGCTCGTCTTCCACAATAAGGATTGATCTGTTCATCCGACAGTTATTTTGAAAATCTTCCGCCAAGATACGAATACCTGACTCCAAATATGTTCTCGTTTCCAAAAACCTGATTATCACGCGCATAAACTTTTTCCCGCTCCACCTCTTTGCAATTTCCCGCTCCGCCTTCATGCTATTTCCTGCTCCGCCTCCTTTTTACTCCCTATCTTTAGTCTATGCCAACAGTAAAGCTCGGCAGTCCCGCAGGCAGATGGGTCATGGCGTCAGTCATCATGGCTTCCGCAATGGCGTTCATTGATAGCACAGCCCTCAACGTTGTCCTTCCCTCCCTGCAAAGGGATCTCAAAGCCACCGGTGCCGATCTGTTCTGGATCCTCAATGCCTACCTGCTCATACTCGCCGCATTGATCCTCGTCGGCGGTTCCCTCGGAGACAAATTGGGCCGTAAAAAAGTCTTCATGGCTGGTATCGGTATTTTTATCCTCGGCTCTGCAGCTTGTGGATTCGCACCTACCGTTGTCTACCTCATCGTTTTTCGCATCATTCAGGGCATGGGCGGCGCCCTCATGATCCCCGGCAGTTTATCCCTCCTCTCTTCTTCCATCGATGAAAAGGAAAGAGGCAAAGCCATCGGCACCTGGTCGGCGATCACAACCGTCGTTACCATCGGCGGCCCCATCATCGGCGGCGCACTGGCCGATGCCGGCCTCTGGCGCTATATCTTTTTTATCAATGTCCCCATCGGACTCGCCGCTCTCGGCATTCTCCGGCAAAAAGTCAAGGACAGCCGCAGCGACGATAAAAACACTGCCCTCGATTTCCCCGGCGTCATCACCATTGCCCTCGGCCTGGCCTTCCTCACCTTTGGCTTTCTGCGCATCCCGGCCCTTGGATTCCACAACCCCCAGGTCTACGGTTCACTCGCCCTGGGCTCACTTTTATTAGCAGCCTTTCTCCTCATCGAAAAAAATAGCCGGCACCCCATGATGCCTTTACAGGTATTCAGCGACATGAGCTTCAGCGGAGCCAACCTGCTCACCTTCTTTCTCTATGCAGGTCTTGGCGCCGGCATGTTATTCCTTTCCCTGAACATGGTCCAGGCGCAGGGATATAGCCAACTCGAATCCGGTCTTACTTTTTTACCCTTCACCGTTCTGATGATCACCATAGCCCGTCCTGCCGGCAGCCTCGCTGACAAGTTCGGTCCACGACTGCTGCTGATATTTGGCCCTGCTATCGCCGGCGCAGGTTTACTGGTATTATCCTTTGTCAAACAAACAGCCGGTGCACGGGATTACTGGACCAGCTTTTTTCCTGGTGTCCTCCTGCTTGGTCTCGGCATGTCCCTGACCGTCGCCCCGTTGACAACTACTGTCATGACATCGGTAAACGATCAGTTCTCCGGCGTCGCCTCCGGCATTAATAACGCCATGACAAGAATAGCCAACGTTTTCGCCAACGCCATCTTCGGAGCGCTGGCCGTTCTCTTTTTCTCCGGCGCCCTGCAAAAAACACTGCCCCCCGACGTCAAAAATAATTCCGCAGTACTCGTACAAGCCGCCAATCTCGGCAACGCAAAACCACCCGCCAGCGCCAGCCCCAATGACAAACCCCGCATCGAATACGCCTATCGCACCGGCTTCATCTACGCCTACCAACAGATCATGCGCTGTGCCGCCGCTCTCGCCTTTACCGGCGCAGCCATGGCCCTCCTTTTCATCCGGAAACCGCCAGCACCCCCCACAAAATAAATTTTTACGGCATATTAATTGCATCGCCCCCTCCAAACGAAGGAATAGTGAGAACAGTCATCAACACACCATCCGGCAAAATAGGCGCAGTCGTCGCAGAAAAATTGCTGGACGCAGGCAAAGAAGTCACCATCATTAGCCGTCATCCCCAAAAAGTAACAGCATTGTTTAAAAGAGGAGCCCGCCTCGTCGAAGGCTCTATCGATGATCTGTCGGTTCTTGACACCGCCATGAAAGGCGCAGATGCGCTTTTTTGGGTGACGCCCCCGGATTATCAACGACCAGACTTTGTCAGTTGGGTCGAAGCCATCGCCACAACCGCCGCAGCCACCGCCGCGAATAATAAGATCAAACACGCAGTGGTACTATCCAGCGCAGGCGCACAGGCAGGAGCAAAAGCTGGCCCCCTCGGCGCCCTATTGACCGTCGAAAATGCATTTAAAAACGCCCTCTCCCAGGTCACCGTACTCCGTGCCGGTTTCTTCATGGAGAATTTTTTAAACGACATCCCCACGATCATTAATTCCAGTACCATCTACGGCTATCTACCCATCGGCGAAAAAATTCCCATGGTCGCCACATCCGACATCGCCCAAAAAGTAGTCGACATCCTGCTGGCCAAACCCCAGAAAGGTTTTCACATAGAAGGCATTCATGGCCCCGAACACCTCACCCCAACCCTCGCGGCAGCCTTCATCAGTCAGGGCATCGGCATGCCCGTAAAATATGAAGAGATCACAACGAATCAAGCCCGAAAAGGAATGCAGGAGACGGGCACCCCCAACTTCATCGCTAACATGCTCATCGAAATGATCACCGCCGTCAAAGCCGGCAAAACCTATACAGCCGAACCACGTACACCCGATACAACCACCCCCACATCGCTCCTCGAATTCGCCCGCACCATCATAAAACCAGCCGTCGAGATCGAATCGCGCAAAAAATTGGTTCGAAAATAAATACCTCACCTAAGCCCGATCTATCGGCAGACACCCCGATGCCTAAACGTACATCTTGTGTATTGAAACCGGACGGTTCATTCCAAAAACAGAATGCAAGTAACTTATTCACAAACACTTGAACAAATGGCACCATCTTAGGTGGGATTGAGGGATCAAAGACGCCATTATGCTTAAAAACTATTTCAGGACAGGTTGGAGGGCCATTAAGAACAATAAAGCTTTCTCTTTGATCAATATCCTTGGCCTGGCCCTGGGCCTCGCCTGCAGCCTCCTGATATTTTTATGGGTGCAGGACGAACGAGGCATGGACAATTTTCATGCAAATGGGGATCGTCTCTATACGGTATTTGAACGGCAATATATAGACGGGAAGATAAATGCCGGGTATAATACCCCCGGACCGCTGGCATCCGAATTAAAAAGGTTGATCCCCGGGATCGAATATGCCAGCGGGTCTGTTATGATGGACAAAGCGACTTTTGCCACCCCGGAAAAAATAATCAAAGAAGAAGGCGGCTTCGCAGACTCCGATTATTTCAAAATGTTCAGCTATCCCCTGTTAGAAGGCAGCCCTCTTACGGCATTGAACTCCCCTGTCAGCCTGGTCATTTCCGATAAAATGGCAAAACAGTTCTTCGGCAGCGCCGCCGCCGCCCTTGGAAAAACGATCCGGTATGACAACAAAAAGGACCTGAGCGTCACCGGGGTATTCGCCGATTGTCCCGGAAATGCCTCCCAAAAATTCGATTTCCTGATCAATTGGCCCACCCTTCAGGAATACAATACATCGATAACCAACTGGGCTAGTAATGGCCCGAACACACACCTCATGTTAAAAGAGGGGGTCGACCCGATGGCCATTCGAACCAGGATCAAAAAATTCCTGGATGGCTATAATAAGGAACAAACCGCCAGTTATAGGATTGAACTGGACATACAGCCTTTCGGAGACGGATACCTGCATTCCAATTTCAAAAATGGCAGGATAGAAGGCGGCCGCATCGAATACGTAGAACTCTTCAGCCTGGTAGCTGTTTTTATATTGCTGATCGCCTGTATTAATTTCATGAACCTGACTACGGCCCGTTCCGCCAGGAGGGCCAAAGAGATCGGCGTCAGGAAAGTAGCAGGCGCCCTTCGGTCCACCCTGGTGCGCCAGCTCCTGGGCGAAGCCCTGTTTATTACTTCCCTCTCCGTCCTGTTATCCCTGATGGGAGTCATACTGATGCTTCCGCTATTCAACCAATGGACAGGCAAACAGATCGAAATGCCTTTTGCCGATAGCTATTTCTGGCTCGGATTAGCGGTTCTGACCCTGGTTACAGGCCTCATCGCGGGGTCTTATCCTGCACTATTACTTTCCTCCTTTAAACCCATCCGCGTTTTAAAGAGCACCCTTCGATTCAGCCAAACCGCCGGTCTGCTGAGAAAGGGATTAGTGGTCTTCCAGTTCGTTCTCTCGATCGTTTTGATCGTTGGCACCCTCATCATTTCCAAACAGGTCAATTACGTCCAGCAAATTAACCTGGGCTATCACCGGGAGCACCTGCTCTATATTCCCCTGGAAGGCGAGCTGGCAAAAAAATTCGAACTGTTCAGTCAACTGGCACTGAATACCCCGGGCATTCAAAGCATATCCCGCATCTCATCGCAATCACCCTCTGATATAGAAAATCAGATAGGAGGCGTTTTCTGGGAAGGCAAAGACCCTAATGCAACGCCGATGTTCACGCAAGCCGCCACCGGTTATGATTTTGTGAAGACCATGCAACTGAAACTGCTGCAGGGCCGCGACTTCTCCAGAGACTTCGCCTCCGATTCAGCAGGCTACCTCATTAATGAAGCGGCCCTGAAAACCATCAATTATAAAGATCCTATCGGCAAGCCGCTGACCCAATGGGGAAAGAAAGGCACTATCATCGGTGTATTGAAGGATTTCCATTATATGTCCCTGCATGACCCCATCAAACCCCTCATCATCCGTATGGCGGCCCCCAATAACTATGGGTCGGCGCTCGTACGCACCCAGCCGGGTAGAACCCCGCAGGCATTGGCCGGCCTTGAAAATATTGCCAAAGCCCTCAATCCCGGATTTTCTTTTACCTATTCTTTTTCCGAGGAAGAATACCGGCGCTTGTATAAAAGTGAACAAGTCGTAAATCGGCTTTCCAACACCTTCGCCGCCCTGGCTATTTTTATTTCCTGCATGGGTCTCCTGGGTCTGGCGATGTTTACAGCCGAACAGCGCGCCAAAGAAATGAGCATTCGCAAAGTGCTGGGCGCCAGCGCTGCCACCCTGTTTACACTCTTATCCGGAGAATTCATCTTCCTCGTGCTGCTTGCCCTGTTAATAGCAACCCCTATCGCCTGGCTCTCTATGAATGACTGGCTGATGCATTTTGCTTACCGCATAAAGATAGAATGGTGGATCTTCGGACTCGCAGGCGCGATGGCCGTCCTCATCGCCCTGGCAACGGTCAGCTTCCAGGCCATCAGGACCGCTATGGTCAACCCTGTGAAAAGCTTAAGATCAGAATAGACCCGCCCCTACTTAAAACTTATCTTCCTCACCCTGTTATTCATAGCATCCGCCACATAAAGATTCCCTTCGGCATCTATCGCCAACCCGGCCGGGTAATTGAATTGAGCCGCCGGTCCATCCCCGTCGGCATATCCCGTGGTACTGCCTGCGATGGTCGACACCTCACCTGCTGGGTTTACCTTACGAATACGGTCGCCATCGCTTAGAAAGAGGTTCCCGTCCTTATCTATCACCATATCATAGATATATTGGAATTCAGCGGCGCCGGCGGCGCCGTCGGCCATTCCACGTGTTCCCGCACCTGTAAACCGCGTTACCATTCCCCCGGTGGTTATTTTACGGATACAATAATTTCCATTATCCGCTACATACATATTTCCTTGTTGATCAAAAAGTATAGCGTTGGGGTTTAGGAATTTTGCAATGGAGGTATCCCCATCCAGAAAACCTTTGGTCTCCCTGCCGGCAAAAGTACTTACCTGCCCGGCAGCACTGATCTTCCGTATACGACCATTATTAGTATCATCGATGTAAACAGATCCTTGTGCGCCCATAGCAATACCGCCCATGCCCACACTGAACAGCGCGACGGATACATCGCCGTCCTTAAATCCCGATACCTCGCTACCAGCATAGGTCGATACTACTCCATCGGGAGCTATCCGGCGAACACGGGAGTCTGCCTGATCCATTTCATACACATTGCCTCCGGCATCTACCTCGATCCGGTAGGGGTCCACAAATTCAGCCGTGTCACCCGCGCCGTTCCTGGTACCAAAATTCCCGTCACCGGCCAGTACCGACACCTGTCCGCCTGTGATCTTTCGGATACGACGACCGTTATAATCCGCCACATAGAGTATCCCGCTGGCGGAAATAGCGATATCGATGGGCGTGAGGAATCTGGCGGATAATAAGGGACCATCCAGGTAAGCAGCCGTTCCATCACCGGCAAAGGTGCTGACGATCGCTTTTTTTTCAGGTGGCGGCGGCGGAGCCTGATCGCCCCCGGTATTGCCTTTTCTGCAGGCGGCGGCCAAGACCCCGACGAAAACCAGACATAGGATAATGTTTTTATATTTCATGATAGCCAATTTTTGGCATTGACCACAGATCCGGACCTATCGTTGTAACCCGATAGATCAATTTTTCTACCGGCAGCTTTCTTTCTCCTAACGGCATGCCCGGTCCGCTACAAAAACATTGTCAAATCATGGGTTCTTCTTATGGAAACCCTAATTTCATGCATCTGGAATGCTTTGCTTATCAACCCGCCTTATGCCGTATGCAGAATATCTCCTTTTTTAAGAAACTCAAGGACTTATTCGTTATGGCGTGGCATTTGACCTGGCCACCTTCGGCTGGGAAAAGATCTGTCATTTACAGCTCGTGATGCCGGCGAGTAAGCTCGATCTCCCATATGGCAGCTTTTCACCATCCGAATTATTCTGGTATTTTTTCAGTCATTCTTACGGGATGGGTTGCATCATAGCCGGGCTCCAGGTAGCAGGAGCCATGCTGCTGCTCTTTCGAAGGACAAGACTGACAGGTGTATTTATACCGCTTCCCATGCTCGCTAACATTCTATTGTTTCACTATAAGCAGGGACAAGGGTTTCAACGCCTGTCTGTTCATACTTGAGTTTGGCAGTTGCTGCTGCATCACGTCGCTGAGCAACCTTTGCTACACCAAACAAGCTTGTAAGAAGTGATGGTTCGGGCAAATACGCGGCGACTGTTGCCATTTCCTTGATACGAGGATCACTGGCAGCAAGGTATGCGGCATTTCCTGCAGAAGTACATACTCCAACCATGCCAACAGCTTGTACATATTTAAGATCTGTAAGATACGCAACGGCTGCTTCTAAGTCTTTTAGTTTGTCCTGGTAAGGAAATTCCGGATGATGCTCCGGTTATTAAGATGTATTTTTTCATTTTATTTTGATTTTATGGATAATTAAATACTTTCAATGGAAGGTGGTATAAGCTTGTACATCACCGGCGTTACAACCCTTGAGAGAATAGTAGAGCTTATTAGTCCTCCGATCAACACGATCGCCAATGGCGCTATAAGCGGATTCGGGTTCAGGGCGATCGGAAGCAATCCGCAGATTGCCGTCACAGAGGTAAGCACCACCGGCAGAAAGCGGGTTTCGCCAGCCATAGAAATAGCTTCGTCGATGGTATGGCCCTGCGCACGTAGATGGTTGGTAAAATCGACCAGTAATAGCGAATTTTTCACCTGTATACCGGATAACCCAATGAAACCAATGATAGAGACCAATGACATCGGATTTCCGGTAAGAAGTAAAAGTATCACTCCGCCAAGTATTCCTAAGGGTATAATAGATAAGACAATCACTATTCCCTTAAACGATTTGAATTGTAATAATAGGACCCCCACGAAAAGAAAGCCGCTCAGCAATATGACTGACAGGAAGTTCCCGCCTAGTGTATCACCTTCCGATTCTGCCTCTCCTGATAGTTTGTAATAATAGCCAGGGGGCATTTTTAGCTTGTCCAACTGTGGAACGATCTCCTTCAGGATATCGTTGGCCAATACATTTTCTTTGGTTAACGAGGTGACTTTTACAAAACGGGATTTATTAAAATGATTAATCGCGGTCGGAGACGTCTCAAAAGAAATTGTTGCAATTTGGTCCACCCGGATTGGTGTACCCTGAATGTTATTTACATACAGGTTCTTAAAGGCATCGAGATTCGAAAACTTCTCCCTGGGGAGCGTGATGACAACGTTTCGCGAATCGCCACTGTCGTCAATATAATCCCCAACGGTTAATCCTGCCACAGCCATCCGGATTACTTTGTCTACGTCGCCTGTAAGAATACCCATGGTGCGGGCTTTCTCTTTGTCAATCTTTATTTTTACATCCGATTTGTAGGTATTCAATTCGTTATAGACATAAAAGGTGCCTGGGTTTTTTTTCAGGATCTCTTCTACCTGGAAGGAGAGTGCACGCAGCTTTTCCTGATCCTCTCCAAACACCCTGACCACAATATTAGCTTCAATTGGGGTTCCCTGTTCGAAGTCTTTGACCTCTATTCTTGCATAGGGAAAATCCTTGAATTGCGTCCTTAATTGTTTGATCAGGTTAGTTTTTGACTCAGGGCTGGCCTCTTCATCCAACTGCACAAAGACCTGGGCAAAATCAGGCTTCACATCCTGTTGATGCACATTGTAATACACCTGAGGATTGCCTTTGCCCACGTTAGCTGTATAATAAACGATCTCTTTGTGTTTCTTTAGTTCTGTTTCCACCAATTGGGTCACACGATCGCTCTCCGGAATGTCCGCCTGCAACGGCATTTTGATATTAATAAGAAACATCGGCTTTTCCGAAGTGGGAAAAAGTTTAAATCCCGTTTGTTTAAATAATACAAAAGCAAGTACACTTAATGCCAACGATATTCCGATAGTCGATTTGGGCCATTTTAAGGCTAAAGGCATTACGCGCTTGTAGGAGTGGGTCAGGAACTTTTGAAGATATTTCAGGAAAACGTTGCCTTCGGCGTTGGTATGCGTCTTCAAGATCCGGCTTCCGATGAAAGGGACAAGCGTTAGGGCCACGATCATAGAGGCCAGAACACTCGTCATCACGGCCATCGGCAGGCTGCGGATGAATTCGCCGGCAAGATCCGGCAGGAAGGCCAGCGGCAGAAAGGCGATTACCAAAGTAGCCGTACATCCGACAACTGCGATGCCTATTTGTTGTGTGCCTTTCAGAATGGCATCCTTTCGTGAATGGCCCTCTCTCAGCCACCGCTCGATGTTTTCCACGACAACGATACTGTCATCCACCAGTAGCCCCAACGCGACAACCAGCCCGACAATACTTAATTGATTTAAGGAATACCCGAATAAATTTAAGGCGATTAGCCCCAAGGCAAGGGAAAGGGGAATAGAGATCATCACGATCAGGGACGCTCTGAATCCCAAAGGCAGCAGGGTAATGATCACTAACACGATGGCTAGTCCGAAATCAAACCCCAGGTGGCCAAGACGCCTTGAAACCAGGTTAGCCTGATCGAAATTTTTGACCGCGCGGATATTGGCCGGCAGGTCTTTGGAAAATTCATCCAGGACCGGCAGAAACTCCTTCTGTACACTTGCTATGTTCACGTTGTCTTTCATTGCAGCGGTCACCAGCACGCAACGATGTCCGTTCAACCGGGTGATGTGGTCGACCGTACCATCTCTGTAGCTCACTTCGGCCACATCCTTCAGGTATATGATCTTCCCGTTAGCATTATAAATGACGGTATTGGCAACGTCTTCAACGTTCTTGAACTTGCCGCTGGTCTTCACATTGAAAACTTTACTCTCCAGGTTGATGCTGCCCCCGGGGACATCAGCCGCCTCACTTTCCAGACTACCCATCACGACATTGAGTGGTATCTTCCATTGGGCCAGCTTATCCAGTTGCATATCGATCCTGATCTCCTGTTCAGGCATACCGAAGTACTTGACTTCTTTTAAGTTGGTGATCTTTTCCAGGCGTGTTTTAAGAATATCCGCCTCGTCCCGGAGCGATTTGCCCGAAGCATTGTCAGAAACCAATGCCACTTGCAAGATCTTTACATCCGAAGAGGAGATCTTTTCTGTCTTGATCATATAAATATCCTTAGGTAGTTCACTGCTTTTCAAAGCATTGACTTCTGTGGATATCTCCTGGTACTTGTTGTCTACGTCTACACCAAATTTGAACTTGGGCTGGATGACCGCCACACCATCCTCTACTGTCGTAAGGATCTTATCGATATTTTCAAGTCCATAGATCTTGTTCTCTATGGGTTTTACCACCTGTTCTTCCATATCCTTCGGGCTGGTGCCAGGATAAATGACGGTAATCAGATATTGCGGTGGATGTGTGGTAGGATCTTCCGACCGGGGCATGGTAAACAGCGTAAGTACGCCGACTACTGCAACAAGTAAAAATATGATCAGCGTGAAGGGATAGTTCTTAACCGCGAAATTTGTAATTTTCATAACTATGGGGAGTTACCTGATAATTTTAATAATTGACTGTTCGTTAAGGTAGGCGCTGTTCGAGATCACGATCTGGTCTATCCCTTCCAATCTATTTTTAAGATAAACCTGCTGGTTATCAAACCTCGAAATAGTCACCGGTATCTTTTTAACCTTATTCGCCCCGATGGTGGTAAATACGAACCCCTTGTTGCCATCAGCTTCAACCAATGATCCGTAGGGGATGACCATAACGTTTTCGCCCTGGCTGGTCGCTATTTCCGCTTTGCCAAACATGCCCACCGCAGGCCTTACACTGTTTAATTTTAACTTTAGTTCTATCTGGAAAGAACCTGCTTCGCCATCTGCGGCCTGTGACTTACGGTAAACTACAGCGTCAAAGGTTTTACCTGCATAGCCGTCTAGTGTTACCTTCGCCATCTGGCCTGGCCTGCAAATGGTCCATTCCCGGTCAGTTACCCCAACCTTCAATGTATAGCTATTAAGCTGCTGAGTTGAGTTGACAAGCAGCACCGGCATCCCCGGAGCAATTACTTCCCCTTCATTTGCAATTTTCTTGCTTACAAAGCCATCGGATGTCGCATATATTTTTGAATAGCGCTCGTTGAAGGCTGTCGCTTCCCTTGCTTTCTCAGCAACATCGAGGGCGGTCTTCGTATTCTGTAATTGCTCTAAGGTAAAAACGCTGTCTTTATACAGATTAACGGCTCGGGCATAGTCACGTTGTGCCTTTTCAACTCCCAAACTAGACTGGGCGAGGCCGGCTGATATTTCGGTCGAATTCAGGGTTGCCAGCAACTGGCCCTTTTTAAAGGACTGACCTTCTTCTACGAAAATGCGGCTGATAACACCGCCTATTTTAAAAGAGTACCTGGCTTCGTCTTCTGTGCTTATTAAACCCGTAGCACCGATGTGGTCCGGTACTTCCAACATGGACACCGGGGATATCTTTACAGGGATGATATCCGGTTCTCCCAGTACATTGTTGTCGTTTTGCTTATTCTTACAAGAAGACAATAAGAGCACAGTCGCGATAAGACTATGAAGTAAAAGAGTTTTTTTCATGATGTTTTGTTATTGAATGGTGAAACTGGCATTGGCGCGTTCGATGGCAGTATGAGCCACCCAGGTGTCGAAAAGGGCGATATTGGCATGCAGTTGAGCGTCGATCAGTTGGTTCTGAGCATCCAACAGCTCTATGTAAATAGCCATCCCTTCTTTGTAAAGCTTTAGCATATCGCCGTAATAGGTCTGACTGGTTTTTAATTGGGTTTGAGCGGCATCATATTGGGCTATTGCGCTTTGCATATCGGCCTGACGTACTTTAAGCTCAGTAAGCAATTGTTGCCGCACATAATCGGTCTGAGATGCCAGGGCCTCATGGTCGGCGATCGTCTGCTTTATTTTATAAGAGTTTTTCCCGGATGCAAACAGATTCCATTCCAATGATATCCCCCAGAAATAATAGCGGCTCTGTTGGTTAAACTTCCAGTTAAAGGCCTGCGACCCCAGGTCGAGGTAAGTACCCACCTTAGGGATAAGGTATGATCTGGCAAGACCGTTTAGATTGCTGTTAATGTCTTTTGCAATCCGGAGCTTAGATAGCTCCTCCCTGCCGTTCACGTTATCGCCTGACAGTTGATCCTGCGCGGGTAATGCGGTGATGTCATCTGACAGTATGCTGTCCGTCAGCGGGCGGTTCAGTAAAAAGTTAAAATAATAGCGGGCGGACTCTGCGGTTTTCCTTGTTGCGATAAGCGAAGCATTGATCCTCGACACTTCGTTCTGGCTCCGGATGACTGCCGTCCGGTTCACCTTGCTGTTGTCGTAAAGCTTGGTATTGATTCGAAGTCCTTCTTCCACCAGCCGGAGGGAGGATTCATAGATACTGGTCGCATTGATGGCTTTCAGATAATTGTAATAAGCCGTTTTGATCTCTTTGACCAGCTCCCGCTTGTATAGCAGCACGTCGTCCTTTTGCAGATCCACCTGCTGCTGTTTGATCCTTTTGTTATAGGTAAGCTCCGCGTTCAGGATCGGGAGCGTTGTGCGAAACCTTGCGTCATAAAAATTGTCAGGATTGATCAGGATGTGCTGGTTTTGCAGCTTGGGAAACGAATTGCTTCCTGTCAGCTGGTTCAGCGTGGCATAGGCCCCGTTGAGCAGGTCGCCTACCGGAACATCTATGGTGCGTCCGCCGTCTGCCTTTGTATACGTTGTGGAAAAGGAAACCTCCGGCAAAAACATACTTTTTGCTTCCTTCAAGGCATACACATTCTTTTCAAGCACAAAGGTCTGCTGCTTTATGCTCTGATTAGACGCAAGTCCTGCCTGGATGTATTCATCCAATCTGCTTTGGGCATTCACCGCCTGGACACCGACAATAGGCAATGCTGCCAGGACGAGCCGGTAAAACGTTGGGGATTTTGAAATAAAATTAATCACTGTTTTAAATTTAAACATTGTTCAATAACAGGGCAAAAAAAATGCTACCCCTTTTCGAGCAGCGCAACAAAGCACTCATAGCCATGCTGCATAAGTTCTTCATTAGTTTTGTTCACAAAATTTGTAGTGCGGTCTTTACAGAACAACGCACATATCCCATGCACCGCCGATAGGATCATAAAGGTCAAATACTCCGTATCCAGATCTTTGAACCTGCCTTTCTGCTGGCATTCTTTAACAACCGAAGACAATTGATCGATTGCTGCCTGCGATATCTTAAAGCCACCGTCTTTAGGCATTTTTGCCGGTTCCTCGACAATAAACATGAGATTATAATAATCTTTATTGTCCTGGGCGAATTGAATGAATATACGGCCCATAGCTTTTAAACGTTCAAAAGGGTCGGCCACTTTCTCCAGAACTTTCAACTGACTAAGCAGCAATAGAAACCCTTCCTTATGTAACTCATAAAAGATCTCGCTTTTGTCTTTAAAATAAAAATAGAGCAGACCCGGACTGTAATTGATCTCGCTTGCAATATTGCGCATGCTGGTTTGTTCATAGCCTTTTTCCAGGAACACCTTACGCGCACCGTTCAGAATACGTCTATGCATTTCCTGCTTCTCTTTCTGTTTTCGTTCTGCTATGCTCATTTTCAGATAATAAAATAGATACAAATATAGGAGCGCTGATCAGGTGACCAAAATTCCGCGTCGGTATTTGGCGCCTAATTTTGCATTCCGGGACTGATCTGCCCCATGATGTTCACCGCGGATCTCCTGTTTAAAAACCTAAACCCAAACAGCATTAACCGATTTTTCCAACCTTGCACAACCCTGGGTTTTGGCTTCCTTTCCAAAGCTTTAACCAATTCTTTCGCGACATCCTGGACAGAGGAAACGACAAATTTGGGGAAGTCGCTGGCATGCCCGCCTGCATTTGCATGGAAGTCTGAGTTAGCCGCACCGGGATTAAAACTCATTACAAACACACCTTTCCGTTTGAACTCATACCACAATGATTCTGAGAAATTGGCTACAAAACTCTTGGTACCCGCATAAACCGAAGCTCCCGGTAAAGAAGAATGAGCCAGCAGGGAGCCGATATTTATCAACGTATCTCCCGATGTGGCATTTTGCAAAAACGCATAGGACAGGGTCACCAAAGCATCCATATTGAGATGCATGGTCACTAATTGATCCTTTAATGGGATTTCCATAAATTTTCCGTAAACACCCGCCCCTGCATTGTTAATAAGGACATCGTATTTCTCTGTTTTCAAATGGTTTACCAGTTTTTGCAGGGCTTCTTTATCTGTCAGGTCAGCCACCAGGATCTTGTGACCGGCGCCATCCAGACTTTTTACCGCGTTATTCAATTTATCCGCGTTCCGGGCTACCAGGGTCAGTTGGTAGTTTTGAGAAGCCAGTTGCCTGGCTATTTCCAGGCCAATGCCCCCGCTGGCGCCTGTGATCAATACTTTTTTCATGATGAATAATTTAATATACAGGGCAAAGTTATTGAACACTGTTCAATAAACAAAATCTACTGATCTGTTTTTCCAAAACTGACATTGTAATGACATTATTCCCCGGTCAGTCCGGCAAACCTGGATAAAAATGTTGATCTGGACTGACGAGGCCGAATATGGTAGCCACTTGTTCGATAGGCTTTCCCATGATCTAACCCAGGCATACGGCAAAGGATTCAGCCGTTCTAACATTTTCTATATCAGAAAGTTATATCTCATTTTCCAAAATAGTCCGAGGTATAATAATTGAGTGAGCTCTAATTTTATGTCAAGCGAATGTAAAATAATAGTCTGACAACCAATGCTTTGCCCTTTTTCATTAACATAACCGATTACTAAACATAAGAATTGGGGAAGGGCTTTGCATTCATTGCACGGCAATATCGTATGACGATTGCAGGAAGGCATTTTCACTTTCCGGGTTAACGATCGCCACCTCCGATGATCATTGTTTGAGAATATACTCCAGGGATAATCACGGAGCATTTTGAAATCGTAGCGTAATGAAGCATCCGCCAATAATCAATACGTTGGTATTGGGCCAACAAATCATGCTCGATCCTGGACATGTAATAAAAAAGCCCCAACTTTTAAATCGGAGCTTTTTATTAGAGTTGTACCGGGGATGGGCGAATTATCTAACCGATTGATGGTTGATTTTCTGGCTTTTGTCGAGTTATCGGTCTGACATTGGGCCAGAGGTTTTTGCTTTTTTTGATAAAAAATACCCTATACGGGTAAAAATATCCGATATTTACACCTATCAATAGTATAAAATATCCGATATTTGTAAAAAAAGGATGCGGAGGAACCTATTTGAGCCATTATTGGCTCATCTTGACAAGAAGGAATTTACTATCCTGACTGGCGCTCGCCAAACCGGTAAATCAACTTTGCTCCGGCAACTAGAGACATCTTGTAAAGAATTATCAAAACCGTGTATATTCCTCAATCTGGAAAATAGAGACGTTCTTTCCATACTAGACGAAAATCCACTCAATCTGCTCAATTATCTACCAGATGTGGAGGGAAAGATTATTGTTTTCCTGGATGAAATTCAATATTTGAAAGACCCATCCAATTTGTTGAAGCTGTTGTATGACGAGCATGTCGGGCGGGTCAAGATCGTGGCAACCGGAAGCAGCGCCTTTTATATCGATGATCATTTCAAGGATTCACTAGCCGGTAGAAAGCGGGTTTTCCAACTGCTGACTTGTTCATTTGATGAACACTTACGATTGAATGAAAAGGATGATCTTTTAGTAGAGTACCAACGAATAATATCCAACAAACAGGCAAAGACTGGTCAACTCAATTACCTACAGCAGGAATGGCAATCTTACCTGCTCTATGGTGGATACCCCTCCGTCATCACGGAATCGGATCGGAAGGAAAAAATCGAAAAACTAAAAGAAATCAGGGATTCCTTTGTAAAAAGAGATATCCTCGAATCAGGGGTAGAGAATGAAGCGGCTTTTTTTCATTTATTCCGCCTCTTGGCAGAGCGGAGCGGCTCATTAGTCAACGTGCACGAACTTTCCGTGACACTTCGAATTAAAACGGACACCGTAAACAATTACTTGCATATCCTACAAAAATGCTTTCATTTGGCGCTCATAAAACCCTTTTTCCGCAACCTCCGGAAGGAGCTTACCAAAATGCCAAAAGGGTTTCTATTGGATCCCGGCTTGCGGAATAGCCTTATCAATAATTTTCAACCCATCTTTGATAGGATCGATAAGGGAGAACTTTGGGAAACGGTTTTTTTCAGGGCGCTGGCAGACAAATATGGTAGAGATGAGATCTATTACTGGCGTACTGCTGATAACAACGAGGTGGATTTTGTCTTGCCGGAAATTGAAGCTCCTTTTGCAGTTGAAGCCAAATATGATGAATCCGCTATCAAATCTTCTAAATACAAAAAGTTCACAGAAGCCTATCCGGAAATTCCCCTACACTACGCATGGCTCTATCCTTTTAATGAGGATTTTTTTAGGCGACTTGCTTCTCAATGGTGACAGTCTTCTGCTGAATTTCTGATGTATATCGGATCGATGCTTCAAATATCATTCATTTTCATGTTTGGACTATCGACAATTGTCTTGGAGAAAAATTGGTGTACACAAACTGTTCTTACATAAAGAGTACTTCAACCACAAAAAATTGGTGCAGTACGAAAAAAATGGTGCAGTACGATTGTGGAGGTCTAATTATCTATATCTAGTTGACAAAATAAACTTCTGCTAAGAATGTCTATTGCATTAAGCCGAATGAGTCAAGCACTTTATAAAATTAATGAAAATTACTCCTAACTGATAGCAGGAAATCCGCCAAGAAGCTGGCGAAACTCAATGCTATATGAATTTCCCGTGATTTGGAGGATAAAAAGAAGGATATAAGAAACGCTTTTCCCGAAAGATATTTTTTACAATGTAAAAACACGATTATTTAACTTCGAATATTGGGGATTCATCTTATAGCGGCAAGTGCATCAAAGAGTTATAAGTGAAATTAGAATGGGAATTTCCAAGATACACTCGAAAATTCCCATTCGTACCGGGGACGGGAATCGAACCCGTACTTCCGTTGCGGGAAACAGGATTTTAAGTCCTGCGCGTCTACCTGTTCCGCCACCCCGGTAACTAAGCAGTGAGTCCGGTCAGCCCGATCTTACGATCGAAGCCCCAAATCTTTAAGACGGTCAGCCCGATCCTAAAACCACAGCCCCAAACCTTCAAGCCAACCAGGCCACATCATAAAGATAAGCCTTTGTATTGCGGCAAAAAATTGCCAAAAATATAATTTTTTGCCGCAATACCTTTAATGTCGGTATACTCGGCCTTCAGCCTCGCATACAAACTGGACTCCGTCCAGTTTAAACAAAAAATTCCATCCGCCAAAGGCGATGGAATTTTCAAAAGAGCGGAAGACGAGGCTCGAACCCGCGACCTCAACCTTGGCAAGGTTGCGCTCTACCAACTGAGCTACTTCCGCATTAAAATTTTTATAAAAAGAACTCGTTGTCCCAACTCATAAACCCCTGATCTGCCTTCACTTTAACCGTATTTCTTATTGGGGTTGCAAAAATAGGAAAACTATAATTCCTGCAAAATTTTTTTTGAAAAACTACTTGTACTGAGGCGTATACAAGGTATTCGCAGGCACATTCACCTGGGGTTTCCCCTTGTAACGATGCTGGTACAGACCATAGGAACCGCCTACGACCAGTGCAATGACACAGAACAGCTGCAGGTAAAATAAGAATACGGAAGAGTCTACCCAGCTGTTGGCGATATCTTTTAATTTCGGGTCTTTTATCTCTATTGGTTGATCCATAACTATTTAATTGCCCTGCGAAGATACGCGTTTAGGTGAAATTATCCATTTTTGCCCTTTACAATTTCGGTAAAAGTTTTCTTTCCCGCCACAAAGTATTGCCAGACAACACTCCCGGAATACCAACCCAACAGAACTCCCCGCCTGTTTTTAGGAAAAACACTTTTCTTCCGCTTGAAAAACATCCATTTTATAAAGGCCAAATGCGCCTTCAGAATAGCCCAGAAATAAATGGCCTCCCCCGCAAAAAGCGATTTCCAGGCGGAAACAGAATCCAACAGGAATCGGACTGGCATCTTCCAAAACAGCTCCCCCACAGGCAGATTCTTGGCCATCATGATAAGGTTGTTCCGGAAATTTAGGAAGACCTTCCGATCATTGCCCTTGGGCAGCGTCCCCCCACCCACATGAAAAACCACCGAGGCCGGACAAGAATAGATCTTATACCCCGCCAGCTGCAGACGCCAGCACAGATCGATCTCCTCCTGGTGCGCAAAGAAATAGTTGTCCAGTCCGCCCAGCTCATGATACAGACGGGCACGAATAAACATCGCAGCGCCACTGGCCCAGAAGATGGGTTCAGCAATATCATATTGACCCCGGTCCTTTTCGCAAACATCGAATATCCGCCCTTTCGCAAAAGGGTACCCCAGATGATCCAGCCAGCCCCCGGCAGCACCGGCATATTCAAAGGATTCCCGGTCGGCATACATCCTTATCTTAGGCTGACAGGCGCCGATGGCAGGATCACTCTCCATCAGGCTTATCACGGGCTCCACCCAGCCTGGCCCCACTTCCACATCCGAGTTCAGCAGCACATAATAATCACTGTCCACCTGTTTCAACGCTTCATTGTACCCACCGGCAAAACCCCGGTTATGATCCAGCCGGATCACCCGCACCGAAGGATAGCTCTCCCGTAAAAAGTCCACCGAATCATCCGTCGAAGCATTGTCCGCAACGATCACCTCGACACGGATGCCTATGCCAGCCCCACTCATTACAAAAGGAAGGAATTTTTCCAGATACTTACGTCCGTTCCAATTCAGGATAACAATAGCTACCGTTGGCGTCATAATGTTCAAAAATAAGGGAATAGGCATAAATTCGGCTCATGATTCGCTCAATGCTTAACTGGAGATCATTTCTGGCCCTCATTGCCATCGCAATTGTCAGCGCCACGATCTTTTATTCTCAATATCTCGCCAAAAAGATCGCCGACGACGAAAGGCAAAAGGTCGAACTATGGGTAGCCGCCAGCAAATCCATGCTCAGGAATCCCGGAATGGACCTCACCCTGCCCAACCTCATCCGCAACGGACAACAGTCCATCCCCATCATCGAGACCAACGAAAAGGACAGCATCACCGGTTATATTAATCTCGACTCCACGAAAGTGGCACAAGACAAAGATTACGTCTACCGCAAGCTCAAAAAGTTCCGCGCAGAAAACCGCCCGCTAATCATATTGCTCAGCGACACACCCTACATGGCCAATCGCTACTATTACGGACATACGACCTTGCTGGATGAAGTACGTTACTACCCCCTCGTCCAGCTTTTTATCGTGGCGCTCTTCATCTTTTTCATCCTCTATTCGATCACCATCCGCAATAAAGCCACGCAGAACCAGTTATGGGCGGGCATGGCCAAGGAGACCGCCCACCAGCTGGGCACCCCCGTCTCCTCGCTGGAAGGCTGGGTGGAGATGTTAAGGGAGAATAACACCGACCCGCGTACCGTCCAGGAGATCCAAAAAGACGTAGACAGGCTGAAGCTGGTGTCCGACCGCTTCGGCAAAATAGGCAGCAAACCCCAACTCGAAGAAAAAGACCTCATCGGGCAGATCCGGAATATGATGGAATATATCCGCAAAAGAGCCACCGGGAAGGTCCAGTTTAGCCTGCAGACGCCCCAACAGTCCCCCGATGGCGCCCCGACGCCGCTATACGCCCGCATCTCCGGCCCCCTCTTCGACTGGGTGATCGAAAATCTGCTGAAAAACGCACTCGACGCTATGGAAGGCAGAGGCTTCATTACCGTCACCATCCAGAATCTCGAAAAAGACATCCTCATAGACGTCGCCGACACCGGCAAAGGCATCGCCGCCAAAAATCTCCCCAAAGTCTTCAAACCCGGCTTTACCACAAAAAAAAGAGGCTGGGGCCTCGGCCTTAGCCTCTCCAAACGCATCATCGAACAATATCACAAAGGACAGCTTTTCGTCCGCCAGTCCGACCCCGGCAAAGGCACCACCTTCCGCATCGTCCTGAAAAAATAGCCTTTGAAAATTAATCACGGAAACCGTACATTTGCAGCCACTTCAAAAAAGGATGCGTGGGTGGCGAAATTGGTAGACGCACTACTTTGAGGTGGTAGCGCTCGAAAGGGCGTGTGAGTTCGAATCTCATCCCGCGCACTTTTGCAAATAACACCTTGTAAATTATAGTTTTACAAGGTGTTATTTTTTTATATCCGAAAACATACTTATGTCATTTTCACCGATTTATACATATTGCATTTACAGTTTTGGCGAACAAATGGCGAACATTTAGAAGACTGCTCTTCACCCATATCACATCATAATGTGATTTTTTCCACATTACACCATACGCAACCGATTCTCAACCACCATATCATATTATAGTGTGATTATCTAAGCTAGAATCAATAAAAATTTCATATATTTACTCAATAATCACATTATAATGTTATCAGAGGGGATCGGAAAAACGATAAAAGAACGACGGAAGGCCTTGAAAATAACGCAACCCGACCTCGCCGACCTTGCAAAGATTAGCGTCAATACCCTGTATAAAATTGAACGGGGCGAGGCGAATCCGACCATAGATATCCTCGAAAGAATCCTGGAGGTACTCGGCCTTGACATTAAGCTGGAGGCAAAAAGGATAAAACTATAATATCTGAAACATGCGAAGCGTGGAAGTATATAGAAACGGTGTATTGGCAGGGTGGCTAACAGAGGAAAATACCGGCAGCTATATTTTCCGATATGATAACCGTTACCTGGCGGATATCCAGCAACCGGCAGTAAGTCTGACCCTACCTAAGACCCAGGAGGAATTTCATGCTGCTCATTTGTTTCCGTTCTTCTCCAATATGCTCTCCGAAGGCGTGAACAGGAAATTGCAATGCCGCGCCTTTAAGATCGATGAGAACGATGATTTTGGACTTTTGTCTGCTACGGCGCAGGTAGATACCATCGGCGCCGTCACGGTTAAACCAGTGAAACCATGAATTTACAGGATATAAAATATTGTCCGGGCACATTGACGGAGGGTTATGATACCTATAGCCCGGCCTTTTTACGAAGGATGTTTGATGGGAAAAAGGTAAGCCATATTTTGCCCTATGAGGCGCCGCAGCAGGATGAGGCAGAGACGGAACTGTTCCTGGAGAACCGCAAACATATTTCTATCTCCGGAGTGCAGGAGAAATTGTCCTTGCTCTTGCAAAAAAATCAACTGCGGCTGACTAAAGAGGGGGAGCAAGGTACCTATCTGTTGAAGCCAATACCAAGGGATCTTAAAAAGGTGGACCAGGTTCCGGCGAATGAACATCTGACGATGCAACTGGCCAGTCAGGTATATGGCATTCATACGGCCGAAAATGGACTGATCTTCTTTAAAGACGGATCACCGGCCTATCTGACAAGAAGGTTTGATGTAAAAGCTGGTGGAGGTAAATGGGGCAATGAAGATTTTGCCACACTGGCAGATAGGACAAAAGATACAGCGGGGGTTAATTTTAAATATGACTCTTCGTATGAAGAGGCGGCGGCCCTGATCCGGAAATTTGTCCCGGCCTGGCGGGTAGAAATCGAGAAGTTCTTTTCTGTGATAGTGTTCAATTACCTGTTTTCAAATGGGGACGCACATTTGAAAAATTTCGGGTTGTTGGAAACGGAAAGCGGAGACTATTTTTTAAGCCCCGCCTACGACCTTATTAATACACGCATTCATGTCGACGACGTCGATTTTGCATTGGATAAAGGGTTGTTTGCGGATAAATTTGAATCGGAGGCATTCAAAAAAACAAATCACCGAGGCAAAGAGGATTTTTTGGAGTTTGCCCGCAGAATTGGCGTTGCGAGCAGCCGAGAGGATAAATTGCTGGCTCCTTTCCTGGAAAAACAGGAAAAGGTGGAGTTGCTGATTGAAAGATCATTCCTGAATGCCCCCACAAAGAGAGCATATTTGTTGGAATATGGTGCGAAAAGGAATTGTCTTATAAAGACATAACAAGCACACACATAGTATTTTATTTTATAGTCAAATTCAATTAAGCATCCGATACTCATTCTGCGTCACAATGACCAGATGTAATCCGGCAAGAAACAATTTTTTCATGGAGCGGTTGGTTTTGATTTTAAAATAAAATATGCAACCAATCTGTTGCCCAAGTTTTTTTACAAATCGTCCGGTCGCTGGCCTCGGCAAAATCATTGTCATGCGTCTCCGCAATAAAAGTCACGGCCTTTGACATTACCAATCCTTTCAAAATAGTATCTTCCAAATTCAAGACTTCAACATATCATGAAAGCGTCCACAATTTCTATCCTGGTATTCGTAATTTTTAATTGCCCCTCAGTTCAGGCGCAAACCATAGACACCCTAATTGATGTCGGCGGTTACAAATTACATTTCAACATTATCAAAGGCAAAGGCATACCGATACTTTTTGAAGCAGGTGGCGGCGAAGACGCCACAACATGGAAAAAAATCATTCCACCTGTTGCAGAACGCACTGCAACCACCTTAATAACTTATGACAGGGCAGGATTCGGCAAAAGCACGTTCGACACGACCAGGCATGGGATCCTGAATGGTATGACAGGCCTGGAAACCGGGCTGAAAAAATTAGGTTACGACGGCAATATCATGCTGGTTGCCCACTCCCAGGGCGGCCTGTACGCCCAACTATACGCCTCCCGGCATCCTGACAAGGTTAAAGCCGCCATACTGATCGATGCTACAACAACCTGCTTTTACGATGAAAAAAGACTTGCCGCAACGCAACAAATGATCAACCATCAAAATACTGACGACCTAAAAGCATCGCATCCCGGATCCTATTACCAGGGGGCTGACTTTAGCTATAACATTCAACGGATGAGAAAAATTACCTTTCCAACCACGATTCCGGTAACAGACTTTGTTTCAGACCACCCTCCCTTCCAGGATAGTACTGATATTAATGACTGGAAACGCTGTCATCGGGAATTCGCCGCAACGTCATCCCTCCGGTCAGGCATCCTGGCATCCGGTTGCGGGCATTTTATATTCAATGACAATCCTCCGCTGGTGATCAACGCCATTATCAAGGCTTATACTATCGCACTCGGCAAGTTGCCCCGCCTGCCATAATCTGCCCGATCATCCGGCGGGGATTTAATTTTACATTGCGATCTCGATCACCATACTGCTCATCTCCGCCTTCCCCGACACATGCAAACCCACGGTCATCAGATACTCCCCGGTAAACGACCGCCCGTTCTCCGGCAGCCGGGACACCGTACCCGGATATAGATTGATCTCCCGCACCATATACTTCTTCTGCCGATCAAGCCCCTGCAGCCGCACAGCAGTCCAGTTCGTCCCATACCGCGGATGCAGGTTGTAGGCAAACACGACACCATGCGACTCAACGCTGTCGACATACATCACCACTGCCCGGTCATGATTATACGGATCTACCAACCGGTACTGATCCCCCTGCCATACCAGGCTGCTGAGCCGCTTATAACTACGGACAGCTTCCTGGCTGAAGCCAAGGTCCTTCCCCGAAAGCCGTGCAATATCCAGGTCAAACCCCATCCTGCCCATCATCGCTACATCCGTCTTGAATTTCAGCGACTGACTGCCCCAGGACGTAATATGACAGGCGATCGTGTTGGCAGGAAAGAAATAAGAATAACCCCATTGTATATAGATGCGTTCTATCGGATCTGTATTATCGCTGGGCCAGAACTCGGTAAAATACCGCAAAGCTCCATAGTCGGTACGCCCTCCGCCCCCCGAACACAACATTATCGGCAGGGTCGGATATTTTGCACGCAGCCTGGCCAACACCGCATAAAGACCCTGGACATATCCTATGAACACCGATGATTGATCGGCGCCGGCATAGGGCGACCAGGTATTGGTCATCATCCGGTTGCAGTCCCATTTGATAAGCGCTATGCCGGGGTTGCGCGTCAGCAGGTCATCCACCGTCTTGTACACAAAATCCTGCACCGCGGGGTTCAGCAGGTCGAGCACCAGCTGATGCCGGTAGTAATCCTCCGCCCTGTTGGGTAGCTTCAATATCCAGTCGGGATGCCTTTCATACAGTTCACTCTTGGGACTCACCATCTCCGGCTCTATCCAAATACCGAATTTTACCCCCTTTTCGTTGGCACTCCTGACCAAATGCCCGATGCCATCCGGGAGTTTGGCCGTATTCTCCTGCCAGTCCCCAAGACCTGCACGGTCATTGTTGCGCGGATACTTGTTCCCGAACCAGCCATCATCCAGCAGGAACAGATCGACACCCAACAGCCGGGCCTGGTCAAAAAGACTGTCCAGCTTCTTTTCGTTAAAGTCGAATTGGGTTGCCTCCCAGTTGTTCAAAAGAGTATACCTGTCTCCCTTCCCATCCAACACCCGGCAATTCCTGGCCCACCGGTGCAGATTGCGGCTGGCCGCGCCCTTCCCTTCGGAAGAGTAAGTAAAAATAAATTCGGGGGTGATGAACCGCTTGCCCGGCGCCAGCAATTCATCGGAAGCATAAGGGTTGATCCCGGAAATGACATTCAGCCTGTTCTCATTGTCCATCTCGAACAGGAATTGAAAATTGCCCGACCACGCCAACGTACCCGCGATCAGCTCCCCCGTAGTTTCAGTGGAAGGCGCATCCAGCGAAAGAAAGAAAGCCGGCGTCTGGTACATATCGGCACGTGAACCCAGCCGGCTGTCGATGCTCTTTATACCACTGGTAAGCCTGCTTTCCTGCATCCGCACTTCTTCCGCCCAGTCGCCATGGAATTGGGTGAGCCAATAGCTGTCCGCATTAAAATGCAGCATCGAAGACGCAAAATTATACAGCCGGACAGGCTTGTCCTCCGCATGCGTGATCTCCGTCCAGGTGCTGATGACATCTTCCCGGTAATAGGCCGAAAAGCAAAGCTCCACCGTCACCGGATACACCGGGTCCTTCAGCGTGATCCGCGTAATGCTGTTATCCGCATTCACCACCTGGGTGGTAGTACCGGCCACCACGAGGTCGAGAGAAGGATTCCCGTCGCCATGAACCATCCTGATCGCCGGCTCGAACAGGTTATGACCACCCGCCGTCAGGTAACTTTCCATGTCCCCGGGCGAGGACAACCCTTCCATCGTAGCCGGAGATAGCTTCCTTCCAAAATAAGCCTGATACAGCTTATGATCTTCCCTTATCGAAAATACCAGGCTCGAATGTTCCGTTTGAATAGCAACTTGTTTTTGCGCGCTCGATAGCATAGGATAAAGCAATAGCAATAAGCAATAGTGTCTCATGTTTACATATTTAGAAGATCGTTTCACCTTGTCTCCCGTGCAAAACCCAACTCCTTCATCAGACTGTTCACCGAAGGCAATCTTAAAATTTAAACCCATCGGGCATATTGTCTTTCCAGTAATCGTACTCAATGTGTTCTTTGATCCGCCAGCCGTCCGATGTATGAACAACAATGCTTTTGTACCAAAGCCCCTGATAGAAAACATGCTTTTTACCGCCTCCTACTTCAAGTACCATAGGGCAAAGGCATTTGGTCTTTACAATCGCTTCCTGATCATTTAGGAAACTTATCAGGCAAGGAGATATCTGGTGCTGAGCTATTAAAACTTTTGTCAGCGCCTTTTTCATAAAACTCACATGTTCGTCTACGCCACTCTTGAAGCCGCCTGCAGCAGAATCATCGATAATGGCGTCCCTTGTAAAAATTTTCAGGTAGGTATCCCAGTCACGCTCATCTACCGCAAAACAGTAGCTGGAAAGCAATTCCTGTATTTCTAAACGATTTGATATTTCCTGTTGGGTCATTGTATTTAATTTTATCAGGCCGGGTATAAGTAAATATACCGGTTGATGGCCTTTCGTCGGCACCACGGCCCATGGTCGATATAAAAATAAGCCTGGTCCCCCACTTTCATTAAGATAATAACACCCTTTTTTATAATTCTTTGTAAGTCATATGATAAAGACGGATTTGCTTTTTCTTTCCGGGACTCTTTCTGCCGGGTCGATCCTTAAAATACCCGGCACGACGTCGAAAACAGCCCATTCAGGGCCCCGCCCCGGAATTGCAAGAGGCCACCACATTTGATTTTCTTAACTTTGCTCCCATGCACCAGCAGAGACACACACCTACCTCCGACTTCAATACCGAAGTAAAGCTGAAAGGGTTCAAAGCCTATGAGATAGATAGCAAGACTGGCAAAGGCCACAGCTACAGCCGTAAAGACTTTTATAAGATCAGCCTGAATACCGGCAAGTACATCTTTCACTATGCCGACAGAAGTTATGCGACGGATGACACCATACTATTCTTTGGCAACCCCCACATACCTTATTCCTGCGAAGTTGTTTCTAAAACAAACGAAGGTTATGCCAGCCTCTTCACCGAAGACTTTCTAAAGTTGAGCGAACGCTCCGGGAGCCTTCTGCGATCACCTTTATTTAAAATTGGCGGCACACCTATTTTGGCGATAAATAAGGAACAAAAAAAGGACATCGCCGCTATCTTCCAAAAGATGATTGCGGAACAGGACACCGACTACCTCTATAAGGACGAGGTTATAAGAAACTATATTAACTTGATCATTCACGAGGCGCTGAAAATGCAGCCTTCGGAAAGCTATTCACAGCAAAAAAATGCGGCTGCACGGATCACTTCTGTATTCCTTGAATTGCTGGAAAGACAGTTCCCGATTGAAAACACCGAACAGTCGCTGGAGCTAAGAGCCGCCCAGGATTTTGCGAAGCAGTTGTCCGTACACGTCAACTATTTAAATAGCTCCGTAAAGGAGATCACCGGGAAAACTACTACCGAACATATTGCCGATAGGATCATCAGCGAAGCCAAAGCCCTCTTACAGCACACGGATTGGAATATTGCCGAAATTGCCTATGCCCTTGGTTTTGAATATCCTACCTACTTTAACAACTTCTTCAAAAAGAGGACAGGACATATACCCAAGTCGATAAGAGCCGCCCACCTTTGATATTTATACTTTTTCCTTTGTTTTCCATTATTTCTGCATCAGGCATGTTGTGATCTTTGTATCCTAAATACAACGATTCATGAGCAACAACAGCATCAAGCACATCTCGCTCGGAGGGCTCGAAGTCTCCCGCTTAGGCCTCGGCGCCATGTCGATGTCCGGCTATTACAATATCGGCGCAGGCAGCGACGCCGAGTCCATCCGCACCATCCACCGGGCACTCGACCTCGGTGTCACCCACATCGACACCGCCGAGATATACGGTCCATACTCTAATGAAGAACTCGTCGGCCGGGCCATCAAAGACCGCCGTAACAAGGTGGTGCTGGCCACGAAGTTCGGCCTCGTCTCCCACTCCGGTGGCGGCCCCGGCGTCCTGGACAGTAGCCCCGCCAACATCCGCGTCGCAGTAGAAGGCTCCTTGAAACGGCTCGGCACCGACCACATCGACCTGTACTACCAGCACCGGGTCGACCCGAAGACTCCCATCGAAGACACTGTCGGCGCCCTGGCCGATCTGGTCACCGAGGGAAAAGTCCGCTACATCGGTCTGTCCGAGGCCAGCCCCAATACGATCCGCCGCGCCCACCGTGTACACCCGGTCGCAGCTCTGCAGACGGAATATTCCCTCTGGACCCGGGACCCTGAAGCCCAACTGCTGCCGCTGCTACGCGAATTGGGCATTGGCTTCGTTCCTTACTCGCCGCTGGGTCATGGCTTCCTTACCGGCGAGATCACATCGCCTGATCAGCTCTCCGACGACGACTGGCGAAAGACCAACCCACGTTTCACCGGCGGGAACTTCCAGCGCAACCTGCGTATCGTCGACGAAGTCAAGGCCGTTGCCGCCGAGATAAGTGCAACACCAGCACAGGTGGCACTGGCCTGGCTGCTGGCACAGGGCGACGACATTGCCCCGATCCCCGGCACCAAGCGGGTCGCTCGCCTCGAAGAGAACACCGCCGCCGACCACATCCGGTTGAGTGCCGGACAGCTCGAACGGCTAAACAACCTCACACCCGCCGCAGGTGAACGCCACAACGAAATGAGTATGGCCGCCATCGACCGCTAAAATCAAAAACTTAACATGAACAAGACAATCATTCGCGCAATCTTTGGAATTGCCATCGCATTTGGCGCAGCATCTTACGTACCCAAACCGTCAAAAGCACCCGCAACATCAGAAAAAGGAACCCAACCTCACGGATACATGATTGCAAACTACAATAACAATAACAAGGAGACCTTTCAGAAGTATATGGATGCGGCAGGTAACCTTGCTCCAAAATACAATGGCGCGGTGACCCTATTTGATTTTAACGCCAAAACACTGGAAGGAAACCCAAAATCTGTCATCGGCGTCGCCGAATTTCACAGCCTCGCCGATGCGAAACGATTCTACAACTCGCCGGAATATACTGCCGCCAGAAAATTCCGCATCGCCTCAACAGAAGGCTCGGTTTTGCTCGCTGAGAGCTCTGTTTACGCGAAACATTAAAATTTAAAGAACCATCTATGGAAAAGAATATGAAGACCATTCAATTGAGCACTCAAGATATTCCCGCCGTCAGTCGCCGCAGCTTTATGACAAAAACCACACTTCTTGGGGCAGGTTTGGCCTTTGGAACAAGATCTTGGGCCGCATCATCCGATCTGCCCAAGGGAACTAATTCCAAAAGCGACAAAGGGCTCCCAGGATCCGACGAATTCATCAACACGCTCGCCGATTTAATGGCGCATTCAACCCGCACCCCTATCTTAAGGTGGCCGAACGAGGGCTGCGTGACCGCCATTGCGGTGAACTCCTCCAAAACCGCGAACAGTTGTTGGCTTTTTACGAGCTGTTGCAAAAAGCGTTTGCCGGCACTTCCCAGTACCGGCATTTTTAATTGCAGCGGATCAACGACGAAATCCAGCCACATTCGACCGCATGCCTATTCATCTTAACTATCCAAATACTCATTTTATATATTATAAGGATCCCCACTCTGGATATTCTTGCTTTCAATCCTCGCTGCATCTTGCGTCCTTTATTTCTTATGTTGAAGAACTACCTTAAACTATCCAATCCAAATAGCTGTCTCTGGATATTTGTTTAAATGAGGCTTCCGGATATGCTTCTTTGAACGCGGATGGAATTTTAAATTTTTTATTTGAAGAGTATTTAAACTCAAAAGCCGATAGAGTTCCATTTTGGAACTCTATCAGATCAACTTCCTGCTGGTTATAACCTCGCCAAAAATAATATTCGACATTTTCCCGCCGATACTCATTCCGTTTGATTCGTTCTGATATCAGATAGTTCTCCCATAATGAGCCGATGTCATTCCGAAGGGTTAGCAATTTGAAATCATTTATGACGGCATTTCTAATTCCATTATCGAAGAAATACCATTTGGAGCCTTTTGAGATCTCCTTCCTGGGATTGGTAGAATAAGCGGGTAAGCGATAAATAATGAATACTTTACTAAGTAAGTCCAAATAACTTTCTACTGTATTCTTACTGATGCCTAACTGAGTTCCCAGTTCATTATAAGATACTTCTGATCCCACCTGGTAGGCAATTAATCTCAATAGGCGCATGACTTTGTCCGGTTGGCGGATGCCTTCAAAGGATAGAATGTCCTTTAACAGATAAGATTGGATCAAATCCAGAAGATATTCTGATTTCTCTTTAAACGTGTTTAATTGAAGTAGTTCCGGATAGCTTCCTAAAATGAGCCTTTCTTCCAGATATTGCTGCGTTTCCAGCGGACTTTCGATTTTGCTCAGTTCCCCTTGGGCCAATGGATACAAGTGAAAGGAAATTTTTCTACCAGTCAGCGGCTCGCCTGCTTTGTTAAGCAGATCGAAAGAAGAAGATCCAGTAGCGATTATCGTCAATTCTGAAAAACTATCAATCATCAGCTTTAGCACTTTCCCAATTTCGGGTATTGCTTGCGCTTCATCGATAAAAACCAAATTGGCATCACCAATAATCCGCCTGTAATTTGCTTCCCTGAGATTTTGTAATGTTTCCTGTGTATCCAGGTCTTCCCCGTTCAACTTAATTAGACTACCGCCTTGACTTTGTTTAAAAATATTAGTATATTCTTACTATGAGTACGTCTACAGGAAGTAAAATAAACCATCTTCTCAATTCTCAGCCCCCGGGGATAGTGCTTCTATCATCCTGGATGACAGGGCAGGGATATAGCCATGACTTGCTACAACGATACAAGAAAAGCAACTGGTTGAAATCTGTTGGCACGGGTGCATTTATCCGCATTAATGATAAGGTTGGTTATGAAGGGGCCATATACGCCCTACAGGAGCAAAACGGTTTAACAATACATCCAGGAGGTCGGACAGCCCTTTCTCTTTTGGGGAAAGCCCATTACTTGGAATTATCGGCTGGCTGGGTTGTTCTATTCGGCAGCAGAGGCGAAAAACTTCCGACATGGTTTAAAAATCATGATTGGGGTGTGAAAGCCGATTATCATGAAACATCTTTTCTGCCACCGGACTTAGGGCTAACGAAAGTTGAATTAAGCAATTTCTCAATTAAGGTTTCAGGAGCCGCTCGTGCTATAATGGAATGTCTGCATCTTGCTCCTCAAGAACAAGAACTCATGGAATGTTTTGAACTTATGGAGGGGTTAAATAATCTCGTCCCAAAGCACGTTCAAACATTGCTAGAGAACTGCCAGTCGGTGAAAGTAAAACGATTGTTCCTTTATATGGCGGAGAAAGCCGATCATAATTGGTTCAAACATGGAAGCATATTTCAACTCCGCGACCTCCGGATATCCCAAACCAGATAACTCTATCGCTTTGCTTTATAGCATATTAGATTTAAATGGCGACATTGGCACGTCGATTGAACCCTACTCTTTGGTTTTTCATAGGATATTGGATTTAAAAACGGCCTGGATCTCTATCCGGGCCGTTTTTTTGCCCCTACCTTTCCTGCTTGCATCGCGTTCACGATGGCTGCAAATGAACGATGTGCAATCTCTTCGATTGTCATGCGTGGCCTGCCTACACTACTGTCAAATGATCAAATACTGCTGCCTCCCCTACACATGGTTACAACAACTAACCTATTAGTATTCTAATGTCACCTATTAATAGAGTGATTTCCGATTGATCGTGGAGCATTCTAATTTTATGAAAATAAAAAGTCATGAAAGCAGCACACGCACTAATACTCCTGGGATCAATTTTCGCTGGCAATGTTTCGGGACAATCGGGCAATGGCGAAAAGCCAACGATCATTTTTGTACATGGCATATGGGCCGACGGCTCATGCTTTACCCACCAGATAGAACAACTGCAGGCAAAAGGCTATCATGTAATGTCTATTCAAAATGGGGTCACCAGTCTGGCGGATGATGTAGCTGAAACACAAAAGGCCATAGGTCTGGTCAAAGGTAAGGTAATACTTGTCGGTCATTCCTGGGGAGGCATGGTGATCACACAGGCGGGCAACGATCCCAAAGTGGTTGGCCTCGTCTACCTGGCCGCCTATGGTCCCGACAACGGGGAATCAGTGCTGGCCGTATCGGCAAACGCGCCCCAGACCGAACTGACCAGGTACCTCATACCGTCGGATGGATCTGTTTTCATTTCAGAAGAGGGTGTAAAAAAGGTGTTCGCGGACGACCAGAGCCCCCAAAAGCAGGCACTGTTATACGCAACGCAGGTACCAGCCGCACACACCGTGTTTGACGATAAAGGCGGCGAGCCTGCATGGAAGACCAAGCCCAGTTGGTTCATAGTAGCGAAGAACGATAAGACGATCCATCCGGACCTGGAGCGTTTTATGGCCAAAAGGATGAAGGCAAAGACCCTCGAGATCCCTTCTTCTCATGTCATGATGCTGTCTCATCCGATGGAAGTGCTTAAAGTCATCGAAGAAGCCGCTAACAATAAGTACTAATGCCGCCAGTTCATGGAATGCCGGCACCGCACGACCTGCGAAATCTCATTCAATTGACGAAGGAATAGATGAAATTTCATCTAAAGTCCCGGCCCGGGATTGGCTATTTACCTTATTATTAATTAGATATATTCAGGCATGCCATTTGTCTGGGATTGATCAGAATGAAAGATCCCATGTGCCATATCATTGGCTCAAGCGAGCCTATGCAAAAAGTGTACGAGTTGATGTCACGGGTCGCTCCATCCAATGCCACCGTGCTGATCGTCGGGGAAACGGGTACAGGGAAAGAACTGATCGCCAGGGGCATTCATGAAGCGTCGGCGCGAAGAGAGAAGATGATGGTCAAGGTTAACTGCGCGGCCCTTCCTTCCAATCTCATCGAGTCGGAGCTTTTCGGGCATGAGCGGGGCGCTTTTACGGGGGCGGTAGAGCGAAGAGCAGGCAAATTCGAGCTCGCCGATAAGGGCATCATCTTTTTGGATGAGATCGGGGAGCTTCCCCTCGGGCTGCAGGTAAAGCTGTTACGGGTGATCCAGGAACGGGAATTCGAAAGACTGGGCGGAAAGATTACGATCAAGGTGGATGTCCGGATCATTGCTGCCACCAACCGCGATCTTTTATCGGAAGTAAACGCCGGGAGGTTTCGATCGGATCTGTTTCACCGGCTGAATGTCTTTCCTATTCTATTGCCGCCTCTTCGCGAACGGCGGGAAGACATCTCACAGCTGGTCCATTTTTTCCTGGCCCGGTATAACAAGAACCATTCATGTAATATTACCGGCATTTCGGCCGGCACGATGCTGCAACTTATCAATTATGACTGGCCCGGGAACGTACGTGAACTGGAGAATATGATCGAGCGCAGTGTGCTTCTGTCGGGTGGCGGAGTTTTAAACAAGGTATACCTGCCTGATCGAAAGACACCGGCTGCAACAACGCTTGTAGAAGTTGAGAAGCAGCACATCCTTGAGATCATTCGCAGGTGCCGCGGCAAAATAGCAGGGAAAGGCGGTGCGGCGGAGCTGTTGGACATTCCGGCTTCGACGCTAAACTCGAAAATGAAAAAACTGGGTATCACCAGAAGCCTAACCATTGAATAGATTGCACCCGGTAAGGTCATCGGATCTCCGACGGTGCCAGCCTTTTGTCAAAATATCCTGCAGCTGCCGGATCCCAGCTTCGTACCGGTTCCTTTTGCGCTTGCAGAAATGAAGCATATTTTCGACATAGGGATCACCTTCCCACACCAGGCGGACTGTCCCGAGCTGCAATTCCGTCCGGCAAAAGATATCCGGCATGATGG
>Ga0207671_10000559_pt1 | contig 50141 bp, 28 predicted proteins | sample KBSC24metaG_FD_184352 | JGI IMG/M metagenome (GOLD analysis project Ga0207671, IMG submission 184352) | Corn rhizosphere microbial communities from Kellogg Biological Station, Michigan, USA - KBS C2-4 metaG (SPAdes) (version 2) | ecosystem: Host-associated > Plants > Roots > Rhizosphere > Soil... | reverse complement strand
TAGCAACGGCACAATATGCCATCATAATACTTGATCCATCGCATCAATCCCAGAGGGAGGCAGACTAATCCCGAGCCAACAAAGCGAGCAAGCAATGGTAGACACTTTAATTGACGACACAGCCTAGGACGACGGCCGGGGGGCGGCAGTGCTTTCGCGTACGATCAGTTCGGGCGCGAACAGTATCTGCTGCTCATCCATGTTTCCCTGCTCAAGAACATTGATGGCCTCTTCCGCAATTCTTCGGTAAGGCTGTCCGATCGTGGTCAGCCCCGGTGTTGTATGCCGGCCGGGGCTGTCGTTCCCGAAGCCGAGCACGCTCACCTGATCGGGCACACGGATGTTGTTTTCGGAGAGCCATCGCAGTACGCCGAATGCGCCGCCGTCGGAGATCGTAAATATCGCCGTGGGGCGTAATGCGCTGTTCCAGACCTTTTCCATTTTCTGGTAGGCCGCTGTGACGGCATCCTCCCAGAGTGTCGTCTGGCAATGGACGATCCGGCATTCGTTGAGACCCTGCTCACGTGTCTGCTCGTCGAATGCGTGGATGCGAGCCACGACAGTTCCCTTTTCTGCGGGTTCGTTTACGAGAAGGACGATTTGCTTATGCCCCAGAGCCGTAAGGTGGTTCAAGCCGATCCGTATTCCCTCGGCATCATCCACGCCCACGTAGACGCCCGGATAACCCTCCACCAGCGAATCGATATTCACGACGCGGCAATTCTGTTCCAGCAGGGTTTTATAGAGTTGCTGGGTCATCTGCGGTGAATTGCCGAGCAGGATAAACATCTCGTCGTCGAAGGATCGGCTCAAGATGTCGATGACGGCAGACGCCTTTTCTCCCATGTGCGTGTGATACATCGATACGCGGCGGCCACGGTCGCGGCTTATATTCGTAATCTGGTTCACCAGTCCCGTCGTTACATCTGAGTCATATTCCGGCACCACGATCCCCACTGCGAAATGCGTGCTCACCGGCTTCGACCTCTTGCGGACGAAAGTCCCCTTGGCGCCTCTCCGATCCAGGATACCCTCGCCGGACAGATCAAGAATGGCGCGCCGGATGGTGATTTGCGACACGCCCAGACGCTGCACCAGTACGGCATCTGTCCAGAACTGCTGTCCGTCGACAAAATGCTCCTCGATCAGGTTTCGCAGCATATTGCGCACCTGCGTATGCAGGGGAGTGCCAGGCTCACGGCCGATTTTATCAATGTTATCGAGTAGGTCCGGAGACTTAACGTGGCTCATGTTTGGTGACTTTTCATTATAATCAAGCTGTAATGATTATAACATTACGGCAATTCGATGTCAATATCGCTACTTCATCATATTTTCGCTCAATACAGGGTCAATCTTGTCGTTCTGATTTGAGTAGGGGATCAGGGCACAGCCTTGAACGATGGTGTTCTTAATCCGGGTTCGCCCATCGCTGTCGCCAAATGCCGTCTTGTCGAAGTGTATTCCCTCGGTCTCGCCATTCTTGATTATACAGCCGTCGATAACCACGTCCTGCATGGGGTTTGTAAAGAGCCAGGTATGTATTGAGGCATGGTTGTGGCCCGTGTGTCCGCAGTATAGGATGGTATTGCGGAGGATTTTCAATCCCCGTATGGGCCGGGACGCTGATGGGCCTAACGGCTCGGTCGTAATAATGATGCCTGCATTGTATGTGCTGCTGATGATATTGTCCCGCACGATCAAGCTGTCGCCGCCAACATCAGATATGCCGCGCCCCCAGTACGACGCGACAATCGTGTTGAACTCAGCCACATTGTTATGGGCCAGTCCCATGTCGGCGCGATTGACCTGTGCGATGGCGTCATCGCCGGCTCCGCGGAAGTAGTTGTTCCGCGCCAGGTTATTATAAGCTGCGCCGTCCCCCCAGTGGATGCAGTCGAAGTAGGTTCCGTAGATACGGCTATTTGTGATCGCCGTGTCGTGATAGTCCGACCAGCCGCAAATACAGCCCACGTTTTGAATCCAGCACCGATCGATCGTTACGTAGTTGCCGATACCGCGAAACAGGTTCGAGGAATTGTCTCTGGATGTCCCATTGCCGAGAAGCTTGAGATTGGCAATCTTATTGTTGCCGGCGAGTTTGAACCCAATCGCATCCGAATAGGTTGTCCCGGGATCGGGGAAGTAAATGCAGCTGTGCCAGTAGCCTGCGCCCTGTATGGCAACGCCCGAAGGGACCGAGATCCTCGAACTGACATTGAACGTTCCCGTTGGTATCCAGACGCCCTTATGCTGCTTTGCGGCATCGGCAATGCAGCTTTCGATCGCAGACTTGCTGTCTGAATTGTCGTTGGCCTTCGCGCCATAATCCGCAATGGACAAGTAATTGGCCGGCATTTTCATCTGCCCAGGCGCGGTTTCCAGGTCGATTAAGTCGATCCCGTACCAGGAACAGGTGTCGCCACTGTCCTTCTGCAGTTTGATGGCGCTGCCCGCTGGAATTTTGGCGGTTACGATTTTTTCTTCGTAGCGTCGGACTACTACATCTGGCTGAGCATTGTCATAGCAATGGGCCGAATCCAGAGAGATCTTCTGATTGAGAGTGCCGTTGATATAGAGGCTCAGAGTGCCGGCGCTGCCCTTTGGAATACTGTATCTGAGGATAAGCCTGTTCGCGGCAATGACCCGCTTGAACTCTACATACTGTCCCGTCGCATCCAGGTGAACATAGCTCTTATCGGAAGAACCCTCTTTAATCTTCGGATCGACATTTATGCAGGCGCCTGCGCCAAGGCTGTCGTTCTCCGCTTCATATGTCGTGAACGGAGTGGTGGCTCCCCGAGAAGCTTTAGCTTGGAGAGATTTAGCGTGAACCGCAAGCGGGGCCGCATTAAGAGCCGTTGCAAACGCAACAACCATCCACAATTTGTACACGTAACCCTCTTGCATTATATGTATCGAATCTCATCTATCCAGCCGCAGAATATACCCTGCGGCTGGATCGCAACTGATTTTAGTAAATGGATAGGCGCAATATCAATAGATGCTGAAGGTTAGCGAGTAGGCGCTGCCAAGCTGATTCGTGCCCGCCGCGACATTGTTGCCGCACACTTCGTCCGCGGAAGGCGGATTAGCCATCCATCCGTTGGCGACACGAACTGCCGGCGACCACTTTGCATGGCCGTCACAGCAGATATAATTCGAGCCGTTGTTGTGCCGCCCCGTGCCAAGCTCCGCAGGATGTCCCGGATCGTTGACATTGCATGCGAAGTCTCCGGTCTGCGGCTGGCCGGGGCCATTCATGCCGTACCAGCCGCCCGATACGTTCCACAATCCCCAGCCAGCCGGGCTGGCGTCGTCGGTGGTCGTATCGTTCCAGACCGCAGGATCGATCCACGCGCCTTTAGTAATCTCGAACATGGCGATCGTGCTTGCCGGGGCAGTGAGTTGCGCCAGGGTCGCCGGAGTAATGGTATTGCCCGAGCCGATGTTCAGGTTGGCGTTCAGCGCATAGGACATGCTGGTGAAAATGCCGCCATAGGCCGACTGAGCCGATTGCTTGTTGAAGGAATCGGAGGGGCAGGTAAAGACCTGCGTGCTCTTAATGTAGGGATAGAGCTGTCCCGCCCATCCCTGTCCTGCTCCATTATAGGCATCTTTGTGTCCAGCAGGATATATCTCATCATAATCCTGCGTGTACTGCATGAATGCCAGGCCGATCTGCTTCTCGTTGGAGAGGCAGGCGGTTTGACGCGCCTTCTCACGGACCTTGGCGAAGACGGGGAATAGAATTGCCGCGAGAATCGCTATGATTGCTATAACTACGAGTAATTCAATAAGAGTGAATGCTTGCTTTGTCTTGTTCATGATGGTGTACCTTTCGCATGGCGCTTGAATGAGTTCGCCTGTAACATTGAGATATTGTCCCCTCCGGCAACTGTATCTATTGTTCGAAGCTGCTTCTAATAGACATTATTATTGGACTGTGTTATATTGCTGACATACGGTTGATAGACCTGGATGCCGTGCCCGGGGACGTCGTGAATGGCGGGATTGTCATGGATGTTTACGTTGGACGTTACATAGCCTGAGTTGCCGTAAACGAGAATTGCGCCCTGATTGACCGTCTGCCATCCTACGTTTGCGTTGAGTATCTGGTTGTTGTAGATGTCGATATTCGTTGCGGCCTTAGTGTGGTATGAGCTGTTCTCCTCACTGCAAATGTACATGCCGGCACAGAACGAGCTCTGTATCGTGTTGCCGTAGATGCCGATCTGATTGCCGCCGACGACACTGATGCCGCGTCCCCATGTCTGACTCACGCAGTTGTTATTCGTGATCGTATTGTACTGGCAGACATTCGCGTCTCCCAGATACGAGACGACGGCGATCATGTCATCGCCTGCGTTTGTGATGGTATTGGCGTTCACGCCGATGTTATTGGAGCCGTTTGTAAGGTGGATCCCATCGGCCAATGTGTTATAGATATTGTTGGCTTCGATGACTCCCTGCGAACCGCCATACGACAGGATGCCTGCGCTCGGGGATCCAACAGTGTTGGCATCACCCACATTGATGTTTTGAACCAGGAAGTTCGATCCCAGGATCTGAACTCCCGTCTGCCATCCGGTGCTCAAGCGTGTTGTGGCCGATGGGCAGCATACTTCAAGCGTTAACAACTGAGCGCCGCTGCCCTGAAGGTTCACAGCCGACTGATCCGGGTTCGTTGCTTTGAGTATGGCCGTGGTGCGGCCTGCTCCCCAGAGTTTTACTCCATTGACGTAAATCTGGCCGGAATGTGCAAATGTGCCGGCCGGGATGTAAACATCCTTCTTTGGGCTGGAACTCGCCGCCGCGGAGAGCGCATTGTTGATCGCCGTCGTGTTGTCGTAAGTGCCGTTGCCGTTCGCATTGTACGGAGCAGCCGTGATGTTGATCGTTGCCGCTGTTGCCGGCAGTAAGGTGGCGATAGCTCCCAATGAAACCAGCGTAGTTTGGACCATCGTTTTCTTGATAGCAGGATTGACGCGAAAGCCTGGCATGTTCGTCATTGACATTCTCCTCATCGTCTCCATAAGATATCTGACATTTCTGTATAGCAAATCACGCAACTAGATCGTGAGCGACTTCAAGCCTCTCCACTCTTCATGAAGTTATCACGGCCGCCTTCGATATCCGGCGCCTTCAAGGTTTATTTGCAAATTGTTGCGATATACCTCTTAATGCATCATTATAACTAAGACTGATGCATTATAACATTGCGCTTTCTGTATGTCAAGCACCTCTTTTTGCGATTTTCTTGAAGAGGAAATCGGCTACGCCATGTCTTACCCCAGCTGAAGCTGAGGCCTGTATTGATGGTAAGTCCTCCGGACTAAGAAAAGGAAAGGAGACGCGTTTCCTAATCTGTATCCTAGCCTGAAGGGCTTACCACAATCATAGAACTCAGCTTCAACTGGGGTAAGACATGGCACATTATTTGAACGACACTGCAACTAAACCCCGAACGGTGAGGCTCCCTCTTCGTTTTGCCACTGATAGCGTTTTGTCTTGCCGTTTAGTTTCCATTGCTCGGGGCAGTTGGTATCCAGCCAGTCAAGAGGCTCGCCCAGCGGCTGTCCTGCCGCTGCGATCGCCAGCACTTCTTTCAGCTTGGCTTCCTGCGCTGGCCCAACCACACTCATGTCCAGGCTGGTGAACAGCACCGACCCGCTGCGCGCCACTAAGTCCAGCCATTGTTCCGTCTTTTCCCAGGGCACATCTTTGGTGAGCGGCGCCATGTCCGGGTCGGTAGCGTAGAAAGCGCGGTTCTGGGCGTTGCGGAATGCCAGGCAGTTAATGCCCATCTTGCGCGTTCGTTCCCAGTTCTGGCCGCTGGTGTCGTCGCCGGTTCGGCTGGCTTCGAATATTCCGGCCGATAGGTGGCTGAATGTATTGCACCCGAGCACGACCGCCGTCCCGGCCCCGCGCCGCATGATCCGATAGAGATCGAGAATGACTTCGACCGTCGTGCGCCCCTGACCTTCCGCGAACTTCCAGCCGTCATCCGTGAGATTGGCTCCCATTCGGTTTCCGAATCGGCCCATAATATCGACCGTCGAGAAGTCGTGTTTGATCAGTTCGTAGCCCCATTTCGTCAGTCGCGCCATGTCGGATTCGATCTGCTGCTTAACCTCCGGCACAGTCGGATCGAGCGATCCGTTTCGTCCGGAGATGCGCCAGTTATCCGGCTGTCCCGTCCATGCGGTAGTCGGACGGATCCAGATGCCGGGGCGCGCGCCGATCTTCTTCACATCCGCTGTCAGGCCCTGCATATCCGGGAACTTGCTGTTCCCGGCATCCCAGGGACCGGCCTTGCCCGGTCCCGCCGGTTCCCAGCCGTCGTCGATGACCACATAGGGACGGTTTGCGCCACCGGGTGATAGGGAGACAAGCCGATGCGCAGCCTCTATCGTCGATGCCGCCGAGTTGTTGCCGTAGGCGAAGTCCCAGTCGTTGTGGCCGTAAATCGAGTGATCGGCGAGACGTGGGGTGGGGCACATCTGACGGCAGAAGGCATGCAGAGCCTCGAATGCGGTCTCGCCGCTCTTGCCGGGACGTGTCACCACAGTGCAGATCTCAAGCGTGCGACTCCCGAGGCTCAGAGGCATGCCGCCGCTGCGGACGTCGGCCCAGAGGCTGATCCCTTCTGAGTCCGTCTGCCAGAAACAGAACGCGGCCGGGCCGGTTTGTACGCCGTAACCGTGTGTCCGCGCTCCATCCCACGCCGCGAAGTACCATGGCATTGCGCGATCCGGCACGGAGCCACGCCACTCAAGATCGCCGTAGGCCCTCTCCCAGTGATCGCCCAAAAAACGCTGCCCGCTCGCCATTGCGCCGTTCCATCTCAGGTGAACGCGCTTGATACCTGTTTTGGGAGCTGAGAGGGAGATCACAATGCCGTTTGCCTTGACAGCCGTTGTCACCTCGATATCCTGGTCCGTCCATCGGCCGCTACCTTCGCCCTTCAATTTTCGCGCGTCATTATCTGTGAAAACCCGGACAACATCCGGCGCGCGCAGTAGATCGAAGTAGCTGGACGATCTTCCGGCGCGCAGAGTTTTCACCGCAGCCCGTGTTTCCACGGGAGCGGCAAGCGCGGCAGTGACAGCCACGGTCGCAGCCGCCGATTGCTGAATGAACTGGCGGCGCGTGGAGATGGGGCGAGAGCTGGTTTCTTCCTGTGACATATGGATCGAGCTATCCTTTTGTAGGTGGTCCCGGAGATATAGCCACTATTATGGCAACATCAATGGCCGGTCGTGAGCGCTTGGTATCATTGTGCGCGCATTTTACGGCAATGCCGTTCAAATGAGGCGTGAACGGGATTTGGTTAGAACCAGGCATCAACATAGCACCTGATCATATGATCATCGTGGAGGAAAATGGGGCTATTACGGCCAATCCACAGAGAGTGAAAGCTTTTCGCCCTCGCGACTTCCATTCCCATTGGAGCTGTACGTTGAAAATGCATCGAACTTCTCTTGCCGCCGCATCGGCTGCGGCATGCCTTGGGCTTGCCGTGGTGCAGCCCGCGGCCGCCAACGACCATATGTTTCCGGCGGCGACCGCCGCAAAGCCGTTTATCGATTACGATACGCATGGCTTCCTCATTAACGGCAAACGGACATTCTTGGTCTCCGCCGGTCTGGAATATGCCCGCGTCCCGCGCGCTCAATGGCGCGACCGGTTGCTGCGCCTTAAGCGCGCCGGCTTCAACTGCGTGGAAGTCTACACCTTCTGGAACTGGCACGAACCGCAGGAAGGCAAGTTCAATTTCTCCGGCGATCATGACCTCGATGCCTTCTTCAAGCTCGTGCATGAGATGGGAATGTACGCCATTGCCCGTGTAGGCCCGTACTACTGCGCGGAGTGGGAGGGTGGCGGCTACCCGACCTGGCTGCACTTCAAGCCGGGACTTGAGGTCCGCAAGGACAACCCCGAATTTGAGAAATGTGTCGACGCCTTCTTTGACAAGCTCATTCCGATTGTGGTGTCAAATCAGATCAACCATGGCGGTTCCGTCGTCCTTGTTCAGCTTGAGAACGAACACAACGATGGGTGGGGCACCGAAAATCTCAACAACCCATATTTCCGCCACCTGCGCGACAAGGCCGTTTCGCTTGGCCTGCAGACTCCCTACTTCTTCAGCGGCCTGCACCACGGCAGCGATCCCGGCAGCGATAAGTCTATGGACGATGCCAGCCGGCCCAACCCCTGGTTTACCACCGAGTTCTGGAGCGTCTGGTACTCCCAGTATGGTCCGAAGCCTAACGATGCTGCCGATTACGCCCGCCGCACCTGGAAGATCATCGCTCACGGCGGCGGCGGTTACAACTACTATATGGCCTACGGCGGCACGAACTTCGCCTACACGAACAACAATGAGGACGCCGCCTCATACGATTATGGCGCAGCCGTGGGACAGGCCGGCGACCTGAGGCCGATCTACTATGAGTTCAAGCGCGCCGCCTTGTTTGCGCGCAGCTTCGAAGAGATCCTTTCGAGCGCCCGTGATGCAACGGCGGACGTTGCCAAGCTCTCCACCAATGCCGATGTTCGTGTGACTGCCCGCCGCAGTTCCGCCGGCACGATCGTGTTCCTGGACAATCCCAAGGATGCTCCCGCCGATACCCATGTGACAGGCAGCGTTACCGGCGCAACCGCCGTCACGTTGGCCCCCCATGAGATCATGCCCATCGTCCAGGACTATAAGCTGGCGCCGGATGTGACCCTGCGCTGGGCGCCGACCCGAATCCTCGGGGTGGCCAATCAGCGCCAGACTACCAACTTGGTTATCTACGGCACGCCCGGCAGTGCCGCTGAACTGGATTTTACTACGACACAGCCCGTTAAGATCGAGACCGGCGGCAACGCCCTTGCGTCTGCGCCCGGCCGGGTGCTGCTTCGTGCGAAGTTCTCCGAAAAACAGCCCGATGAGTATATTTTCTCTGTGGGCAGCCAGCGTATTCGCATTATCGCCGTGAGTGACACCCTCGCTCAGCGCACCTGGTTTGTCGATGCATCCCTGCCTGCCGGAACAATGATCCACGGCGTTGCGCCTGTCACGACCCGAGTGGTCGTCGGTCCCGCTTATGTCGGGGATGCTGCCCTGAGCGGCGCAAACCTCACACTGACGACCGAACGGCCATGGACCGGCTCCGCCTACTATCCGACCTGGATCTTCAGTCCCACGGGAAAGACGCAGCAGATCGTGCAGCCTCAGCCGATGATCAAGCGTCTGGTATCGCTGCCGCTTAGTGCCTGGCAGGCGAAAAACGCGTCGGAAGCCGCCGCGGCCGGTTATGACGACAGCCGCTGGAAAGCGAGTGACCAACCGCTGCAGATGGGCGCCGACGGCGACTTGACCGCCGATGCCTGGTATCGAACGACACTCAATGCGCCCGTTGCCGGACCATATACGCTTCACGTTGCCGGCGGCGGCGACCGCGCCACGGCATTCGTGGACGGCGCTCGTCTTGAAACCTTCGATGTTCAGTCGGGGGAGATCCCGCTGAACCTGACGGCCGGCAAGCACACCCTTGCCGTGTTTACCGCCCATGACGGCCGTGATAAGCTGTTCGGCTATGTTGGCCCCATGGATTCTATCAGCGCCAAGGGACTCCTCGGACCTGCCGCGCTGCAACAGGGGCCGCCGTCGCATATCGGCGACTGGAAGTTCTTGAAGGCGGATAATAAGGGCGCCGTAAAAGCAGGCCCTCCTTCCTCGGATGCCGCAGGCTGGCAGCCGTACAAGATCGGTGACGACGCGTTCGGCAGAGCGGAAGGCTTTGCCTGGTTCGAGACCACCCTGCCGAAATCGGATGGGGGACGGCGCACACTGCACTTCCAGAGCGTCGATGAGAATGCAACGGTCTTCATCAACGGCAAACAGGCTGCTCATCATGAGGGATGGAACCAGGCCTTCGATATACCCCTCAACGATTTCGAAACGGCCGGCAGCCCGACTGTCGTCTCGGTCTTCATCGAGAACTACTCAAACACCGGCGGTATCGATCAGCCAGTCCGTCTGATCTCGTCATCCGGCGATCAAGTCATGGGATGGCGCATGCAGGGCGGCCCCGGCGCTCCAAATGCAAAAGACGGCTGGAGCGCTCTCTCTGCCGGACAGGCCTTCGACCGCCCCGAGTTCTTCCGCACAACATTCAACACGTCACCGCCTGCGGCTACGGGATCGCATGCCATCTGGCGTGTCATTACGACCGGACTTGGGCACGGATCGGTCTGGGTTAACGGCAACAACCTTGGCCGCTATCCTGAGAAAATCCCCATCAACGGCATGTATATTCCGGAGTGCTGGCTCAAGTCCGGCGAGAATACCGTCGTGATCTATGATGAAGATGGCAAGCGACCCGACCAGGTCAGCGTCGAGGCTGAGGTGGCCGCAAGCCGCGATGTCTTACTGGTTCAGGCGCAGGTTCCATAGGAGGCAGATCATATCTGCCAGGTTAGCTCTCTGATTAAACCAATAAGCCGGGGAGCAAGGTAAAATATTTACTATATGTTATTAGATCCAAAAATCCCGGCCAAGATTGACCGCCTGGATAAAACGTACACCGAACTGCGCTTTGCGACGGTCACGCCGCTCGAAATCGAGATGGCCGAGACATACGATCACTTTCGGACCGCGCCTCCGCCGGATTCGGGACTGGAATGGAAGCCGGCTGCCCGGGGTGACCAGTGGGGCGACAGCTTCATGTCTGCCTGGTTCCGCGGCAGCATTACGATCCCGGAATCACTGGATGGGCAGAAGGTCTATTTGAGAGGCGCGACCGGCGGCTCCGAATCCCTGCTGCTAATCGACGGCGAGCATCGGGGCGTGTTCGATGGCAACCATCCGGTGCGCCTCTTATCGCTGAGCGCTAAAGCCGGCGCGAGCCACGAGATCTATATCGAGGCTTATGCAGGGCATACATTCCCCGGAACACAGCCCTTCGATGAGCCGATCGCCGTTGTCGGTGGAGCCCATCAGGATTCCGGCGTTGCGATTACGCGGGGCTGCCGCATTTTTCGGGGAATTGACCTTGTTGTGGAGCGGACCGATGTAAGCGCCTTCGTGTTCGAGCTGCGCACGCTTCGCCAGCTGGCGCACTCCCTCGACGAGAACAGCCTGCGCCGGGGACGAATTCAGGCGGCATTTCAACAGATTTACACTATAGTTTATGCGAAGCCTGGTGATGTAGACGAAGCGACATGGCGCGCTCCGCTTACCGCGGCGCGTGAAGTGATGCGCCCGCTGCTTGAGCAGAAGAACGGCCCCACCACACCGCAGTTCGGCATTGTCGGGCACTCTCACATCGATACTGCATGGCTCTGGCCGATCAAGGAAACCTGGCGCAAGCTTGCTCGGACATTCTCATCCATCCTCAGCCTGATGGACGAGTTCCCCGACTTCCGCTTTACATCGAGCGCAGCCTACCATATGGATATTGTCCGGAGCCTCTATCCGGAGCTCTTCGCAAAGATCCAGGAGCGGGTGAAGGAAGGCCGATGGGAAATCAACGGCGCAATGTGGGTCGAACCGGATTGCAACATTCCATCGGGAGAGTCCTTCGTTCGCCAGTGTCTCCTTGGACAGCGCGCGACAAGGGAGATGTTCGGCGTGACATCGGACACGCTCTGGCAGCCCGACGTCTTCGGCTACTCCGCAGCTTTGCCGCAGATCCTGCAGAAGAGCGGCGTGCAGTACTTCTGCACCACCAAGCTCAGCTGGAACGACACCAACCGCTTCCCCTATGACACGTTTGTCTGGCAGGGTATCGACGGCACATCCGTGATCTCGCACTTTAACCTCATCCACTGCTGGCCCGATCCCGAGACCCTCATCAATGCCTGGAAGGGCGTACAGCACAAGGACATCCAGGATCGCCGCCTCATGACATTCGGCTACGGCGACGGCGGCGGTGGTCCGCAGTCCGAGATGATCGAGATGGGACGGCTTGCCCGGGATATTGAGGGAAGCCCGAAGGCCGAATACCAGACCATCACCGAGTTCATGGACGGCGTTCGTGATGAGATGCCGAACCTGCCGAAGTGGGTGGGGGAACTGTACCTTGAGTTACACCGCGGCACCCTGACATCCATCGCGCCAATCAAACGCTTCAACCGAAAGTGCGAGTTTGCCCTGCGTGACGCTGAGTTTGCGGCGACCCTCGCCAAACTCACCGCCGGCGCAAGTTACCCTGTTGAGGCGCTTGTCGAGGCGTGGAAGAAGCTGCTGCTGAACCAGTTTCACGACATTTTGCCGGGATCATCCATTGCGGAAGTTAACACGGAAGCCATCGAGACATTTGCAGTATGCCTTGAAGAGGCGTCTCAGGTTCGTGATATCGCTCTCGCTGCCATTGCCGGCGCGTCGTCTTCGGCAGTCGCCGAAGCGGCTTTGTTGGCCAACAGCCTGAGCTGGGAGCGCAACGGTGAGATCGAGCTTTCATGTCTTCCCGCGGGGCTTGTTCCTGCAAGCGACGGTGTGATAGCGCAGAGCTTCGAAGATGTTGACGGCCACACGAAAGTTGCCGTCTCTGGATTGATCCTTCCTGCAATGGGATATCGAACTGTCCCGCTGGCCGCAACTTCTGCTGGCGGCGCATCGCCGTTTGTCTCTACAGAGAGCTCCGTGGAGACGCCACATGCAAGCGTGCGCTTCGACGAGACAGGCCGGATCGTGTCGTTCTTCGATAAAGCTTCACGCCGTGAACTTGTAACGAAGGGCGGAGCGTTCAACACGTTCCTTCTGGGCGAGGATGTCCCTGCGGCATGGGACAACTGGGATATCGATCGCGATCAGCGCCACAAGCTGGCGCCGCAGGATCGATTGATCAGCCGAACCATTGTCTCCGACGGCCCGCTGCAACTGCGCATCCGCCAGCAGTACGATATCGGCCGCGCTTCCGTGCTCACACAGGATATTGTCTTCCATGCCGCATCGCCGCGCGTCGATTTCGATACGGTAGTGGAATGGAAAGAGAAGTATCAGTTCCTCAAGACCGGCTTCACGCTCGATGTCCTTGCCGACACAGCCCGCCATGAGATCCAGTTTGGCCACGTTACACGCTCGACACACGACAACACTAACTACGACCGCGCCCAGTTCGATGTCTGCGCCCACAAGTGGACCGACATCTCCGAGACCGGCTTCGGCGTAACCTTCCTGAACGACAGCAAGTACGCCTGCACGATCAAGGACGGCGAGTACCGGTTGAGCCTGCTGAAATCAGGCCGCCACCCCGATCCACGCGGCGACGAAGGCCGGCACAGGTTCGCCTACGCTTTCCTGCCGCACCAGGGCGGATTTACGGTAGAGACCGTAGTGCGCCCCGCCTACGAGTTCAATCTGCCTCCCAATGCCATCGCTGCGTCAAAGGCGCACGCAGAATTCAGCCTGCTGCAAGTTGACGCCCCGAACGTCATTGTGGAATCGGTCAAGCAGGTCGAAGACGGCGAAGGCTTCATCGTCCGCCTTTACGAAGCAGGGCGAACCGGTACCCATGCCAGAGTGAGCTTCGGTATTCCGGTGACTTCGGTAAGCGAGACAAACCTTCTGGAAGAGGATGCCGCCGCGCTGGAAATTGCGGACGGTACGGTGGAACTCTACTTGCGGCCGTTCGAGATCAAGACGTTGCGGGTGGGGTAGGCTGTCGGAGACGTTCCCTCGTTAGGACCCCTCCTTGCGTCCTCCCCGAAGGGAAGGATCGTTTGCCTGTACAATTGGCTCTTTCCTCTTGGCGCATTGACAAGAGCAGCAAGCCTTCTGCACAGGCGAACGCGCCCTCCCTTCGGGAGGGAATAAGGGTGGGTCCTAACGAGGGAACGCTGATGGTCCTACTCCCCCAGCCACAAAATAGCTGTCACGCCTCTTGGATAATACTTGCTGCCCACGGCCTCTCCGCTCACCATCTGGTCGCTCCAGGCCCAGTAGATATTCTTGGGATCCATCAGCCATGCGCGGTGTGCCGCATCGGCGGTTGCCGTCACATGGTCTCCGGTGACACCCATGATCTTCCGAGCGATGAACTGGCAGAGGTAAATCTTTGACAGCCAGGAATTATCCGATGTCGACGACAGCTTCCATCCGCCGTCTTCAAAGATGCATGTGCCGGGAACGAGTACGGTGTTCAGGTGCGTCGTGAGCGCTTTGATGAGCGCGCCGAATCGCCCTTCGGGATCGAGCGCTTCCGGGCAGCCTGTCAGCAAGGGGAAGACAAGGCCTTCGATCGCCGGGATGATCCGCGAGTCGTTGCCTTCGCCGATGACGGCCGGGATGTAGCCGCCTTCCGTTACATGTGCCACGAGAGCCGCCGCGCATCGCTCTGCTTGAAGTCCGGCCTCGGCTGCTCGCGCATCTTCCCCGTTCGCCGCGAACAATCGCTCCAGTGCGAGATACGCAGCCCACGTCTTGCCCGCAAGATAGATGTTATTGCGCGACTGGCCCAGGGAGACATCGAGACTGTCGTAGGTGGTAATCTCCGCGCCGCCCATGCACCGGCTGCTGTCCAGGGACATGATGCCGTCACGCTGCTCGGGATCCGGATGGTCGCGGTTAAGCAAACTCTCGAAGCAGTCGCGAAAGACTGTGCGGTTGGCCTCAAGCCAGACATTATCTTCTGTCTGCGACACGTATACCGACGCGCAGCAAAGCCAGTTAACCAGCTGCTCGTGGGTCATATGGGAGAAGCAGCCATCAAGGCCGTATTGCTCGTAGCTGGAATGGTGTGGCCGCGAGAAGACGTTGCCCACTCCCATATCGTGCGTGAAGCTGCGGCCACCAGGGAACTCCTCGGGATTGCCCGGCAGCAATGTATTATCATGATAGCTGTAACGGGATGTGAAGAGATCCAGAACATTGCGCACTGTCCATGGGTTCATCTTCATCTCGAAGAACAGCTGATCAACCGTGAGGTCGAACGTGTTCATCATCCGGTACTCGCCTTCATTGACGACCCAGAGCGCCGATCCCTTATGCAGCAAGAGCTCCGTGCTGCCGTAGTAGGAGCGGATTGCATGGGAGAGCATGAACTTCTGGTCGTCTGAGAGAGCGCTGTCATCCACCATGGCATTGCTGTTTATCGCGGCCTGCCGAATAAGATCGAAGTTGGAGAGGGCGTACTGAGCCACGTTCTCGATTGCCGGGAAAAGGCGTGTGTAATAGTAGGACGTCTCCATGCCGGCCGTTGCGACGCCGCCGCGATAGAAGCAGACGGCAAAGGGAAACGTGCGCTTTTCGCCGGCGGGCACTTCGAACAAGATCGCTCCGCATCCGCCAAGGCCGAATGTCAGGTTCTCCTTGAGTTTGACATTCAGCAGCTCTTCCAGGGAAAACGCCAGACCGGACTGCGCGCCTTCACTGTCCGTGACGAGCGCTATGGAAAGTCCCTGACCGATCCCTGTATAGGTTTTGCCGCCCGAATGCGGCATTGTGTCGTCCATGCGGCGCATTGAGCTGTAGGGATCATTTCCCGCATAACCGAAGAAGGCTCGGCGATCCTGTGTGCCGTTCGTGTTGTCGATGGTGATTTCCGCAAGCACGGCCGGCAACAGAATCTCACGCAGTTCCTCATCCGACGCCACCTCGGGATCGGGCACGGGACGCACGGGTGAATAGATTGTGAACGTTAAATCACCGGCCGACCAACTGTCGGTTGCCAGTTTGAAGTCACGGTGAATGCTTTCTGCCGCAAAGGGGGAGACACGCAGCGTGTGTGCTGCGGTTTCCGAGTGGGCATCCGGACTGCTTTCATAGCGCTTCCGTTCGGCATCGCCGGCATCGGCTCCGGAGTAGAAGGGGAGTGTCTCGAAGACGCCGCCTTCGCGGCTTTCCAGGCCAATATAGATGTTCTGGTCGGCCGGTTTTCCCAGCTCCAGCCCGAAGCCGCCGAGAGCTCCGCGACAGCCGAGCGTAAATGATGCAAACGCGCCGATCGGGGAATGATGCGCATTGAAGTGTAGGTTCGACATAATAATGTTGGGATTCTTTTCGCGGCGACGCTATTCCTCCGAATAATCGTAAACCGCCGTGTTGTCTTTTCGTATTACCAGGAAGTAACTTGACTATGAGCGCATCATCAATATCTCTCACACATCTCGTTCAGACGCCGTCCGAACTTTCGCCGGGACTTCCGCCGCTGCTGATTTTGCTGCACGGCGTCGGAAGCAATGAAGAAGATCTCATGGGGCTTGCGCCTTACCTCGATCCGAGGTTCTTCATCGTATCCGTCCGTGCCCCGATTTCGCTCGGGCAGAAAGCCTATGGTTGGTACTCGCTGGATTTCACTCCCACCGGTATGGTCCACGACCCATCCGAGGCTGAGCGCGGCCGCCAGGCTGTAGAGCAGGTCATCGACGAACTTGTCGCCGCGTATGATGTCGACCCAAAGCGCATCTATCTCGCAGGCTTCAGCCAGGGTGCGATCATGAGCCTTGCGACTTTGCTGAAGGATCCAAAGAAGGTCGCCGGAGCTGTCATTATGAGCGGCCGTCTCCTGCCGGAGCTAATAGATAAGCCCGTGGATAACGCCGCCCTCGAAGGCTTCCCGGTCCTCGTCATCCATGGCATAAATGACGGCGTACTCACCATCGCCATGGGCCGTCAGATTCGCGACTATCTCTCCAAGCTGCCCGTCGCGCTTACCTATCACGAATATCCCATGGGCCATCAGGTCAACCAGCAAAGCCTTGACGATATCTCAGCCTGGCTGAAGGCGCAGATCGACGGGGAGTAGGCGCAAAATCTGATCGTTAAAAAAATCGCCCACTCTTCAATTTTATGTTGCCGGCCACGTATATTAGGGTATAATTACGTTGCTGGCAACATAATTACCGTAAAAGGAAAGCTCCCATAGACCAGGAAGTGCCCGGCCTCGCAGAAGGCTGCCCCTTAAGCTTTGCCATCTTTGGCCTTGCGCGCGCCCACCGGACGCTTGCCGGGACACTCATCTCGGATCTCGGGATCTACACTGGCCAGGAACTCCTGCTTGCGCAGCTTGGATCCGAGGACGGGCAGTCGCAGAAGTCGCTCGGCAACCTCGTGCGATCCGACCACTCGACGATCGCCAAGACGGTAGGACGGCTCGAGGCGGCGGGGCTGGTAGAGCGGCGCAAGGACGAGAAGGACGCCCGCGTCACGCGCGTGTTCCTCACCGACGCCGGCCGTCAGATCCAGGAGGGAATCCAGGAGGCCTGGCAGCGGCTGGAGGAGAGGACCGCCGAGGGGCTCACCGCCGAGGAGGCAGAGACCTTCATCCGCCTGGCGCGCAAGATGCGAGAGCGGCTTGAGTAGCGTAAGCCGAGGCGGCATGTGGTCGATCGGAGAGCGCCTTCCTGGCGAGGATCGCAGGAGAATGCTTCTACGGTAAACAGGGCGAAATATGAAGAGTTTACGCTCAGTATATTATTAGATGTAGTCGCAAGTATAGCGATTCTGATAACTGCTTTTGCTGGCCACACAAACAACAAAAAGGAAACATATACTATGAACCCGGAAGAGAAAACGCAAATCACGAATGAAGCGCTTATCAGCGAGGGAGCCGGCCAGATCCGAGCTCTCTCATTGGTAAGCTACGGCGGCCTCGAGACCACGCAGGTCGCGTCCGTCGAGGCGCCCAAAGGACCGGCGGATGGTCAGGTTCTCGTTCGCGTCCACGCTGCGGGCATCAACGGACTGGACTGGAAGATCCGTGAGGGTTATGTTCGTGAGGTCTTCCCGCTGCAGCTTCCCGCGACTCTCGGTATCGAGATCGCCGGTGTCGTCATCTCCATCGGAACTGGCGTTGACCGCTTCCGAGAGGGCGATCGCGTCATGGGCTGGTTGGGCGGTATCGGCGGGTATGCGGATCAGGTGATCGCCAATGCCGACAACCTCGGACATATTCCGAAGGATATGGGCTTCGTCGAGGCTGGCGGCCTTCCCACCGTCGTCCAGGCAGCGGCGCAGAGCTTGCAGGCGGCAGGTTCGATTGGTGGAGGCAGCCGTGTTCTGATCCACGGCGCGGCCGGAGCTGTGGGAGCATTCGCTGTTCAGTTCGCGCGGCAGGCCGGAGCGACGGTCTTTGCCAGTGTTCGGGGGCGATACGCCGACTATGTTCGCGGACTCGGAGCCGACCACGTTATCGACTATGAGACCGAGCGGTTCGAAGACAAGGCGCAGGAGATCGACCTCGTGCTCGACTACGTTGGCGGTGAGACGCTGGCTCGCTCCTGGTCGGTGCTTTCACCGAACGGCGCGATCGTCTCGGCCACAACCCCCGACATTGCCGCAAAGGCTCCCTCGGGAAAGAGGGGCATCTGGCTCACGACGAAAGCCGACCCGGCGCTCATCGAGGAGGTTGCCCAGCAGATCGTGGATGGGCGTATAAGCCATAAAATCGAATCGGTTGTGAGCCTGGAGGAGCTGCCGCAAGCGATCGAGCGCAACCGAACCCAGCCTCACCTCGGCAAGGTCATCGTGGCGCTCGTGCCTGATGAACAATCCGTACTGCCGGGGAGTGGCGCGTAAGCCAGAGAATCGCGCTGAAATCAGCCTCCGCCATCCTCGCTCCTCTTACGGTATTCCGTGGGAGCGAGGCCGGTGTGGCGTTTGAAGCGCAGGGTGAAGTAGAAGGCGTTGTCGAAGCCTACTTCGTCGGCGATCATTCCTACCGGCAATGTTGTGCGCGTCAGCAGCAGCTTTGCTCGCGCGAATCGTTGCTCTTCCAGGAATGTGATGGGTGTCATACCGGTCTCGTGGCGGAACAGCTGAGTCAGGCGCGATGCCGATAGGCCTGCTTCTGCCGCGATCATCTTGATCGTGAGTTTCTCCCGTAAGTTCTCCTGAATATACGTGGACGCAGCCCGGATGCGCGTGTCGGGGCCTTTCGATACGGCATTCGGGATTTGTGTCGAACACCAGAGCAGCAGCTCTTCCAGGGCATTGAGCGCAAACTGTTCCCGATGCGGAAGCGATCCCACAGCCAGCGAATCACATTCGAAAAAGCACTCCGTGATCTTTTCCCTTACCGTCTTATTCTCCAGACGCAACCGCATAAAGCCGGGCGATAACTCAGGCCAGACCATCCACTCGTGCCAGAACGGACGGGGATGGAAGTGAAGCCAGATCAGATGCCATGCATCCGCTGACTGCGCCACTCCATAGTCGTGCCGTGTTCGTGGACGCAGCAGGGTTATATCGCCGTGCTGCACGATTGTCTCAGTGCCGGCTGCATCCCTGAACATCCCCGCGCCTCCAAGGGTAAGGATCATCAGCCAATCCTCGGTACCACGCTCGCGGTAGGCATGGTAGGGATGTTCACGCCGGTAATGCCCTGTTAGAAGTTCGGTATACACCGGCAATGGAGCTTGAACGGCAGGGTAGACGTTTTCTGTTTTCTTTAACATGCGTTAATGTTATAGGCTGTTGAGCGTATATTCCATGGACACTCGTCTTTGATTATCGTATATTATAGATCAAAGATTTCACCGGCGCTTCGTGGCCATCCGTTCCTCGTAAATCTTCACAGGCCTGAGAAGTGTTACAACGGTAATCGATGGAGGGATAGTTGATGTTGGAAACCGAAGGACTGCTCACGCAGGAGCAGATCGAACAGTTCGAGCGCGACGGCTTTGTAGTCGCTCGCCAGTTGTTTGCGCCGTATGAGGTCGCCGAGATCCGGGACGCATTTATGGCGCAGAACGTGGACGGTCCCGTGCCGAACCTCTCGGAAACGGGGCGGAACGGCAAGGGATACGATTCGTCAGACCCACTTTCGTTTTATCCTCGCATGATGAACCCGCACGCCTATCCCGATCTCGCGGTTGGGCCGGTAACGCTTCGATATATGCTGGACCAGCGACTTTATCCGTTCCTCAGGCAGTTCGTGGAGGATGAGCCGGTCGCCGTGCAGAGCATGTTCTACTTCAAGCCGCCCAAGGCCCGGGGCCAGGAGCTGCATCAGGACAACTATTATCTGCGCGTCAAACCCGGAACGTGTATGGCCGCGTGGGTTGCGATCGACGATGTTGATGCCGAGAACGGAGGCATGCGGGTTGTGCCCGGCTCGCAAAATATGGATATCGCCTGCCCCGAAAAGGCCGATCTGAGGGTGTCGTTCTCGGGGGATTATGTACGCGTTCCGGAAGGTCTCCAGGCCGTTCATTGCGACATGAAGGCAGGCGATGTGCTCTTCTTCAACGGCAGCCTGATCCATGGCTCCACGCCCAATACCAGCTCGGATCGCTTTCGCCGCTCGCTCATCTTCCACTACGTGCCGGAGCAGTCCGACGCCATGTCGAGCGGTTATAGAACACGCCTGACATTCGCTGGGCAGCCGGTAACGACCATCGCCGATACCACCGACGGCGGCCCTTGCGGCGTCTTGCAGGCCTTGCCGCTGCACTGAGGGAGAGGTTTCCCCGCAGGATATCGCACGACTTCTCTCTAAGTTCCTTTCGGGTGGCGGTTGCGTCCCCCGAAAGGAACCTGCCCTCATGGTCCACCGTCTTCGCAATCTGCTCGGCTTGTTGCCGCTCCTCTTTATTCTGTCCTCCTGCGTATTTGCTGCCCCTTCCCCTCAACCCACCGAAAACGCTTCCTGGATGATCGGCCCGTTCACCAAAGCCGACACTGCCAATCCCATTCTTGGCCCAATGCCGGATGCCACTTTTGACGATCCCATGACCGGCAAATCGGTGACGTGGGAGAGCGATAACGTCTTCAATCCTGCGGCCGTCGTGCGTAATGGCATGGTGTATGTGCTCTATCGCGCGGAAGACCACAGCGGAGAGGGCATTGGCCGGCATACATCGCGCATCGGCCTGGCTTCCAGCCGGGACGGGCTGCACTTTACGCCACAACCGTTGCCCGTGCTCTTTCCTGATGGCGATAAACAGAAAGACTACGAATGGACGGGCGGCTGCGAGGACCCGCGTTGCGTTGAGACGCCGGACGGCGGCTACTTGCTGATGTACACGGAGTGGAACCGGGACCGGGCTCGTCTGGCCGCGGCAACGTCGCGAGATCTGGTTCACTGGCAGAAGCATGGACCGGTATTTGCTGCTGCATATAATGGAAGGTTCCTCAATGAGTGGTCGAAATCGGGATCTGTCGTTACGGAGCAGAGAGGGGATCATCTGATAGCAGCGAAGATCGCCGGCAAGTACTGGATGTACTATGGCGAGGGAACCGTCAATGTGGCGGCTTCTACCGATCTCGTCAACTGGCAGCCTGTGCTTGATGCCGCAGGAAATCCCGTTCATCTGCTTGAGACGCGGCCCGGCAAGTTCGACAGCGCCCTCTGCGAATCCGGTCCTCCCGCCGTCGTTCGCAAGCAGGGTATCGTGTTCATCTACAACGGCAAGAACGCCGATCAGAACGGCGACCCGAGCTTGAAGCCCGGAGCATACGCTGCTGGCCAGGCGCTTTTCGATGCGAACGATCCCACGAAGCTGCTCGAACGCACCAACCCCTCTTTTATTAAGCCGGAGCGCTCCTATGAAGCAAATGGACAGTACGCCGCAGGGACCGTCTTCACCGAAGGTCTTGTTCGTTATAAAAAGCGATGGTATCTTTACTACGGCACAGCCGATTCGCACGTCGCCGCAGCGTCGGCGCCGTAAGACGTCCGCCTGACATCTTGTTTTGATGAATGGTTCGGCTGCCGGAATGATAGTGATTGCAGGCTGGCGCGCTGTCGCGAAAAGCCCAAGGAGATCGCAGTGAAATCGGTCAATATTCGCAGCTTTGCACTGGCTGCATGCATGATGGTGGCTATGCCTGCCGGCGTTCTTGGAGGCGCATCTGCCCGTCGGCTTCCCTACACAGGCACAAACCTGTCCGGTGGCGAGTTTTATACGCCCAAGCCTGATGTTAAGCCCATATACGGCACGAACTTCAGCTATCCGACGCCGGAGGAGTTCGACTACTTTTCTAGCAAGGGGCTGAATATTTTTCGCCTCCAATTCTACTGGGAGACCCTGCAGCCGGTTGCCGATGGGCCGTTCAGGCAGGAGGAGATAGACCGTCTTGCCGCCGTGGTAAACGGCGCAACAAAGAAGGGGCTGACGGTTATTATCGATCCGCACAACTATGCCCGCTACTACGGCAAAGTTCTTGGGACGCCTGATGTGCCTGCAGATGCTTTTGCTGATTTCTGGGGACGGCTCGCATCGGTCTTCAAGAACAACAAGAATGTGTGGTTCGGTCTGGTCAATGAACCCCATGACATCCCCGCCGATGTATGGCTGCAGAATGCAAACGGCGCCATTGCCGCTATTCGAAAGGCAGGAGCAAAGAACCTGATCCTGGCGCCCGGAAACAGCTGGACCGGCGCGAATGGCTGGTTGGACGGCGGTGAGAATTCAAACGGCGTCGTTATGCTTAAGATCAAGGATCCCGCCAATCATTACATCTTCGAGGCGCATCAGTATCTCGATTCCGACCAGTCGGGTTCGCACCCGGAGATCGTTAGCGCGACGATCGGCAGTGAGCGGCTCAAGCGGTTTACAGAGTGGTGCCGGCAGAACCATAAGAAAGCGTTTTTGGGCGAGTTTGGCGTTGCGGTCGGGCCTATCAGCAAGGAGGCCGTTGACGACATGGTTTCCTACATGGAGGCCAACCGGGATGTATGGACCGGGTACACATGGTGGTCGGCCGGTCCAAGGTGGGGCGACTATATGTTCTCCATTGAGCCAAAGAATGGTGTGGATGCGCCTCAGATGGCCTATCTGGAACCTCACCTTCAACATCGCAAAAAATGAAAATCGCCTAATATTGAGGGAACCTGCACCGCCAAGGCGCCGTCATAGGAGTGCGCGCGTTATGACGCATCGGGAGGGATTTGCATTGAAGCGATATCTTAAGATCGCGGCTGTTGTTGGTATTTGCGGATTTGTTATTGAAGCTGGAGCATTTGCCGGACCGATCAAGATATTGGCCGCCAGCGATTCGCCCGGCGCGTTGTCCGCGGCAGACTGCGGGCATCTGCTGCATGACCATTTCGTGGAGGCCCGGCGCATATCGGCCATTCCGACACCAGTAAAGCGATATATTGCCACAGGCGGCCCGATGGCGATAGCGGATGGAGGCAAGTTCGACAAGGGAGAGATAACTTTCCATATGGCCAATCCGGGCCAGCCCTACCAGGCCGGCGATGCCATTCGTGATCCAACTTTGCCGGGGCGGCGTTTGATCTTTGTGGCGAAATCCAGAAACTACGTATTTCTCGAATATGAATCCGGCGGTATTGCGCACCGCGTGCATGCGGAGTTGTACAAGCTCAACGGCGCTTCCGGAGGCATGGGCAAATACTCCGCGCCACAGCCGGTTCTTGTATGGCAGACATTTATCCACCAGACTTACAAGAACCTGAGCCAGGTACGCGCTGCCGTCGCTGCGAACGAGATCAACTGACCAGCAAAGCTAACATCAATTGAGTGAGCGCATGTGTGGCGCATTGAGAGGACATGCAATGAAGCGTAGTTTAGGGATCGCAGCCGCCGCCGGAGTCTGCGCTGTGGCAATTGGGGCGGTTGCAATCGCCAATCCGGTGATTCTGCGAGCGGCTCCCGGCGCGTCTACCACGTTGAAGGATGGAGATCGCCAGCACTTGCTGAAGGATGCATTCATCGAATCGCGTAATGTAGCTGACATCCCGCTTCCCGTAAAGCGGTCCATGGCCGCCGGTGGCCCGATGTCCGTTGCCGACGGCGAGAAGTTCAGTCAGGGCAATGCGCCGTTCCGAATGGCCAATCCGAACGAAGCGTTTCAGGTTGGCGATGCGATCAGCGACCCGAAACTGCCGTGGTCACGACTGCGTTTTGTTGCGACATCCTGGGACTACTCGATCGTTGAGTTTGAGACCGGCGGGTTTGCGCACTTTACAACGGTCGCTCTCTATCGGATGCCTCCTCCGCCCAGGAAATCATATAAGGTCGAGACCAGACCGGGCACGTTGATCTGGAAGGTGAATGTGCGAAAAATGCACAAGAGCTGGAAAGAGTTGCGGACCGACATTGCCCTGAATGCTCTCAAATAACTGCCCCTTGGCAATGCTGCTGCCACTGGGGTACCTTTCCCGGTATGTCAACTCTAGAACCTGTTGCAATCGGCATGGCCGGGCTGGGCGGCTATGCGCGATTTATCTGTGACCTTCTCCGCGAGCAGAGTGCTCGCCCGGATGCGCCCATTCGTCTGAAAGCTGTCTGCGAACCTGACCTGACCACGCATGCCGGCATCGCCGCCGAACTCAGAGACGCCGGCATTTCCGTTTACTCTCGCTGGGACGATCTGCTTGTGGAGCCGCTTCAGGCTGTGTGGTTGCCGCTGCCGACACCGCTGCACCGGCCGTTTACGGAGCAGAGCCTTGCGGCGGGCAAAGCCGTCATCTGCGAGAAGCCGGCGGCGGGCAGCGTGCAGGATGTCGATGCCATGATCGCCGCACGCGACCGATCAGGCTTACCTGCCGTCATCGGCTTTCAGGATATCTACGAGCCGCCGACACTGGCGTTGAAGCGGCTTTTGCTGGATGGCGAGATCGGCGCTATCCGCTCCGCCACGATCATGGCGCACTGGCCTCGGGACAGCCGCTACTATGGTCGTTCGGCATGGGCCGGCCGGCAGAAGCTGGACGATGCCTGGGTGATGGACAGCCCTGCATCGAATGCGATCGCTCACTATTTGAACCTCGCCCTGTTCTTCCTCGGAACTGACGAAAACCTCTCCGCCAATGTTGTGGACATCGAAGCGGAACTGTACCGGGCCAACCCCATCGAGAATTACGACACCTGCGGAATGCGGATCGGCACAAGCACGGGAGCCTCTCTGGTAGCGCTGTTGACCCATGCGTGTCGCAGAAACAGCCGTCCGGAGATCGTGCTGCATGGCGAACGGGGAACGGTTACCTATGTTACCGGCCAGGGAATCGAAATCTCCAATGATGCCGGGACGCGCACGCTGCCGTTGATCGACAGCAATCGTGTCTCAATGGTGGAGCGTTTCGCCAATCTTGTTCGTGGCATTGCGGATGAGCGTCTGGTGTCGACGCTTGAAGTTGCGAGAACCCATCAGGTCGTCGTGAATGGAGCGTCGGAGGCGACACCCGTTATGGACATTCTGGCCGACCTCGTTGACATACTGCCGCAGGAGGATGGTCTCTTACGCGCCATCCCGGGCATTGAGGAGTTGTTCACACATTGTGCGCAGGCCCAGTGCCTGCCCCACGAAAGCGGCCTTGCCGCCTGGACCGCTCCCGCCGGTAAACTCGACCTGCGAGGCTACGATTGCTTTCGGGGACCGGCTCCCCTCCCCAACCCCTCCCCGCCCACTAGTGGGTCTTGAAGGGGAGAGGGGCTTTCGGATTTTGGAACGCTTACGCATTTTGCTAACTCTGACTCCCTCTCCTCCGGGGAGGGGTGGGGAGGGGATGCCGGGGGTATCCTCTTCACGGACAATAAGAGGAGAACGAGCCGTTGCATACCGTCACAACCGATGCCGACCATATCGCGCGGCACCATCCGGACCTGAGCGAAGCACAGGCGCTGCTCTATGCTAAGTGGAAGAAATACGGCCTGCACTTCAAGGAGTATGGGGCCGAGTTTATCGGCACCGCGATCCTCGTATGCGGGATTGTTCTCATCGTGGGGGCTCTCTTCGGAGATGGCTCTCCGTTTGTTCAGCGGCTGCCCGATCCTGCCTTGCGCCGGCTTCTGGCCGGCCTTTGCATTGGGGCTACTGGCGGTCTGGTTGCGATATCGCCGCTTGGCAAGCTGAGCGGCGCTCACCTTAATCCGGCCGTGTCGCTGGGGTTCTTTATCCTGCGCAAGATGCATGCGCGCGATGCCGTGGCATATGTCCTGTTCCAGCTGCTCGGGGCGTTTGCGGGTGTCATCCTCGCTGCGGCAATCGGCCCGCATCTTGCGCAGCCGGTGCGTGATGCAGTCCTCGTGCCGGCCGCACAGCTTTCGACACTTTCGGTCGTGCTGCTGGAAGCGCTCGTCACGTTCATACTCTGCGGCGCGATCTTCCTGTTCGTAAGCAGCAAGCGCCTTATGCGGTTTACTCCGCTTGCCGTTATGGCCTGCGCCGGTTTGTTGAATCTCTGCGACGGACACCTCTCAGGTTTCGGGGCAAATCCTGCTCGCTGGTTCGGACCGGCTGCCGTTCAGGAGTACTGGCGTTTCGCCGCCTGTTATGTCGGCGGCCCGCTGATCGGTTCCGCTGCCGCCACGCCTTTGCCGAAGCTGCTGGCTAGAATACGCGGCGCTTCCTTCATTCCGCACACCGCGAAGCTCTTTCACGATATTCGCTACCGTTCCATCTTCACCCATGACACCACGCCGTCCACACTGCCGAAGAGGTTGACGCGGGAGGGGTGAGGTTGATTGAAGCAGAAGAAACATCGGACCGAGCACGGACTGAGCCCTGCTCCCACAAAGTTTCCATAATTCAGAAGGTGGGCAGGGACGCCCACAATAGGAATCTGCGGGGGCATTGATAATATCTACAGTGTTCGCTGGATCGTCCAGAATATGGCGACGAGGGCGATGGCTGTTGAGCCGGGGATGACGATCATCTTGCGGTAGGATGCATTGGAGCGGAACCAGCCGATGGCGAGAAGGACCATGGCGACTACAGATAGCTGCCCGAGCTCGACGCCTACATTGAAGCCGATAAGCGCGGTGAGAAAGTCGTGACGGGCGAGGCCGAGATCCTGCAGCGCGCCGGCAAAGCCCATTCCGTGAACCAGGCCGAAGGCGAATACGACGAAGGGACGCCATGGTTTGAGGTCTGTGGTCAGGATATTCTCAATGGCCACGAATGCGATGGATGCCGCGATGATAGGCTCCACAATTGAAGACGGCAACCGCACGATACCGTACAGAGACAGGGCGAGCGTAATTGAGTGCGCTACTGTGAATGCCGTGATCTGCCAGAGCAGCGCCTTGGTCTTCTTGCTGAGGAGTACAAGTCCAAGAACAAACAGAATGTGGTCCAGACCTTCCGGCAGAATGTGCTTGTAGCCCATCTTCACATACCGGAAAATGACTGTCCACCATGGCGGTCGATTGACCTGCGCCATCTGTGCCCGCGCCGAAGCCTGTTCAGCCTCTTTTGCCACCAAGTTCGTTGCCGTTGGCTTTGGCTGCCCGCTACCAATAACCGGGCCGACGTAGACTGTGCTGCCCCCAGCTCCAGTAACTTTCGTACCGGCGTCCCTGCCGGATCCCTCAAGCTGCTTCCCCTGTGGGAGCAAGGCTCTGTCCCTGCTTATCTGCGGCATTGCTTGCGAAAGCCGAACTTCGCCCTCGCTCATCTTCGGTTTTGCTTGCGAGACCAGAGCCTGCCCCTTGCTTACCTTCTCCGTGCCATCGACTACCGGAAGCGTTCCCGCATTAGGACCCCTCCTTGCGTCCTCCCCGAAGGGAAGGGGCTTTCGCTCTGGTGCAAGGCTTGCCACATTAATATCCGCCCCTATTCCCTCCCGCCCACCAGTGGGTTGTATATGAGAGGGCGCGTTCTCGACATCGGAAGGCTTGCTATTCTTGACCCTGCGTGAAGCAGGTGAAGGCTTACTTAACGGTGAACAACTCTCTCCACTGCCAAGATCCTGTGGGCTGTAGTGATGAACGCCCCCTTCCCCCTGCGAAGCATTAAGACCCACTGGTGGGTTGGCGGGGAAGGGGGGAGGGAGCGGTAGCGACTGGGGGGTTAGGTCCCTCGGCCCATTTATCGCCGCTTGCGCTGCCGCTATCTGCTGCGCCGTCGGCACGTTCAGCGGCGTGCTGTATGCGCCGGCGTCGAGCGGTTCGGAGACGGGTTCCTGGTAAGGAAGTTCGGTCGTCAATACGACTGTGCCAAGGACTTCCGGGAAGCGCACGGAGTAGGTCGCGGCATTCGGGGGCAGGTGGCCGTTTACGACGACCGGCAGCATTACGGGAAGGCGTGTTGCGCCGCCTTCTACGGCCCATTTGTGGACATCGGCGGCGGTTGGAAAGTCGATGCTGTCGATCGTTGCGGGCGCGCCGCCGGTCGATACGGCGAACTCCCGTTGGAAGTTGCCCTTTGCCTCAGCGATCTGCGCCTCAAGGGCGGTATTCGGGCCGTCCAGGAGGGTGTTCATGGGGGCATCGCCGATGCGCTGCGGCGTGTCGTTGAGAGCGAACGCCAGCAGGTCGAACCTTGCCCTGATCTGGAAGTGGCCGTCCGGCTGTACGTTCGCCTGCGCTCCTGCGATGTTGGCGGGGTGGGCCAGGCAGATGATGCTGCCTGGCCCGAGGACCGTCATGATGCAGGTTATGATCAGAAGGGCAAGCTGTAAGCCGAACGGGCGCTTCATGGGTTAAGGAGCCTTGCCGGATTCGTAGAGCGCCTTCACGAGGTCGGGCGAGAGCGCGTGCTTCCAGATCGTGAAGTCCCGTATATCGCCGTCGAAGACCCGCTGGTGGTCCCAGGCGTCCTTGGGATAGACATGGACTTCGGCAATATCATCGGTCAGCTGAATGTTGCCTTGCCCGATGCGTTCGCCGTTCTTATAGAGCGTGAGCGCATGACCGTCGTAGACGGCGGTGACCATCTGCCATTTGCCGAGGTCGAGCGGCACAGTGGTCTCGACATCCTGGTGCGCGCTCCAGAAGTGGATACCGTTGGCAAACTTCGCGATGTAGCGGCTGGTTCCGCCGTTACCGTCGTTCGGGTTGCCGAAGCCGGCGATGATCGTGCGGTTCTCAGGCTGCTTGTCCAGCCGGCAGAACAGGTTGATCGTCCACGGAGCGCTGCCCTTGGTCGGAAGGTCCGGCGAGTCGAATTTCTGCGGAGTGCGTTCCGCAAACACAGGCTTGCTGAACGCCAGTCCGCCGGTAACGACATTCACCGTCTGACCGGCGATGGCGTTGGCTGCGGGCGAGCGGTCTTGTACGCCGATGACTTTTAAAGTTGTCGTCGCGCCAGGCTGCAGCGCCTTGTTCAGGCCAAGGTCCACAGATTCGCCGTCGGCGGAGAGCATCGCGGATGTTACTTGGATGCCGTCGCCGAACTGGTAGGCGCCGAAGTTCTCAGCGTTAGTTTTGCGGACCGGCTCGGAGAAGCGCACGGTGGCTGCGGGCAATCCCTGCAGCGCCTCCGCGGATACGACATCCGGCGGAGTGGTGTCGTTCGCATCGATGTGGGCTACAGTGATAGGGCCGGGCCGTCCCGAGGCGTCAAGCTCGACGGTTTTGATCGTCGTCGGGGTGTAGACGGGGATTGGGCCGGTGTAGACTGCCGACGATGCGGTGGGGGTGCTGCCGTCGACGGTGTACCTGAGGCCGCCCTCATGCCAGTACAGCGGGTATTCGATGGCCGCTTCCTTCATGTCGTTCGGCCGCGCGCCCCTCTGGGTGACCTGCGGGCCGTCGATGGAGCCCCGGTCGTCGAACGTGTCGAAGAGGGGCTGCGCCGGGCGGGCGTCGTCGTGCGTTCGGTCCGCGACCGTCACGGCCAGGATGCGGATGGCGGGGTTGTTGGGCAGTGTGATGCCCTTTGCGCCGGGAGCGACCGGGAAACCGTACTTATACAGGTAGCTGTACCGGTATATGTCGTTGCCGGCGGGCGCGTGGCGGTGCGAGCTGAACCAGGCTACCTCGCCCTTCTTCACAAAGCCGGGCTCAAGCCCCGCCCAGGGGTTGTGCCAGTCGTAGGTGAGCTCGGGGATCTGACCGCTCCAGAGTCGGTTGTCCCACTGTCCGATGAAGCCGCCCCAGTTCTCGATCACGGCGGGGAATGCCTTGCCGCCTACCTTGAACTGCGCGGCCGTATCCCCCTTGCTCGATGCTGCGAGAAGGTAAACGCGGCCATAACCGGCAGGCAGCGCTATGGTCTGTCCATGGCAGGTGACGGCATTCTTTGCGCCGTCGGTTGTGGGGCCGACCTGGAAGCCGATGCCGTCGGCCACGATGGTTTTTGGAAGCTGCTCGGCGGCAAGGGTGCGGCCGGCGCTGTCGAATGCGCCGTCTGATCGGTTCCTGTCCGTGCTGGCCACGTCGAGGTCGTAGGGCAGCGCGACGGGAACGGACTTCGCGGGGGCGACGGTCGCCGCCGGAGCGGCGAGCTTGACGGCGAAGGCGCGGAGGCTGAATGCGGGAATGTCGGCGGTCAGGACGCCGTTGGTAATCGTTGCCGGTCCTAGGGGCTCTTCCTGGCCGTTAACTTCACGGGCGGATACCACGCGGCCTGCAAACTTCAGGGCGACGCCGTGTGCAGGCTTGCCGGTCAGTTCACGAAGGCGCACGACGATCTCGCCGCTGTCTTCCGCTTTCTTGACTGCGGAGACCTCAACTTGCTTCGTGTTCAGGCTGAGCAGCGAGAATGTTTTGCCGAGCGTCCCGGGATGCGAATCTGTGACGAACGCCCGCAGGGGCTGGTTAAGGCGCTTTGCCTGCCAGGCGACGTCGCCCTGCCGCCAGTCTCCGGCATGGGGGGCGATGGCGTAGAGGATGTCGTGACGGCCGATGTCCTGTGTGGCCTGATCCTGGTAGCCGCCGCGGACGCCGGGCGTGTAGATCATGGTGAGGCGCACGGTGTCGTCGTCGGGCTTGTCGGAGCCGAACTTGCTGTCGTTCAGGATGGCTGCGCCATAGCGGCCATCTGTGCCGGTGAGGTCGAACCACTGGTGCTGCGGCACCTCGTACTTCTTCTCATCGTTGTTGCCGCGCTCGATGGTCCCGACCTGCAGGTCGTATGTCGCCATGGGGTTGCCGGATGCCAGCGAGAAGGAAGCCTTCAGCGCCCGCCCTTTGGTCTGCCAGTCGATCTTGTTGGCCACTTCGATACGGTCGCCGGCGGAACCTGCCGCCAGGCTGATCCGCTGAATGAACTTCGAGCCGTTCGTCTCCCGCTCGACTTCAAGAGCGACGCGAACGGGGCCGTTCTCGACGATCCGGATCTTCGCCGGGCCGGAAACGAACTCGCGCGGCGGCGCTTTGGCGTCTTCCCAGTCCATGTTCCAGGCAGGGTATTCGGCCGGGTTCTCGAACTGCAGGGCAAGGCGGGCAGGGGACTTCAGGACTTCGCGCTTGTTGAGCTTGTCGTAGATCGACGCGATGTCTCCGGCTTCGTTCAGAGTGACGCGGAAGCGCGCGTTCTGGATCTCCTGGCCTTTTGCTATCAGTGACGACTTGTAGTCGATAACGCCGTTGGACGGCCGGGCATCATAGACGGCGTAACCGAACGAAGGAGTTTTGGCGAGGAAGAGGATCTTCACGCTATTGCCGGACTGGCCGATAACCTGAGTGGGGACCGGCTTGCCGCCGGGACCGTAGACCTGCGCCGACTTCAAGGGCACGGTCGCCTCGACGACATCCTCACGGGCCGTGGACAGCGGATTGTAGACGACGACCGGAACGCCTTTTGACTGCGTATCGAGCGCGCTTGCGACCGTGCCGACGGACGATTGTGTGACAGCGGCGAACTGATTCAGGGCCAGGAGTTCGTCGTTCCAGCAGAATTGATACGCTTCCGGCAGGCTGGTGCCGGGCAGCATGTCGTGCATCTGCGATCCGAGCACGAGGTCCCAGGCGTTGTAGAGGCGCTCGGACGGGTACTGCGCGCCGCCGAGCCACATGGCTGCGACCGAGGAGCTTTCCGCGGCATTCGCCAGCAGTTCGTTCTTGCGGTTCCAGCGCTTCATGTACGCCTGGGATGTGATCGATCCGGCGGAGTGCTTGGTGAGAAGCAGCTCGCCTTTGTAGTGGGGAAGCTTTTCTACCTGCGCGGGCGTAATCGTCTTGAAGAGTTCATCCGACTTGGACGACACGACCTTGATCGGTCCTGCGCCTTTGACGCTCGTCTCCATCCACTTGACCGAGCCTTCGTCGGGCGCGCCGCCACGATCGCCTACTCCGTAGTAGTGATAGTCTACATAGGCATTGGAGATCTTGCCGGTGTTCTGGATGCGGGCGAGCCAGCTTGTGTTCTTGCTGAGATCCTCGCTGAAGCCCGCGGCGTAGCTGCCTGGATCGAGCGCCGAGACGATGCTGCTGCCGTCGGGGCCTTCCCATGTGCCGACCTTGAAGGGAATGCCCACGGCCGAGCCCCATGTGAGCTTCTGTGTGGAGAAGCCGTTGACGCCGGAGTGCCTCAGGATGGTGGGGAGGGCATAGGGGAAGCCGAAGCAGTCAGGCAGCATGAATTCCTGGCTGGCGACTCCGAACTCGCGCTTGAAGTAGTGGTTGCCGTAGAGTGTGTGACGCACCAGGGACTCCGTGGATGGGACGTTGGCGTCGCCTTCGTCCACCGAGGAGCCTGCGGGGAACCACTGTCCCGACTTGACGTACTTCTTGACCTTCGCATAGTCGTCGGGATAGTATTCCTTCATCATCTCATAACGGCGCGAGCCGCTGAAGTTGAAGACGTAATCCGGATACAGGTCGAAGAGGTGGAAGTTGTTGCGCATGGTATTCGGGATGAACTCTCGAATGACCAGCGGATAGGCCCAGCGCCACTGCGTGTCAAGATGTGCGTATCCCACGAGATAGAGGGTATTGCCCTGAGACAGATCGGTGGGATGGGGGACGAGTTCCCGGGCGCTTCCCGCGGCCGGCGGAACCGGCGCCTGGGCCTGTCCGGCGATTGGGAAAGTGAAAGATGCCGCGAATGCGACGGTGACGAGGCGAAGACGCCTGCTGTGGCGAGGCGCGCGCCCCGCAATCGGCTGAAGTGTTACGACCATAGTGTGATGGAAGACTCCGGGCGTCGCCGCCCACACGTATTACTTACCGACAAGCATGACAGAAGCGCGCCGTTGCGTCAAGATGGGAATTGTGACGCCACATGTCAATTTGTGACCTTGAGACGCTAAATTCGCAAGCGTATATCGTTCAAGACCCACCCCATCCCCTCCCGAAGGGAGGGCGCGTTCGCCTCGACAATTGGCTCCGCCCTCTTGGCGATCGTCAATAACAACAAGCCCTTTGCATTGGCGAACGCGCCTCCCCTTCGGGGAGGACGCAAGGAGGGGGTCCTAACGAAAGAACGCCTGCGAGGCACGTTGCCCCGTTTAAGAGGTATTACGATAGGAAGCCTGGAATGCGTAATGGAGTCAATACCAATGAGCAACGCACAACGTGAAGAAAACGCACAGGCAAAGACGATTGATGAGGAACGGGATCTCTGGCTGCAGACGCATGGGCAGACGTATCAGCGGCACTGGCATGTCGATTTCCGTCCGTTCCGGAACCTGTCTCAGTTTCCTCGGCCTCGGTGTGTGAGCATTCAGTCCACCCGGGACCCGCGGTATGTGTCTGACGGACGCCTGCGGGAGTGGGATAGCTGGTGCTACTTCTGCTACACCCTGGAAGGCTGCGGGGCGTTTTTCGACGGGCAGACGCTGCGGGACGTTCCGGCGGGATCGGGGTTCATAACCGAGGCTCGCGATCCGAATGTCCGTTATCTGTATCCGCCGAACGGCCGTGAGTTGTGGCGGTTCATGGCGTTCGAGTACACGGGAGTGCCGGCGCATTCCATGACACAGGGATTGAACCAGGATCACGGTTATGTGTTTGCGCTCGACCGAGAGACGCCAATCATCCAGCGCTTGCTGGCCTTCGAGGCTCCGGGATATTCGACGATCCATCCTGAAGCCGTGGATAGCGCGCAGATCGTGACCGACCTGCTGCTGGCGCTGGCGGCGTCGGTGGGGGAGGCGTCGGCGACCAATGCTGCCCGAACACTTGTGGAGCGCGCAATCGGGATTGTCGAGGCGGATACCGGCAACACCTTGAATGTCGCCGCGCTGGCCCGTGTGGCCGGAGTCTCCCGGGAGCGCCTGGCCCGGGCGTTTCGCGAGCAGATCGACGAGACGCCGCATGAGGTCATTTTGCGCACAAAGATCCGCCGCGCCTGCTTCCTTCTAAAAGATACCGACCAGCCGATCCGGCAGATCGCCGAGGCGCTTGGTTACACCGATTACACCAACTTCATAAGAGTGTTCCGCCAGGCGACGGGCATGCCTCCCGCACAGTTCCGCAGAAGCGGCAGCCTTATCTTGATGCCGAAGAGTGGGTGGGAGAGGTGACGATTGTCACTATGAGAAATAGCGCGCTTTCTGCCGAGGATCATCAAGTCCTGGCAGCCTGGGATATCGGCGATGTGATATCTGCCCGCGTTCCTGAGACGGGATCGGTCAACCGGACAGTCATCGTGGATTCGGAGCGTGGCCGGTTTGTGCTCCGAGTCTCCAAACGCGGGCAGGAGCGTATAGAGTGGGAGCACGCGTGTATCAATTGGGCTGCAGACTCCGGTATTCCCGTATGTCGTCCGATCCCATTTTCGGGCAGCCACTTCTTTCTGCAGCAGGATGATCAATTCTTCGCCTTGTTTCCATACGCAGACGGGCAGCAGATCGGGCGTGGAGCGCTGAACTCCGAGCAGGCCCAAGCGGCAGGCGCGTGCCTTGCGAGTATTCATGCCGCTTTTCAGGAGTTCCCTGCCCAACGCGTGAGAGTTAAGAACCTGAATGTCGACGTCTCCGCGGCACTGGCGGCCATCCCAGTCATCGTGGAGGCTATTCACGCGCAGCCGATTCGTACGGAGACTGATGAGGCAGCTCTGTCGCAACTCGCGGGGCGGTATGACTGGCTGCAACACACAGGGCATCTGGCCGCAGGGCTGCATGAGCGGTTGATGGCGCTTCCACAGATGGCGCTTCATGGCGACTACCAGGAAACGAACTTGTTTTTCCTGGGTAATGAGGTGGCTGCCGTGATCGACTGGGATCAGTCCGGATTGGCGGCGCGTGGGTGGGAAGTGCTGCGCGTTCTACATTTGATGTTCGGTCTTGCCCCAGATCGTTGTCGAGACTTTTTGGATGGCTATCGCAATGTTCTTGCATTTCCCAACTACGAACTCAAGGAGGCCGTCGCTGTCTATGGCGTTTTGGCCGACAGTAATCTATGGGTGTACTCTGATGCCTATCTGGCGGGAAACACACGAGCTCGGCAATTCATAAGGCATGGGCCGTTCATTCCGTTCCAGTCACAATGGGAAGCCTCCGGGCTGCCCCTACAATGGGAGAAGATGCGGCGCCTTGAGACATAATCTTTATAGTTCTAATTGTCGTCCACAGCCTTCCTTTCCATTGCAGCAATGCATTGTTGTCTTCAAATATTCACATGGAACTAGCAGAGGAACTTCATGCCTTGTCGGAAAACTTATATTACTGTTAATTGTATAGTCGTCAACTTGTCCCTAGTGTATCCAATGTCAGGAAGTTTATAGCGGATGCCTAAATCAGCAATACTAAACCCTTCAACTGCCCATTCCGTACCGCGAGTTGGAATGCTGGCGACTGTCAGAAATCGCCGTGGCATTGTGACGTCGGTGGAGCCTTATGGTGGAGATGCCGAAGTTCACCATCTTGTTACCGTTGAGTATCTGGACAGCGAAGGTTCATCGGAAGATACGATGCTCTGGGAACGTGAAATTGGCCCCAAGCTATTACAGCCGAATGCATTGCCTGATGTTTCAGGCGTTCCCCCGATGTCGAATGTTGAGTTTGATGCACTGGTAAGAGCGACACGGTGGTCAGCGCTAACGCCTTTTATCGGGCCGAACGGCAGTCCGTACGATAATCCTCCCCTCACATCCCCACTGCATGGCGCTATACAGGTAGAGGACTTTCAACTTGTCCCGCTTATCAAGGCGCTGCAAATGCCTCGTATCTCCTTGCTTATCGCGGACGATGTTGGACTTGGAAAGACTATAGAAGCGGGCCTCATTCTGAGCGAACTTATCAACAGGCGGCGTATTCGTCGCGTGCTCATCATTGCTCCTGCCTCATTGTCCTTGCAATGGCAGGAGGAGATGAAGGATAAGTTCTGTTTGAGCTTCGACGTTGTCGATCGGGACGAAACGCATAGTCTTCGTAAACGAGTGGGGATGGACGCTAACCCATGGCGCATCTATTCACGCTGTATCGCGTCGTACTATTACTTGAAGCAGCCCGATGTCTGGGAACAATTCCGGTCAGCCTCCGAAGTGCAGCGGGGACAAGCTACTCTTCCGTGGGATTTGTTGATTGTCGATGAAGCCCACAACCTCATGCCCTCGCCAATGGGGCCTGACAGTGACCTTGCTACGCTTCTCAGTGAGATTGCTCCATATTTCGAGCACAAAATCTTTCTCTCGGCTACTCCGCACAATGGGCACACGCGCAGTTTCTCGGGCCTTCTCGAACGGCTTGATCCGGTCCGCTTTTCTCAAACGAGCGAATTTAAGCCGGCGGAGCGCCAGCGTATCGAAGATGTTGTTATAAGGCGGCTGAAGTCTGAGATCAATGAGGTTACGACTCCCAAGCGGTTTTGTGAGCGCTTACCTATTGGTATCGGGCTGAGACTGACACCTGCCGAGCGCAGATTATCTGCTGCCTTCCAGGCATTCAGGACAGCTTTGATGAAGCAGGTCGCCAAGGCAAGCGCACGCGACCGTACGGCCGGTAAATTCTCTGTTGAGATCCTTGGCAAACGATTGCTGTCGACCCCGGCGACGTTTGCCGATTCGTGGCGGCGTTGTCGTTTGGGAATGCAGGAATTGGAAGAGGCGGCGGCATCTGAAGTACGATCAGTACAACGCGATGTGGAAGACGATATCGGGGACGATCGTGAGCGAGAGAGCCGCGTCCACAATGCGTCCCATGTTGTGGGCGCATGGTTGAAGCCTTATGTCAAACTGCTGGAAAATGAAATACAAGAGATCGACGAAGCCTTATTCGGACTTGGTCTCCACGAACACAGCCTTGCTGCGACGGAGGACTCGCGCTGGGATGCGTTCTGCCATCACATTGACAGCTACGTCCGAACTCAAAATGGCTGGAAGGACGATGAACGCCTGATCGTTTTCACAGAGTATAAGACGACTCTGGATTATCTGGACAGGCGTCTTCGTGTCCGCTATGGCGACGGTCCTGCGATCAGGACATTGTTTGGAGGGGTAACGCCGTCTGAACGCGAAGGGATCAAAGCGTCATTTAACTCTGCTGCTGATCCTGTTCGCATTTTGCTTGCCACTGATACCGGATCAGAAGGGCAGAATCTGCAAGAAACCGCACGCTACCTGATGCATTACGATATTCCGTGGAATCCTACGCGAATCGAGCAGAGGAATGGTCGCATCGACAGGCATGGTCAATCGCGCGACGTCTATATCAGTCACTTCGCCGCCGATGACGATGCCGACCTCAAATTTCTATCATACGTGCTCCGGAAAGTAGATAGGATACGGGATGATCTTGGTTCGGTAGGCGAGGTCTTCGACGCTGCCATCGAACGCAGGCTCCTTGCGGGAGGCAATGTCGATCAGGTTATAGCGGATCTTGACGCCGGGATCGAACACACTCGGGGGCGGGCGGCAATTCCGCGTAGCGCCTTGAATATGGGTTCAGCAGAAAATGATGACCTCGATGCATTCCGGCGGGAAATCGACCTCGATCCCGTTACGCTTCGGGACACCCTTGAAGTCGTGCTCGCCGCCAAAATCGGCGGACCGCGCATCGAAGGGCCGGATGCGGGTGGACGGATGCAATTGCGGCATCCTATTCCTAATGAATGGACCGACATCATCGACGACTCCCTGCGGCTTCCTGTGCGTGGACATCAGCAGGGACCGCTTCCAAGAATTGTCTTCGACCCAACCTACTATATACATGCCGTCAACGATCGGCCGGTATTCCGGGCGGATCGCGATACCACGCTCCTGCATCTCGGGCATCCGTTGTACCGGCGCGCCCTCGCCGCGTTTGCTCGCTTCCGTTTCCCAGGAGGAGATGAAACAGGGGCAGCCCGCTGGACGGTTCGCCGTGGCCCCGATGTGCCGAATGGCGCTGATGCGCTTTTACTGCTGACTGTGGAAGAATTGGCAGTGAATCGCCTTCGAGAGACATTTCATCACTGGACGCGAACGATACGAATTCCCGTGAAATCTGATGCTCTCTCAACCCCTCTGGAATCTGTGCCAGCCGTCGAATTGCGGGCGCCCGCTCGTCCGATTACCGATACGGACATTGATATCGCTATAAGCCTCTGGGACGAAATTCAGCCGGACATGAAAGAACTGATTGGAACCTTGGCTGCAGACCTAACGACATCAATTGAGAGCGCCGTTGCAGAAGAGGCCGTGCGGGCTCGCCAGCGCGAAGTCGAGCGATTCAGCAGCAGGCAGGGCGAGCTTTCCGATCTGATCGTTTCAAATACGATCCGCAAACTTGAGCGAGAGCTGGAGGAGTTGCAACAGGCCAGGAGCCAAACGGTCCTGCCCCTCTTTGACAACGATCCTGATGCTCTTCTTGCATCGGCGACAGCCAAGGAAGAGGAGATAGAACGCCGGCGGGGTCATTATGAGCGCATGCGCATTCTGCTGGAAAACGAGCGTCGCCGGGTACTTGACCACCTGCTTCCCGCTCGCTATGCCCTTCACGGCGAAGCGCATGTCTTCCCTGTTGCGGTCGAAATAAGACTGCCGATGAAGGGAGCCGCTTGATGCCGGTAGCTCAAGATCAATCATGGTGGTCGGCGTTGCGCCATGGCGGCATGCTCATCTCGCCTTCTCGTCTTATTGAGGCTGGAAAGAACTTTGCCGAAAGTAAGCAACCAGGCTTTCCAACGTCCGTCGAACCGCTGAAAGACTACCTTGCAGAGAAGCTGCGCGGCGATCTTGCGAAATCTGATACGGGATCAGATGCGCAGACGGCACTTATGACCACGCTACTCGAAAACGTCTGTGGACTCAAGACCGGGAAGTGGGAGCGGGGCAATTCCATAGGGGAAGAGTGGTCCCGACGATTATCTACGGGAGAATCCGTACGACCACGCCGCGTTTGGCGGGGGCCGGATGGCAGCGTTTTACCGGTCTTTGTCGATGCTGAGCCACGCCTGGGGCTTGGCCGAGGCCGCCGGTCTGTAACTCGCGTGATCGAATGGATGCGCGCAGGAGATCAGCGCCTTGCGTTAATCACCAATCATCGGCAGTGGCGGCTTATATATGCCGGTATCGACTACGACTGTTGGGCGGAATCGGATACGTCACTTTGGTTTGAAGGCGGTGCGCCAGGCCCTCAGATCGATGCGTTGCGTATTCTCCTGTCTCCAATTGCGCTAACCCAGCCTGCGCAATCGCAGCCATCACCGCTAATGCGGGCCATCCTGGACTCTCGCAAGGGAGAGGCCGAGCTATCCGCCGAACTGGGTGAACGGGTCCGGAAAGCCGTCGAGCAGCTGATTCAGGGATGCGCACCGGCGCTCGACAAGTATGCTGAGGGCATTTCGCCGGAAGACATCTACCGCGCCGCCTGCCGCATGATCATGCGCCTTGTCGTGGTGTTGTTCTCCGAGGCCCGTGACCTCCTGCCTGTCGACCACCCCATCTACAACGGCTCCTATAGTGTGGGCGCGTTGCGCTTCGAATTGCAGCGTCACGGCGCCGACCGTCTGCGGCATCGCTATTCTGCGTGGCCTCGCCTGCTGGCGCTTTTCCGTCTCGTCCATGGCGGATCGCCCCACGAACGATTGCCCATCCCTGCCTATGGTGGCGTCCTGTTCCGCCCCGGCGATCCAGAGTCAGACGATCCGATCCTGCGTGCTGTAGCACTCTTCGAGCGCCTTGATAATGTGATGGATGACAGCCGCGTTGCCGATATACTGGGTCTCGTTTGCGTCACCAGGACTCGCGTTCGCCAGGGGCGTTCCGCTACATGGATTTCAGCGCCGGTTGACTTCTCGGACCTATCGTCCGAGTACATCGGCATTCTGTACGAAGGATTGCTTGACTTTGAGCTGCGGCGAGCTGACGACACTACCCTGTTCCTGAACATCGGCGACCAGCCCGCGCTTCCGTTGACACGATTGGAAGGGATGGATGATAAGGCGCTCGGCTCTCTCCTGGAGAAGTTCAAGCAGCGCAAGTCAGAGGCGGCTGACGGTGAGGAGGCCGAAGAAGAGCCGGCCGGGGATGAAGCGGCTGCCCTCGATCTCGACAGCGAAATCGACGAGTTTGAAACGGATCAGCCTGAATTACCTGAGGCCGAAGAGCCGGAAGCCGGCACAGATATGGATGGCCGCCACGCGGCCATGGAGCGCGTTGCTGCATGGTCACGTCGTGCTGCAATTGCCGGTAAATTGGTGTCGAAGCCCAAGGGCAAGAAGAACTCGGTGGATTATGACATCCTGGTGGCGTCTGCCGCAAAGGGGCTCGTAGCTCGAACCGTAATGCAGGGCGAATGGTACATCGTGCGCTGGGGCGGCACCCGCAAAGGTGCAGGAACCTTCTATACACGCCCTCAGTTAGCTGTCCCGACCGTTCACCGCACTTTGCGGCCGCTGGCGTTCAAAGGACCGGCTGACGAAACCGGGCCGCCTGCGCTCTGGCAGCCGCGAACACCGAATGAGATACTGTCATTGAAGGTTTGCGATCCGGCTATGGGCAGCGGATCGTTCTTGGTAGCGAGCCTACGGTATCTCACTGATTCGTTATTGAAATCGCTCTATCACCACAAATGGATTGGCGTGACCGACGATGGCGTCGAGTTCCTAACACCGCCGGAGCCAATTCCTGCCTGGCTGGCGGAGACACTAAAGGACATGCCTGCGAGCGAGGCTGATGTCTACGCGCGACTAAAGCGTGTGGTCGTCGAGCGTTGCCTCTATGGCGTGGATCTTGACGCTCTTGCAGTTGAGCTTGGACGGCTGGCGCTATGGGTGGAGACGATGGACAAGTACGTGCCCTTCGAGTTCCTCGATCACAAACTCAAATGCGGCAATGCACTCGTCGGCTGCTGGTTTGATCGGTTCCGCGAATATCCGGTTATGGCCTGGGAACGGGATGGGGGAGATACCAATCACGATACCGCCACTCATTCGAAAGCTGAGTGGACGAAGGCGATTAAGCAACTACGGACGGGGCGAGTGAAATCAGAACTGGTGGCGGCGATTACCCCACAGATTAGCATGGATGCTCAGTTATTCGAACAGGCCCCGGAGTTGACACACGAAATCGCGTTCAAGGTCTACCAGTCAATTGACGAGGAACGCGTAGACCGGGCAGGGTTTCGTGAGAAAGCGTACGCGAACCTTCGCAGCAATGCGAATTTCCAACAATTGCGTAAAGCGTTCGATACTTGGTGCAGTGTCTGGTTCTGGCCTGTGGCCGACCTTGTAAATGCCCCGATGCCTAAGTCATTCCTGCGACTGACCGAAGAGGAAGAGAAAACGCTCGCAATGTTGGTGGCCCGATATCGTTTCTTCCATTGGGAGATTGAATTCCCCGACGTATTCAATTCCGAGCGTAACGGCTTCGATGCTGTTGTAGGCAATCCTCCGTGGGAGGTTCAGAAGCCGAATTCAAAAGAGTTCTTTTCCAACATAGATCCACTTTACCGGGCTTACGGGAAGCAAGAAGCGCTCAATCGTCAGGACGAGATGTTCGAAAGCATGCCGCATATTGAAAGTGATTGGCTTGCTTATAACGCTGGCTTCAAGGCTCTTGCAAACTGGGTGGGCAATGCTGGGCGCCCCTTTGGTGACGAGGAAAAAGGCTACAGCCTTAGCCGCGCACAGTCAGAAAACCGCGGGCTGAATGATCGGTGGCGTAAGCGGCGCACAAATTACAAAGGCTTCACGGACGGCGCCCGCCCGTTTCTACATCAGGGGGCAGCCGATATCAATACATATAAGCTATTCCTCGAAGTTGCGCATGGGTTGCTGAAACTCGAGGGACGGATGGGCTTCATCGTTCCTTCGGGTGTATACACAGATCAAGGTTCTACTGAGATCCGAGATCTTTTTTTGATGCGCTCTCACTGGCATTGGTTATTTTGCTTTGAAAACAGAGATGGTATTTTCGATATCCACAAGTCGTTTAAGTTCTGCCCGGTAATTGTCCAGAAGGGTGGATTGACCCAAGTTATCAAGACTGCATTCATGCGTCGAGATGTTCGTGATTGGGAAGATGCCGACCGAGTTGCTCTTTCATATCCGGCCGCGCAGATCGAACGATTCAGTCCGATTACAAAGGCTGTCGTAGAAGTTCGTAGTCATCGAGACTCCGAAGTCCTTGAAAAGATTTACGGGAATAGTGTTCTGCTCGGTGACGACGGCCCGAATTCGTGGCAGATACAATACGCTCGGGAATACGATATGACTAACGACTCTCGGCTGTTTCCACCGCGAACATGGTGGGAGTCGAGGGGATATCAGCCAGACCAATACGGCCGGTGGCTCAAAGTAAGACATGTAATGGATACCGCGCTAGATGAAGCCGGTTGGATCCGCCTGAGAAATGGTGGCTGGGTAGCGGAAGATGACATAGAAGACATTGCTTTACCTCTGTACGAAGGGAGAATGATTGGACAGTTCGATTTCAGCCAGAAAGGGTGGGTCAGTGGAAAGGGCAGAACGGCAATATGGCGCAATATTCCGTTTGAAGACAAAGTCATTGAGCCACAGTATTTAATGGGACAGATCGCGTATGCGCAAGCTTCAGATACAGGTGAAAGCTCGAAGACTATTCGTGGCCTCAAACCATTATTTATGGGCATCGGAGCCGCAACGAATATTAGGTCAGGTTTTTGCTCGGTCGTTTTTGACTGCCCAGCAGGCAATGCGGTGCCGGTCGTCAAACCATATGGGGATTCTGCGAATGCATTGGCATTTGCGGCAATGTTCAATAGTATGACTTACGATTACGTGCTTAGATTGAGACTAGGCGGCATTAATCTTAATTATTTTGTTATAGCTGAGACACCTCTTATTTGCCCCCATCCGATCCTGAAAAATTTTGTGTCAAGGTTAGCGCTATCACAGAGTTGCTCACATATAATTTTTTCTCCTGTGTGGTTAGAATTAGGGCATGAAATCAGACAAGTGGTTGCTTGGAGGCAACTATGGTCGATTACACCGCACGAGCGCCTTCGAATTAGGATAATACTCGATGCTCTCATTGCAGAGTTATACGGGTTAGATTTTGACGATCTCTACTGGATAATGAGGCAATGTGATTACCCGGTAGACCAAACCGGTAATAACGCGTTTACCCGTGCTCTCGATTCAAAAGGTTTCTGGCGCGTGGACAAGGATCGATCACCGGAATTGCGTCATACAGTCCTAACTTTGGCCGCGTTCGCAGATTTGAAGAATACGATATCAGCACACAGTGGCGACCGGGATGCAGGGATCGCAGACTTCTGCAACCAAAATGGCGGCGGCTGGATGCTCCCGGAAACCCTCCGCCTCTCCGACCTCGGTCTCGGTCACGACGAGCGCGCCCGCAAACCGCAGCCCGTACGCTCCATGATGGGGCCGCGTTTTCTGGATTGGCAATTAGAACAAACGCCTGAAGAGTCGTGGGCAGAATGCGAACGGCATGCCCGCAACCTGCTTGGCGAAGCCGGTTTCAAGAAACTTCAGGCCGATATCGCGGCGCAAAACGACAAAACGATATATGACACTCCTGAGATATCGGCCGGCCGGGTGCATGGGTCGATCACTGTACGCAGCGGAGAATTGCTCATGGATCCAGCGGCGGACGCAGTCGCCGGTGAGACGGATTTATTTGGCGTTCCCGTGCAGAAGGATTTGTTCGGGAATGTTGTTGAGGAAGGACGAGGGAAGCGGAAGCGGTGACAATCGGAGTTCTGCTGTGTGAATCTACGCTTCAATTTAGAAGGAGTTCGATCAATTATGAGCAAGAACTTAGAGCATTTCATCCCAGGCAAGTGGTATTCCATCCTGCCTATATATGAAACGATAGAATATTCCGCGCATCGTGCTAACTGCGGTACGCTAAACCACACACGATGTGGCTACGAAGAGATGGACAAGGCATGTTCCGACAGCCGTGAAGAGCTGGATCAGTGGGTGGTAGCGGAGCTGGCGGCAGTTGCGACACCATGTGGTCATTGTTGAAGAGTGGGTTGAGTGTAATTGCTGCGTCTGGATTGAATTGGAATATGTCATTAAATCCCATCCACTACACGGAAAACGTCATCAACGGATACTTGAAGTATCAGTTGACTGCATATGCGCTCGCTGACGAGCACCTTCACAAACAGATGAGGACGTTGCTGTCGTTAGAAGAGACGCGGCGAAGTCCGTTGATGCAGGGACCGTACGTCAGCCTGTCCCGCTCGTTTGCGTCAGGAGCCGCAGTCCGGGATCTGGTGGCGGATGGGACGTTCCATCCACACATGGAGCGGCTTGTGCCGTATTCGCACGTCTATGCTCATCAGGAGAAGGCGATCCGCTCTATTGCGGCATGGAAGACTACTCTCGTCTCCACGGGTACGGGATCTGGAAAGACTGAGGCATTTCTTTACCCAATTATCAGCCGCTGTCTGCAATTGCGCGATGACAACGCGCATGCCGGGATTGTGGCAGTTATCGTATATCCGATGAACGCCCTGGCGGAAGACCAACTGGGGCGCCTCCGCGAACTGCTAGCCGGAACCGGTATCTCGTTCGGAATGTATGTGGGCAGCACTCCAGAAAAAGATGCCGATGCCGGTGTTCCCCTTGCGGAAGGGACGTCCCAGGCAGAATATGCTCTACGGGTTCGGCAAGCACGAAACCAGTATACTGTCCACCCTGCCGAAGAGCGATGCTCGCGCGAAGCTATGCGGCGGCGAGGCAATCAACCACGTATTTTGCTCACCAATGTCAAACAGCTTGAGCTGCTATTGACGCGCTACACCGACGTAGAGCTGTTCGACAATTCCATGCTGGACTATCTTGTTTTCGACGAAGCCCACACATATACCGGAGCCCGTGGCGCGGAGACGGCTTGCCTTATCCGGCGTCTGCGCGCTTTTTGCAGACGTGAAGCTGATGCGACAGTCTGTATTGCTACATCAGCGACAATCGCAGATCCCACAGGAGCGGGCGGAGCGGCACAGAGCTTTGCAGCTCGCTTCTTTGGCGTGAATGCTTCTGGTGTCGAATTGGTCAACGAACGATACCAACGCGATGACTGGGGGACCAATCGGTCGCTACCGCCTGTATTCCCTATGGATGCCCCTGCGCTCCTACAGGAAGCACTTGTCGCTCTGGAACCGGAGCAAGAGGCTCCGGCACAGGTTTCAGACATCTGCCTTCGCATTATGGGATCCGCGATCAATATCAAGCCGGATCAGTGGCAGGAAAGCTTGTATGATCTGCTTGCCTCAAATGAATGCGTCTATCAAATATCTCGTTGCCTCTCATCGCCGAAGCCGTTTCAGGAAGTACATCACGATCTGCAGCGCCTGACCGGCCGGGTTGTAACCGATGAGGAACTTCTCGTCTGGTTGTCTTTAGGGGCTTCTGCTCGCAAGGAAGGACGACCATTACTCCGACCTGTTGTCCATGGATTCGTGCGCGGCATTCCCGGAGCGGTTGTTACCTTCCCTTCGAATGAAGAGCGTCCGCATCTCTATCTGTCCACGCAAGAAGAGATTGCCGCGCGCGTGGAAAGCAGCCTGTTTCCCCTGAAGCTCTTTACATGCACTACTTGCGGTCAGCACTATTTCGAACACCATCTCCAGGATTTCGAATTCGCTTCGAAAAATCCTGGAGGCGGCTGTCCCGCAGAAGGTCATGTTTTCTGGGAACCTCTATCGGCCGCAAGTGGCGGTCGGCGAGTGGTTCTGGTTGACCATGTTATAGCAGATGATGAGGAAGACGGAATTGAAGGTCGTGGAGCCCGGCTTTATTTCTGTCGGCACTGTGGGACTATGCATAGTGTTCGGGCGAATGCCTGCAGCCATTGCGGCCGGACGATTGAGCCGGTCGAATTGTGGGCGATGAAGCAGAACGAAGACCGGCCAGGCAAGCTGCGGTCGTGTGTCACCTGCGGCGCAGCCGGTGGCGCGACCGGTATTCGCTATCGAGAGCCGATAAGGCAAGTACGAGCGACGGCGGTTGCTGATGTCCATGTACTTGCGCAAGAGATGATTCGCAACGCGGAACGGAAACGACTGTTAGTCTTCGCCGACAATCGCCAGGACGCCGCGTTTCAGGCCGGCTGGATGCGTGACCATGCGCGCCGCTTCCGTTTGCGCAGTTTGATGTGGGAGTATCTGAAAAAGGGCGCATGCAAGATCGGCGATCTCGTCGGCGATGTCGAGCGTGTTCTTGACATGGATGATGATCTCTCCAAAGCATTGATCCCCGAAGTATGGGAAGCATATCGCAAGAATGCAGCGCCTGGAAAGCATGCGGATGAGAGACGTTACTACATCCGCATCCAGGTGCTAAGAGAGTTCACGACAGGACTGCGCCAGCGTTACGGGCTTGAACCTTGGGGGAAGGCCCGGGTTGAATATGACGGCATATCTGCAGCAGATCCATTTATAGTCAATGAAGCTGATAAGCTGGATATCTCGGTGAATAGCCTGCTAGATGGTGTGGCTACTTTGCTGGACCTAACACGGCGGCGGCAAATGGTCTTTGATCCTGAGGGGCGTATTTTCTCTCGGTTCTGGATGGACGGCGACCGTGAAATTCAGCGTGGATACCTGGCGGCGACCCGCGGAATTCCCAGGGGATTGAAACTCACGCGGGATGAGGAAGACCACACTGGCCGCGTGCTGCAATGGTTGACTCCGCGCGGTAATACCCCGGCCGCTCAGGCCGTTCGGTCGTGGGGTGTGCCTCCGGATGATACGGAACGCTTCCTCACAGACCTGTGGACTTATCTCATTGACGCCAATGTTCTCACACATGTCACCTTAACCGGGGCCAAGGGCCGTGCCCTGCCAAACTGCAGGGGAACCTATCAGGTACACGGCGACTGCCTTTACCTGGTTCCGCAGGATGCCGGCTGGCAATGCGCGACATGTCGACGCCTGTACTCTCGCACGCCGCCGAATGACGCGTGTCCTGCTTGGCGGTGTGGCGGCCGCTTGAATAAGGTTGCCGTGAACGGCGAAGACTACGATCTCATGTCTCTCGATTACGAAGGGGAAATGGTGCGAGCCGCCGAGCATTCTGCCCAGGTCCCCCATCGTGAACGGGAAAATCTGGAACGCGAGTTTAAGGCTGGCGAGCGTGGAGTGAATACGCTCGTATGTACGCCTACGCTGGAAATGGGCGTTGATATTGGTGGCCTCGATAGTGTCTTGATGCGAAATGTTCCGCCGTTGCCGGCGAACTACTGGCAGCGCGCAGGACGGGCAGGGAGGCGTCACCGTGTTGCTGTAAACCTTACGTACGCGCGTCCTGTCACTCACGACCAATTCTTTTATGGCGATCCACTTCGAATGCTCAATGGAGCGATTGAGCCGCCGCGCTTCAACCTTCGCAACGATTTGATGATCCGAAAGCATGTTCATGCAGCCACAATGACCCGGCTGCATGAACTTGCACGGCCGATGAATCTTGGCACGCTGCCGTATGCCGAACGGGAAGCAATCACAGAAACTCTGAGACATGCTTTTCCGCGAACTGTGAAGGATTACCTTTTCGACGATAGCGGTACGGTCATGGATGTCCCGAGGGATGTCAGCAAGCTTACCACGATCATCTCGCAGCATGAGGATAACCTGCTGGCGTATGTTGAGGAAGTCTTTTCACAGGGATGGCCGGCGGCGGACCGGGAAATGGTAGATCGTGATACGCTCCGAACTATCCTTAGGGAAACAGGCTTTGAACTTGCGGCCGTTATCGTTACGCTAAAGCGCCGTCTCGGCTGGGCGCTCGATCAGATGGCGCGCCTTGACGATACCCGCCGACGGCAGGGAACGCGGTCACCGGAAGAAGATTCGCATTTCGATCGCTGCGATCGTCTGGTCAAACGGCTCAAGGGTATGGATCCGCGACGCCGCAAGGATTCAGAAGGGTACGACGATTCATTGACATATAGCGTTCTTGCTGTGGAAGGGTACCTGCCGGGTTACGGCCTGGAGAGTGGTGCGGTAATCGGAACGGCGAATGTGCCCCGGCACCTGGCATTAGGCGATTTCGATCTTCCTCGGGCTCCCGCGATTGCACTTCGTGAGTACGTTCCGGGAAACATGATCTATGCAAACGGGCATAAGTTTGTGGCGCGGTATTTCCATCTTGATGCCGCAGGGGATGGCGGTCAGCCGCTTCCGTTTTTTGTGGATCCTGCGAGCGAATCCATAATGCCGGCGGGAGCGAGTGGCGGATCAACAAGCCCACTGGCAGGAGCTGATCTGGAAGCTGTACCGATCTGCGATGTGGACTTGACCCATAGCGCACATATCAGTGATGAGGAAGAGTATCGGTTCCAACTCTCGGTAGCTGTGTATGGCCGCGAAATGGACCGCCATGGCGGAGGAAACGCATATACCTGGGGAGCGCGCGATGTCTACGCGCGCCGGAATGTGCATTTCCGTCTTGTGAATGTCGGGGCCGATTTTATGGTGCGCCAGGGACAGTTCGGCTACCCGGTTTGTCTCGTCTGCGGACAAAGCACATCACCCATGGGGTCTGAAAAGCAGCTTGAAGATTTCTCGAAGGATCATCGTGCCCGCTGCGGACGTGAGGTCAAGAGCGTTGGTTTCTACACCGATGTTTTCGCGGATGCTCTCACAATTCCTGGCTGCGCAAATCGGGAAGAAGCGTATTCAATCCTTGAATCCCTGAGGGTGGGGGCGACGCGCGTCCTCGATATGGAGCGTGACGATCTGATGGTCCTGGTCACCGGCGATCCCGCATCGGATCGCGTGGACGCAACCCTGATAGACCCCATGTCTGGTGGCTCCGGGTTGATCAGTCAGCTTTGCGAACGGTTTGGGGACGTCGCCGTTGCGGCAATGGATGTTGCGGCTAACTGCCGCTGGAACTGTTCCGATGTGTGTGATGGCTGTCTCGCTACATTCCGCAACAGTTATTATCACCGCCATCTCAAGCGGCAGATCGCAGTGCAGGAGATCTCCGTTGCCGGAAGCGACTTGAAGTTCGCCCACGACATTCCTCCGCGTCTGCCAATCGCCGACCAGGGCGCGGACTCGATGCCGGTAAACGCTGCCGAGGCGCTATTTAAGTCGATGATGCAGCGTGCCGGCTTCCCTGACCCACAGTGGCATCATCAAATTGACATGGGACGGCCTCTTGGGACAACCAGCCCCGATGCCTTCTATGATGATGAGAACCTGTGCATCTATCTGGATGGTCTCAGCGCGCATATCCACGGCAACCCGAGAACCATTGTTCAGGATCGCCGTATACGCGAGCAGCTTAGAGCCCAAGATTATGAGGTGTTCGAAATCGCTGTGAGTCACCTCCACGATCGCGCGAAGATGGCACAGCACTTCTACCGCATTGCGCGCGCCTTGCTTGGGAAATCCCAGGCAACGACTATTCGAGACAACGATGTCTGGTTTGATGACAGCACACAGTAGATCGGCTACGCGATTCAGTAGATCTCATCAATCTGGAGAAGTCCGTCAGTCACGCTTTCACCACGACTGATGGGCTTCTTAATCTTTAGAAGAACCCATAAATGAGAAGGCCGGCCCCAACTGCGCCTGCCGCGAGCCCGATCAGCCACACGCGTTTTCGTTTCGTGAGCGCTGCCACGGCGGAAAGTGCGATGGCTATCTGGCAGAGGCTTACCGAAAAGGCAAAGATGTGATGCTTTTTCAGGTATCTCTCTGAAGCCTCACCGGCGGCCTTCGCCTCTTCGGTTAAACGCTCGGCTTCCGATTTCAGGTCCGCTTGCTTGTCTTTGTAATGCTGAGATTGGCCGGCATCCTTGATGGCTGTTTGGGAGTTTGCAGGCAGCCCTTCTCCCGCAGTTTGGTAGATGAGCGACTTCAGCCCCGTTGCCTGATAGTAATTCCACTCGTCCGATGCCTGCGTGAGATGCGAAATCTCCTCGTTCTTCTGCAGCAGCGATTCATTGACCAGGAAGCCGGACTCAAGGGCGCCTACGGCGGCGATCGCCGCCAGTATGGCCGTTGAGAGGGCGATAAGCCTTGTCCAGTCCTTGTGCTCTTCGCCTTCATGTTTGTTGGCATGTTTTGCGTTATGTTCATGGAGCTCATGGACATGCTCCCGAACTTCGTCGATCGGCACTTCAATTTCTTCGGGCATGTAGGCCTCTCACAGCTTGATTGTCACAGATATGGGTGGATGCGGGTTGGCGGCAGTCGTTCAAGCCACTCCAGCCCGCAGGCAAGTTTACCACTATTTTGTGC
>Ga0207671_10000558_pt1 | contig 50148 bp, 48 predicted proteins | sample KBSC24metaG_FD_184352 | JGI IMG/M metagenome (GOLD analysis project Ga0207671, IMG submission 184352) | Corn rhizosphere microbial communities from Kellogg Biological Station, Michigan, USA - KBS C2-4 metaG (SPAdes) (version 2) | ecosystem: Host-associated > Plants > Roots > Rhizosphere > Soil... | reverse complement strand
TGCAACAGGCGCTCGTGTTTCTGAGCCATGTGCACGAACGTCAGGCCGCTGACCTGGAAATCGTCGTCGACGGCATCGAACCGGGGCTCGGCGCTGGCCCAGATGACCTCGTCGGTCCCGGGCAACTCCAGCTCCAGCCCCATGATCCGCGACAGGGGGAGGCGACGCTCGATCAGCTTCTGTATCCGCAGTCCTGTCGGACTGAGATCCAGGGCGAGCACCCGGAACCAGCGGTCGCGGATGTACTGGTTCAGGAAAGAGCTCCACGCGAACGCGTGAAGCGTACCGGCGTTCGAGGGGTCCACCTGCGTCCATGTAGGACAAGGTAGACGCATTACTCACACCGGTCAAAAAAGTCGTCCGTTCTCGGAACGGCGCGCTTCGCGCGACCGGCCCGAGATCAGCTGCGCAGCAACGGAGGTGCGGGGGCGATAGCCGGCTCAGGCTCCGCGCGGCGGGACGAGAGCCCAAGGCCACCGGTGCGCGAGCCGGGCTCGCCGTCGCTCAGCCGCCCGATTTGCGGTCACGCAAGAACGCCCGGACCATTTCCTTCACCGACTGGGGCATCTGCATGCCCACCGCGTCGCGAGATACCTCGGGCGTCTTGCGGTAAGTCTCGAAGAAGGTCACGCAGTCGGGGCAGTGACCCAGGTGCCGCCGGAAATCGACCTGCTCCTCAGCGGGCAAGTCGCCCTCGATGTAGTCGAGACAGAAATCGACAACCTGTTGGCAGTTGATGGTCACGCAGAAGATCTTTCGTCCAACGTAGGCTTTTCGATGGCTCGAACGCTCTCGGGTTACGGAATATTACCCACCGCCGTCGATTCTAAAAGAACAAGTTGCGAGGACCGTCGATAGGAAGAGGTGCTATCGGTCGCTGATTCGTCCGTTCATGTCGGACAAGGTCGTCCATCGCCCCACGCGGGTGCCTACAGTCGAGGGACGGAAACCGGAGCGTCGACGACCGCGGCGAGCAGGCCCGGCGTCCTCCGATCAAATTGCGACCGTAAATTTGCAACCGTGCTGGGCGGCCACAGCCGGCGCGGTGAACGGGCCGATGAATCCAACGCGCCCGGCGCCCTGGCCGCCGCGGGGGCCCGGCCCCTGCCCCCCCTCGCGATTGCGCCCGCGCCGCGCGGGCAGGCGCCCGGCCCCGTGGCGGCCGCGGCACCCCATCGCCTCTTGATGAGCGGATCTCCCGGACACGACGGCGCCTGTCTCCGGATCGAGGGCGGGCGGTTCGCGGGGGCCGAGATTCATGTGTCGGTGACCGGGTCGCACGTCGAGCTCGCCGTCTTGACACCGCACGAAGCTTCGCGGGAAACCCTTGCCATCGCGATGGAGGCCGTCAAGAACAGACTTCGCACGCGCGGCCTGACGATGAGCGAAGCGGCCCCCTCCCCGGCACGCCCGCAGCGAGGCGGCCACGCCGCCTCCGGCGACGGCACCCGCTTCGTCGACAGTCGGCACGATCGCCATGACCGTCCGACCCTTTGACCTGAAGTCGTTGCCGCGCCTGCGGGGTGGCGATCTCGCGGCGGCCCGGCGCGCTCGTGTTCGCTTCGGCGCCGCCCCTCGCTCGCTCGAGCTGACCGTGGCCAGGTTCGGTCGGGTGTCGCTGACCTTTGGAGGTGTCATCCACGCGACCCCGCCCACGGCGGATGAATTCGTCTGGCGCCTGCGCCGGCCTGGGGATGCTTCGTCGCCTGCGCAGGGATGGCTGGTGATGGCCCATTCTGCCGGTCTGCGGGTCGTCTCCGCGATCCTGGGCATTCCCGGCCCACGCGTCCATCGCCCGCTGGGGACCACCGAGCGCGGCGTGCTGGCGGCCGCGGTCGCCGCGGTCATGCGTCACGCCCCCGGCCTCGCGCTGGCGGGGGCGCGGCCGGGTGAATGGAGCGGCAGCGACCTGGGGCGCGTCGAGGGATGGGCCGAATCCGAGACGTTTCGCGAGGCGTTTTGCCTCGACCTGCCCCCCGCCTGGATCCCGGAGGCTGCCCAGATATCGCTCGTGGAAAGGCTACGCGCCAGCCGGCTTCCCGTCTCGCTGACCGTCGAGCTGGCGCGAACCATCATCACGGCCGAGGAGTGGTCGCGGGCCCGGCCTGGCGACGCCGTCGTGTTCGATCAGGACGCCGCCGCGGGGCGGGCCGCGCTGGCCTCGGTCGTCGTCTGCGGCGGCTTCGCCGCGCCGGCGATCATCACCATGACGACGGCCGCCGGAGAGCTGCGTCTCACGCACAATTTTTCTTCGCACCATTCGCCCGAAAGGAATCCGATGGCCAACGATCCCGACCGCGACATCACCACCACCGTGCTGGCGGCGGCCCCCATCGAGGTGGTGGCCGAGCTGGGCCGGTTGACCCTGTCCGCGGACGAAGTGACCACGCTGACGGCGGGAGCCGTGCTCGCTCTGCCGCCGAAGGCTCAGCTGCACATCGAGCTGCGCGTCGGAGGACGACTGTGGGCCGACGGGGAGCTGGTCGATCTCGACGGGCAGCTCGCCGTCCGCCTGACCCGCGTCACCCCGGCTGCGGGCCACGACGACGCCAGCGCGGCCGACACCGTCCCCTGAACGGCGCGACGGCGACTCAGGCCAGGGAGCGGCAGAGCTCGTCGAACAACGAGGCCGTCTGCGTCCAGCGCGGCGCGGCCCTCATCAGGCTCTTCGTCAGATCGTGGGAGCCCATGGCCGTCTCTCGCAGGGCCACCGCCCGCTCGATGGCAGCGGTGATCTCGTGGCTGTCCACGGCGCCATACAGGATCGCAGACCCGGTCGCCGACGCGGGATCGTAGTCGACCAGATAATCCCGGCTGGCCCCACCGTCGTACGCGATGGGGAGCGCCCCGTAAAGCTGCGCCAGGCCTGGCGCATGACTGACGCGATCGTCCGCATCCGCGAACAGGACGGCGTCGGCTGCCGCGCGCAACAGTCGCTGATCGGCGTCCGTCGCGTCCAGAAACGCCCAGCGGCCTGGGTTCTGGATGGCCAGGCGGCGCGCCTGATCGAGCAGCTCGGGATCGCCCTCGCCGGGGATCAGCACCGCGACGTCGGTCTCCCCCAGCGCGCCCAGCACGTCGATCAGCACCTCGCCGCCCTTGCCACGCCGAAGCGGCGCTACACCCAGCAGCAGGGTGCGCGGGCCGATCGACAGCGATCGGCGCCGGATCAGTGCCTTCCGGCACTCTCCCTTGCCCTCCGGCGACTTCGCCGAGAAGTTGGCGGGCAAGGTCGCGTCGTGCTCGGGATCGTCGATGGGATCGTCGCAGCCGAATCGCAGCGCCACGACCGGCTCGTCGTCTGCGCGCTCGACCAGGCTCCGGTCCGCCTCCAGGGTGCGCGCCGCGGAGGGGCTGGGCGCGACCACCGCGTTCGCCGATGCGGCGCCGAGCGAGGCCAGCAGCCGATTGGCGTGAATCGACCCGGACAGCAGGCCTGCGTCGTTCAGCAGAGCGGTCTCGCCCTCGGACAGCTCGTCGCCGACACGGCCGCTCGGCAGCACGAAGACACGCACCGTCGCGGTCGACGCGGCCAGCGCCGGTGCCGCGGTCTCGCCCCAGGCGACTGCGACCTCCGGACTGGCCAGGCCCTCGGTCGACAGCGCGCGCAGCGCCTCCGCCAGGAACAGCGCCGACTCGCCGCGGCTGGCGCCCACGGCGCCGGCGACGATCATCTCCGCGTGTCCGCCCTGGGGAGCCTTGCCCTCGTAGAAGGCGAGTTCCCGGGTGACGTCGCCGGCCTTGACCTTCACGGTCCGAAGGCGGCGTGCGAACCCTGGCAGGGAGCGAGCTTGTTCGGGAGACGCGAGCGACAACACCACGACGGAGGCGCCGGAGGCCGTGAGGCCACGAGCAAACCCCATCACCGCAGTGGCCGCTCCCCCCGACACCAGGGGAGAGACCGCGTCACTAACGAAGAGAAACTGTCGAGCCGGCACGACTACTCGGTCGCGCCGCGCTCGTCCTCTTCGCCCGGAAACTCATTCACGGACGGATACTTCATGATCTCCTTGCGGGAGATCTTCCATGCTTTCTGGACAATCCAGGACAGCGACCGGTCTTGCCGGGTCGCTTCCTCTTGGATCTCCCGCAGCATTTCTTCCGGGAAGTAGAGACTCTGTTTTCTCTTATCGGAACCGCCCATGCAGCCTCCGGAACGTATCGGCCAATGATTGCCTGCAGCCGCGGAACGCGCATGCAGGAGAAGTGCGATACTGTAGTTTGTCGGCGACGCTTTTGTCAAGCGCTGTCGACAGATCCCGGTCGGGTCGCCCCACGGGCGGCACCTCGGATTCGAGGCACCGCCCGGTAGGCACTACGCCATCTCGCGCTTGGCCATCGCGCGGCGCATCTTGCCCAGCGCCTGCTCCTGAAGCTGGCGCACGCGCTCTCGCGACAGCCGGTACTCGTCGCCGATCTCCTTCAGGGTGCGCTCGCGGTCGTTCTCCAACCCGAAGCGCTTCCGCAGGATGTCGGCCTCGATGGGCCGCAGGTCGCCCAGCAGCTTCAACATCTCGGTCTGCGTCTCCGTAGACGCCATCTGCTCGGGGACCGTGTCCGCCGCGTCGGGGTCGACCAGGACGTCAATCAGCCGACGGCCATCCTCGTCGGAGATGGGACGATCCAGCGACACCGGCGCCTCCGCCAGGAACGTCTTCATCTTCTCGAGCTTCTCGACCTCGATTCCGGTAGCGGCCGCGACCTCTTCCGTCGTGGGCGGACGCTCCAGCTTCGACTGCAGCTCGCGCTGCGACTTCCCGATGCGGTGATACGCATCGATCATGTGCACCGGCAGGCGGACAGCGCGACCCTTGTCGGCCAACGCGCGGCTGATGGCATGACGAATCCACCAACTGGCGTACGTCGAGAAGCGGAAACCGCGACGGTAGTCGTACCGCTCGACCGCCTTCATGAGGCCGATGTTGCCCTCCTGGATCAGATCCGGCAGCGGCAGCCGACCGTGATTGAAGCGACGGGCGATCGAGACCACCAGCCGCAGGTTCGCCTTCACGAACTCGTTCTTGGCCTGCTTCAGCTGGACGGCCTGGGTGGCCACCGACTTCACGTAGTCGCGAAACGCCTTGGTGCTGGTCGAGAACGAGACCTGACCCTCGAACGGCAGGCCATGCAGCACCCGCCCCACCCTGGCCACCTCACCCACCGCGGCGTCCAGGAAGATCCGGTCGATGTCGATCGTGCGCAGCTTCACCGCCACGGCCGAGATCTCCTTGGCGAAGCGCGCCCGCGCCTGGATGGAAGCCTTCGTGCGCGACCGCTCGGCGAGCGAGCGGAAGGCCTTGAACTCCGGCAGCGCGTGGCCGATCGCCTTCTCGATGGTGTCCGCCATCCAGGTGGCGCCCGGGGCAAAGCCCAGGATCGTCTTCCAGAGGTCGGTCTCCTTCGCCTCGATCTGGCGCGCCGTCTCGAACTCCTGCTCGGGACGGAGCACGTCCAACTCGGCCATGTCGCGGAAGTACATGCCCAGGAAGCTGGCGGGCTCGTCGTCCGAACGCGCGCGGCGGTCGGTCGACGCCTCCGCCTCGGCATCCTCGTCCGCGTCCTCGTCGGTGCTCTCCGCGGCCAGCTCATCAGTGACGACGGCCGCAGGCTCTTCAGCCGAATCTTCGGCCACCACCGCTTCCGGGGCGAGGTCGTCCGACAGGACCGCGTCTATCGTATCGGCGCCGGCGACATCGAGCTCGAGCTCGGCGTCTGGGCCGATGCCGGTATCGTTTGCAGGGGCATGCTCCGTCACGGGCTCTTCTGCGGCGGGGCGCCCGGATCGGGTCGTCTTGCGCTTCACGACGACGCCGATCTTGGTCTTCTTTGTTGCCTTTGCTTTTCTCGCTGTGTGGTTCATGATCATGTTTTCCGGCCGCGCGGTGAGCCCCATCCTTCGTATACGTCCCTCGTCAGGTCGATATTCCGGGTGAAGGCGAAAACTGCGGCACTCGCTTCCGATGCCGGTCACCCGCCCGAGGTGACGAGAATTCCCCGCGCTTCCACAACCTAGGAACGCAGCCGGCGCGCGTTAAGGGTCGGCCTCACAAGAGCAACGCCGTTCCCGTGGCAAACGGGAATGGCGCGGTGAGTTAATCGCGGCGGCGTTCGGCGAGGATGAGCAAATTGCGGGAGGACGCCCCGAAGAACCGGCCGGGCGTGTAAATACTTCCCGAAACTTCCAGGACACGGAACCCTGCCTGCCGCAGGACCCGTCCCAGCTCGTGCAGGCTGTAGGCGCGGACCGAGATCTCCTGGTCCAGCTGCCGCCCGTCTTCGAATACGACAGAGCGATGGGTCAGGATACGGCTGGTGTTGAAGTTGAATTCAACTTCCTCCAGCACCACGCACCCGTCACCTTCCCACCAGATGCGGGCCGGAAGGTCGCTGACGATGTAATCGCGGTTGACGACGTCCAGCAGCAGGCGGCCGCCCGGCTTCAACGCCCGCGCCATCCCCTCCGCCACCTTCGCGTTCGTCTCCTCGTCGAAGTAGCCGAAGCTGGTCAGCATGCAGTAGGCGCTGTCGAACTCGCGGTCGAACGCCAGGCTGCGCATGTCCGAGTGGACGAAATTGACGGACAGCGCGCGCTTCTGCGCCTCGTCGGCGGCCCGGATGAGCAGCGGCAGCGAGAGATCCAGCCCCGTCACGGCCAGCCCCCGCTGGACCAGCTCGATGGAATGACGGCCATAGCCACAGCCCACGTCCAGCACCCGCGCGCCCTTCTCGGGGGACAGGCTGTTCTCGATGAAGTCGACCTCGCGCAACGTCTGCTCGGGCGTCATGAACGGCAGCGTTCGCAGGTAGTTCTCGTCGAAGACCTCCTCGTACCAGGGCTTCGAACGGCGGGGCCGGCGAGGCCTCTCCTCCAGCGCCTCCGGAACGGCCGCCAGGTCGGCCGGCGACTGCTCGGGCATGCCCCGGGCCGGCGTGGCGGCCTTGGCCGGGATGGGCGGTGGCACCGCTGGGGAGGGGACCGGATGCTCTGCGGGCGTCGCGGCTCGGGCCTGGCCGACCAGCGGCGCATCCACGATGTCGATCTCGATCCCGCCGTCCGTCGCCAGATCCGTGTGCAGCGCCTCGGCCATGTGCGCCAGCGTCTGGGCCAGCGGCGACAGGCTGGGTTCGCCGCCTCCCTCCCGGACCGGCTCCTCCGTCGCCTCATCCGCGTCCAGCTCCTCGGCCGCCGCCTCCTCCGGCAGGGCGGTGAACGCCGCGCCGGCGGCGTCCAGGGGCAGCTCCGTGATCTCTTCTGCAGCCGTCGCCGGCTCCAGCTCCTCCACCAGGGCGCCGGCGGGCAGCTCCTGATGCGAAGCCTCGGCCCCGTTCAGCATCTGCTCGGTGGCGCGCCTCAGCAGGTCGTCGACGATCGCCTCGTCACGCGAGAGCTGTTCGTCCTCGGGGACGACCTCACGCGCGACGGGCAAGCTGCCCAGCGCCGCCAGTCGCATCTCGGCTCCGGCGGCCGCGTTCTCGACGATCGGCACGGGGCCGTCCTCGGGACCGGCGCCAGGCGTGGCACCGGTGGCGGGAATGCCCGCGTTGACCGCGGCCTCCAGCTCGGCCTCGGCGTTCTCGGTACCGGTGAAGTGGGCGCGCAGATCGCGCTGCAGGTGCTCGACGTCCTCGGGCGCCGGCGTGACCGTGTTCCCATCGGAGGGAGGGGCGGTGTAGGCGGGCACCTCCGGTTGGGGCGTGGCGCCCACCACGCCGTCCGACTCCTCGATCTCCAGCTGCTCCAGCTCCTGCGTGGCGTACCGCGTACCGGCCGCTCGCCCGCGTGACGCCTCCGCCTCGGGGGGCGGGGTCGGCAAGATCGCTGGACTGATCGCTGGACTGATCGCTGGACTGGCCTTGGCGGACGCCGCTCCACCGGCGACCGGCGCCAGGTCGGCCCCGGCCAGGAGCTCGGCCAGGCTGTTCGTCCCGACCGCCGAATCGAGCTCGGGCAACGGGGTCAGCGCGATCTCGGGGACGGGCGTCGGTGGGGACGTGAGGAACTCTTCCACCGGGGACAATCCGACGTCGGCGTCCTGCGCCGGGCCCACGGCTTCGGGGGCTGTGTCGGTCGCGTCATGGACAGCCGCCGGGGGTGGGGCCTCCAGCGTCTTCAGGCCCCGGGGCCGCGTGATCGTCCGCCGGCGGCGCGCCGGCGTGGAGAAGTCTCCCTCCGCGACGGCGAAGGGGACGCGTCCCACCCCGCCGTCATCGGGGTCGACGCCCGGAGTGTTCGGCTCGGTCAGGGCGTCCGACGGCGGCGCGAGATCGTGGGGTTTCACGCGTTCCTCGTCATTCCATCGATGGGAGGGGCGTCCAGCTTGACCGAAATCGAACGTCCGATGGTTTCACCCATGCGGGTCCTGGCCCCCGGCTCGAATGCGGCCAGCTCGACGCGCCCCGGTTCGAAGACCACGACCGTCGTCGACCCGAGGTGGAACGTGGCGAGCTCGTCGCCAGCCGCCACGCGGGGGCGGACCTGATAAGACTTGGCGCGCGGGGGCGCCCGCAGGAACGAGGGATCGTGGGTGGCCACCTCGCCATCGTAGGCGGCAGTGATGTGGCCGACCCCGACGGCTGCCACCATCACCACCGCGGTCAGCCCGACCGGCCCCTCGATCAGCGTCACGAAGCGCTCGTTCCGGATGAACAATCCCTCGACCCGCCGAACGCTGCTCGCGTTCACGGGGTAAAGGGTTCCCGGGATGTGCCGCCAGCCGGTGATTTCCCCCGGTACGGGGCTGTGAACGCGGTGGTAGTCGCTGGGCGACAGGTACGTGATCAGGTAAGCGCCGCCGCGCAGGCGGGCCGCGACAGGCTCGTCCGCCAGCAGCTCATCCAGCGCGAACAGGACGCCCTTGGCCTGCAGCAGGTGACCGTCTACCGCGCGGCCGCTCTCGACGACGGTGCCATCCGCCGGTGACAGGATGGCGTCAGGGCGGGTCTCGAAGGGACGCGCCGCCGGGACCAACCGGCGGGTGAAGAAGTCGTCCACCCGCGGATAGTCGTCGAAGGGCTTCTCGGCTTCTCGCGTGTCGATGCCGTACAGCCGGGCGAACCGTGCCAGCACCGCCCCCCGGATTGCGGAAGGTATGCCCAGCCCCGCAGCCCATCCGATGACCCCCGTCAGGGCCCGCTTCGGGGCTACCCGCCAGGCGGTCCTTGCGACTCGATCGCTGAGCGGAAGAGATCCCATGGCAGTCCGCGGCTCACCGCGGGTGGTCATCCTATTCGCTCCGCTTTTCCCCGTCAAAACCGACGGTGGGCGCTTTCGAATGCAACTAGGGCGCGTCCCCGGAAGCCACCGGGGCCGCGCCGAGACCTCACCAGCAATGCGGTCTACAGCGCGTCTTCGCCGCGCTCGCCCGTACGGATGCGGATCGCCTCGTCGACCGGAGTCACGAAGATCTTGCCATCGCCGATGCGCCCCGTCCGCGCCACCGCCAGGATGGCCTCGACGACGTCGCGAACGATCTCGTCCTTCACGACGATCTCGATGCGCACCTTGGGAACGAAGTCCACGACGTAGGCCGAGCCGCGGTACACCTCTTTCTTACCGCCTGTACGTCCGAAACCCTTGACCTCGTACACGGTCATACCCTGCACGCCAATCTCGCGGAGGCGATCCTTCACGTCGTCCAGCTTGAAGGGCTTGATGATGGCTTCGATTTTTTTCATGAGGTGCCCTCAACCTATCGTTGAATTGTTTCGCACTGGTTTCGCGTCCGTTAAATATTCGTAACCGAGACACTAGCATTAACCGCTTGGTATTATTTGGCTTTCGAGAAGCCGATTTTACATGGCGTTCGGAACCTTGACATTCGGCGGGGCGCGGCGCCAGTCAATTGGTCGGCTTCCGATGCGCCGCTTCCCCGCTCGTGAAATCCGCTCGTTGCGATATGTTTACCGGCCGCCGGCCGGGCTTTGCGCGTGCTTGGGGCGGCGGCGGCCGGGGTGGGGCGATTTCGCACTAATGTTGCGGCTCTAGAGTTCCTGTGTTACTAGCCGACCATAGGGACCCGAATGGACTTCATGTTCGAAGACGAGGTCGACGAGGTCGGCTCCGATGTCGAAGCCTACTGTCCGAAATGTAAGGCGGACACCACCCACGTCGTTATCTCCAAGTACGAGGACGAGATCCGGCGGGTTCAATGTAACCCGTGCGGTGACGTGCACTCGTTCCGCAAACCCCGCGGTGAGGTCGAGGACGACGTCCCGGAGCCCATCGCCGCCAAGAAACGCGCTCTTCTGAAGAAGATGACGTGGGACGAATTCTTCGCGAAGCACAGCGAAAAGGCAGGGAAGCCTTACGAATTCCGCGAGGCGTACCACGAGAACGCCATCGTCACCCACCCCAAGTTCGGGCGCGGCTTCGTCTCCGAGGTGATGTCGGACAGCAAGGTCGAGATCACGTTCAAGGACGCGCGCCGGGTGCTGGTGCACAACCGGAAGGACATGCCGGGTCTGCCGCTGGCGGCCGAGGGCGATGGCATTCCTTCGAAGGGCGCCAAGGCGAAGGCCGTGAAGAGCAAGGCCGCCAAGGAAGACAAGACGGCGGCGCTGGCGGCTGCCAAGGCGGCCCGGGAGGCCGAGGCGGCGGCGAAGGCCGCACCGCCCCCGCCGCCCGAGAAGAAGGCTGGTGCCGCGAAGAAGGCGCCCCCTGCCCCGGTCCCGGCGCCCGCGCCCAAGGCGGCGGCCAAGCCGGCGCCCGCCAAGGCCCCCGCCAAACCTCCCGCGAAGGCGCCCGCCAAGGCGACCGCCAAACCGGCCAAGGCCGAGGCAAAGCCAGCGAAAGCGGCGAAGGCCGCCAAGGTCGCCAAGCCTGCCAAGTCGGCTGACAAGGCCAAGAAGAAGAAGAAGAAGTAGCCGGACGGGCCCTCAGGGCCGCAGAATCAGCACGTAGATGTCGTAAAGGGCGTGCGTGTACGCGGCGACCGCGAAGCCGCGAAACCAGAACAGCAGCCCGAAGAACACGCCCGCCAGCAAGCGGAACGTGAACACGCCCAGCTGCAGCGGGTCGCCGTACGGCGGGATGTGGTGGGCGGCCGAGAACAGAAATGACGAGAGGCCCAGCGCGACGGCCAGCGCGAAGAAGCGGCGCATGCCGATCACGCGCTCGCACATCGCGGCGGTCGCGCCCAGGATGCCCAGACGGAACGTCGTCTCCTCCCAGAAGCCGGCGCCCAGCGACATGACCAGCCGGCCCACCAGGCCCTCGCCGGAGAGGCCGGCCGCCAGCCGCGGGTTGATTCCGAACAGCCGCGTCATGACCAGCACGATCAGCGAGCCCATGGTCAGGGCGTAGATCGCGCTCTCGAGCAGGACGGGAACGAAGATCTTCAGGTCGATGCGCTGTCCTTTGCGAAAGATCAGGACCAGCAGCGCGAATAGGCCGGCGACCAGCGCCGTGTAGCCGAGGTATGCGGAGAGCGACAGGCGCAGGTTCTGGAACAGGAAGCGGGTCAGGAAGTCCGCGCCGTTGATCATCGGGTAGATGAGGACGACGCCCACCTGGTACAGCAGCAGCAGCGGGAAGACCAGGACCAGGCTGGTCAACAGATTGCCCCTGCCAGCGGTGGTGGCCGGTTTGCTCCTGGGCTTCGCTTTCGCCGTCGCCATCTGTCGCGGTTAGTCTAGTGCACGCATTCGCGCGCGCGATCAGCGGCCGCGAAAGAACGACGAGCGCGCCGATGCCTTGTGGCCGCCCGACGGGCTGGGCTGCGCAGGGGCTGGCCGCTTGTCCGCCGGCAGCTGGCCTTCCAGCCGGGTGATGGCGTCGGCCAGCTCGGTCTTCATGCAGCCGATCGGGGGCTCGTTGCCCAGCAAGCCGTCCAGGCCCCCGCGCTGCCGCTGCGCGCGCAAGACGGGCAGCGCCCGCAGATCGTCGGACTTGCCCAGGGCCACCACCAGCGGCTTCTTGTCCTCGCAGGCCCCGGCCCGTTTCAGCTGCGCGATGTGGAGCGCGACGGTGTCGACCCGCTTGCCCTCGCCCAGCTCGTCCAGGGCCCGGGCGGCCCGTTCGCGGCGCCGCAGATCGCCGTTGCCGTTCGCGACCTTGAGCAACAGGTCGGCGGCCGGCTTGCCCACCTCGTCGATGGCCAGATCCAGCGCCGTGTCGGCCAGCTTCGGCTCACCGAGTGCCACCCCCAGGTGCTCGACCAGCACCGGATCGCCCCGGAAGCCGGGCTCCAGCTGGATGGCCTGGCGGTAATCCGCCAGCGCCTCGGCGTGCCGACCGTCGGCGAACGCCACCCGCCCCATCAGGTAGCGCACCCGGCCGCTCCGCGGGTTTTCCGACAGCAGCTGCTCCAGCGACAGCCGCGCCTTCACGAGGTCGTCATTGGCCAGCAGCCCTTCGACCGCGCGGATGCGGGCCGCCAGCTCACCTGCGGCGGGGGCGGGCCGGGTCAGACGGGCGCCGGGGGCGGGCCGGTGGAACGCCTTGGGGAGCGCGACCACGGCCGCGACCACAGCCGCGACGCCCACCACGGCCAGGCCCAGGGTACGCCGGCGCGCGCGGGTGGGCGCGGCGGATCCGACCAGGCCATCGCTGGTCACGGCCGCCGGCGCGGTGGCCGCCGTGGGACGCGCGAATCCCCGGGGGCTGAAGGGTGGCGACCCTGCCGTTCCCAGCGGGGGCGGGGTGATGTCGCGCCCGTCGCCCGAGCGCCCGGGCCCGGCGCCGCTCTCGGCCGACAGCCGCTCTGCTTCCTCCAGCGCCATCAGGAACGCGGAGGCCGAGGCGAAGCGATTCTCGCGCTCCTTTTCCAGCGCCTGCATGACCACGTCCTCCAGGGTCCGGGGAACGGCGACGGCCGGATAGAGAGAGCGCATGCGCGGCACCGGGTGCGACAGATGCATCGAGATGATGCGCATCTTGTCCTCGGATTCGAAGGGCCGGTGCCCCGTCAGCATCTCGAACAAGATGACGCCGGTGGCGTACAGATCGGCGCGCGCATCGATCTTGTCCCCCAGCGCCTGCTCGGGCGACAGGTACTCGGGCGTACCGAAGACGACCCCCGCCTGGGTCAGCGCCTCGCGGCCCGGCTCGGGCTCGGTGACCTTGGCGATGCCGAAGTCCAGGATCTTCACGAAGTCGTGATGCCCTTCGCGATCGATCAGCATGATGTTGTCGGGCTTCAGATCGCGATGAACGATGCCGGCCGCGTGGGCGCGGTTCAGCGCCGTCAGCATCTGGCGCACGATGGTGACCGCGCGATCGACGGGCAGCGGACCTTCCCGGATCAGCGAGCTCAGCGAGCGGCCATCCAGGTACTCCATGGCCAGGAACAGCAGCCCCTCGGCGGTGCGCCCGAAGTCGGTGACCGCGATGATGTGGGGGTGGGCCAGGCGGCTCGCGGATTCGGCCTCCCGCTCGAAGCGGCGGACGAACTCCTCCTTGCCGCCGAACTCGGGCAGCAGCACCTTCACCGCCAGATCGTGCTTCAGCGTGATGTGCTGCGCGCGATACACCACGCCCATCCCGCCGATCCCGATGCGCGAGATGACGCGGTAGCGATCACCCAGCACGGAGCCCAGCAGCGGGTCCACCATCGCGCCGCCGCAGCGCGGGCAGAACTGCAGCCCGTCGGCGACCTCCAGCGCGCAGGTGGGACAGCTCGGCATGGGAAGCCGGGGAGTCTAACCGTCGCCTCACCTGTTCGCGACGAACGTCGCGGGCAGGTTGATGGCGCCGAGGCGGGGCGCCTGGGGTCGCACCACCGCCAGGACTTCGCGACGGGGATCGAGGACGCGGCGCGCGGCGCGCAGGACGTCCTCGGGCTTCAGCTTGCCCAGATCTTCCAGATCGCGCCGCAGCGAGCGCGTCGGGTCGCCCAGCGTGGCGCCCAGGGCCAGCGCCAGCGCCACAGAGCCGCGGTGCTGAAAGGCCAGGGCGCGGCGGGCGATCAGCGCCTGCCGGGCCGCCGCCAGCTCGTCGGGCGTCACCCCCGCCTCCAGCAGGCGCGCCAGCTCGCCCCGGGCAGCGGCCACCGCCAGCTCCAGCAACTCGGGCCGCACCGCGGCCCGCACCGCGAAGGTGCCCCCATCGGCGCTCACCGTCGACCGCACCTCGACGTCCTCCAGCAGCCCACGCGCATCGCGCAGCGCCGCCAGCCGCTGGCCGGGGCGGCCCAGGATCTCCGCGATCACGTCCAGCGCCAGCCGGTCGGGATCGTTCGGCGTCAGCCCGGGAAAGCCGAGCACCAGGCGCGCCTGCCCGGGCGCCCCGAAGCGCACCGCCTGGCGCGGCTCGCTGGGCGCCGCGGCCGGGCCGCCGTTGCCCAGCGGGGCCGCCAGCGCCGACGCGCCGGGGGGCGCCGCGGCCTCGCGCGACGCGGGCGGCGCGTCGGCGAAGAGCGCCTGCACGCGGTCGGCGACCCGCGCCGGGTCGACGGCGCCGACGATGGCGAGCGTGAGATTGGACGGGCCATAGGCGGCGCGGAAGAAGTCGAGCAAGCGCCGCCGGGTCAGCGCCGCCACCGACTCGGAGGTCCCCAGCGCGTCGTCGTGATACGGCCGTCCGGCGTACACGACGTCCTCGAACAGACGTCGGGCCACATTGGCGGGATCCTTGTCGCGCACGCGAATGGCTTCCAGGACCACGCGACGATCCTGCTCCACGTCCTCCTCGGCGAAGCGCGGGTTTCGCAGACAGTCGACCAGCAGATCCAGGCCGTGCTCCCAGCGCGAGGCCAGGAACTCGCTGCGGACGCCCAGCACGTCGAGGCCGGCGAACCCTTCCAGCCTGCCGCCCACGTCGGCCAGCTCTGCCGCCAGCTGTTCGGGCGCGCGCGTCTTCGTGCCCCGTGCCAGCAGGCGCGCGATCAGCGACGCGGCGCCAGTCAGGTGGGCGTCTTCGATCCGCGCCCCCCCCGACCACACGGCCCGTACTGACACCTGATCGGCGGTGTCGTCCGGCAGGATCAGCAGCCGCACGCCCGAGGGCAGCCGGAACGTCTCGATGTTGCGGACGTCGGCGCCCCGGGCCGCCTTCGCCGCGGCGACGGGGGCGCGCGCGCCCGCGCCGGCCACGGTGGCGCGCAGGCGGGCCACCAGGCGGGGCCCCCGGTCGTCGGCGCGGGCGGCCGTGCCGCGCGCGGCGGGCAGGGTCACGGCCACGCTCAGGTTGGCCGCGCGCAAGAACCGCGCGGCCACGGCCTGCACCTGCTTTCCATCGACGTCGCGCAGCCGCTTCAGATGCGCCGCCTCCAGGTCGGGGTCGCCGGCCACCGTCGCGTACAGACCCAGGCGCCCGGCGTAGCCGTCGACGCTCGCCTTCTGCGCGACCTCCTGCCGCTCCACCAGCGTGCGGGCCCGCGACAGCTCCTCGCGCGTCGGCCCGTCGCGGCCCAGTCGCGCCACCTCTTCCAGCAAGACGGCGACGGTCTCCTCGACGGGGCCGGCCCCCAGCGTGGCGCTGGTGACCAGCACGCCTCCGTCGCGGGCCGCGAACAGAAAGGCGCGTGTGGTGCGCGCCAGCTGGCGGTTGCGCACCAGCTCGTCGTCCAGGCGGGTGCGCGCCCCCTGCCCCAGCACGGCGGCCAGGACCTGCAGGGCGGCCCGATCATCGTCGCGGAAGTCGGGGGTCTTCCAGGCCAGCGCCAGCTCGGGATCGGCAACGTCCGCGGTCGACACCACCACGTGAGGCTCGGCTTGCGCCGGCTCCCGCGGTCGCGCCGCGGGCGCGCCGGTGGGCCGCCACGCCCCGAACAGGGCCTCGGCGCGCGCACGCGCCGTGCGCCCGTCGAAGTCTCCCACCACGACCAGGGTGGCCTGGGCCGGGCCGTAAGCCCGCTCGAAGAAGCCGCGCAGCCCGTCGAGCGTCAGGTCGCCCAGCGTGGCCTCCGTGCCCAGCAGGGGCCGGCGGTACGGATGCGCCGAGAAGGCGGCCGCCAGCGCGCCCGCCGCGGCGATGTGCGGCGGATCGGCGCGGGTGGTCCGCAGATCGGCGCGCGCCGCCGCGCGTGCCGCCTCGAAGTCGGCGGCGGTCATCGCCGGCGTGGTGACCGCGCCCGCCAGCGCGCGCAGGCCGTCGTCCAGGAAGGGCGCCGCCAGCAGCGTGTGCAACACCGTCTCGTCGTAGCTGGTCCAGGCCCCCGAGCGCGCTTCGAGGCCCGCCGGTCCGGTGGCGCGCAACGACCGCCGCAGCAGGTGACAGATGACGTTAGCCGCCCCCTCTTGCCCGGCGGGGTCGTCCGCGGCGCCGGCCGCCAGCCACAGCTGCACGGCCACCACGGGCGCCGCGTGGTTCTCCTCCAGCACCACCCGCAGACCGTTGCCCAGCGTGAACACCGATCGCGTCCCCACGCCGCTGGGCTGCGCCGGTTCATCCAGGGCGCCTGCCCCGGCGGCAGCGGTCGCGGGCGGCCCGTGCAACGTACGGCAACCGGCCCCCCATGCGGCGGTCAGCAGAACAACCGGGATGACCGAAGCCGATCTCACGCAGCGACGGAGAAATGTATCACAGGCGCGGCAAGGCCCGAGGCCGCGTTACCCTGTCCCCACGCATCATGAGTTGCCTTGCTCGCCCCCAGGCCTCCGCGCGGCGCCGGTGGCGCCGCCCCCCGGGGTTGACCGCTGGTCTGCTGGTTGCGATTGCCGCCTGCGGCGCTGCCTCGCGGGCGCAGGCGCGCGCCATCCGACCGCTGTTCGAACCCAGCGACCTCGAGCTGGAAGATCCCGGCGTCACCGAGATCGACCTGCAGCTGGGGGCCGTTCGCAGCCAGGGACCGTGGCGGGTGGTGCTGCCCGACTTCGAGCTCGACTTTGGGCTGTTGCCGTGGCTCGAGCTGGATCTCGACGGCGCCTACGCCATCGAGGGCCCGACGGCGGGCCCCTTCTCCTTCGATCACGCCGCGCCGGACAGCCTGTGGCCTTCGCTGAAGATCGGCATCTACGACGACCACGACGAGCAGACGAAGCGGTCGGGCGCGCTGGGGGCGCAGGTGGGGCCGAAGGTGCCGGTCGCCACCGGGTCGCACGGCGTGGGCGTCGAGGCGTTGCTGCTGCTCGGCTACATGTACGACCATCTGCACACGGTGCTGAACGCGGGCGCGTTCGTCGATCCCGCGCCCGACCCTGTGTCGGGGCGGCCGGTGGGGATCGAGCTGGGCCTGGACCTGGATCTCGATCTGGACGACATCGATCGCTTCTCGGTGACGGGAGAGGTCTCGGGCGTGGCCTTCGTGTCCGACGATCCAGGCCAGCTGCTGGCCACGGCGGGGTTCACCTGGTCGGTGACGAGGTCGCTCGATCTCTCGATCGTGGGGCTGTGGGGCTTCCTGGCGGGCAGCGATCGCTACGGGGCCTTGCTGGGCGTGTCGCCGAAGTTCCGGCTGTTCGGTACGCCCAGCGGTACCGTGAAAGGTCCTTGAGGCGGCGGAGAGATCCGCTCAACGATCTTGCAGGGCGCGGATGCGGCGAAACAGGGCGTCCGGGACCGCCCGCACCACCGCCATGATGCCCTGCCAGAACCAGGGCACGTACGGCTGTCCGCGCCCCGCGTCGATGGCGCGCACGATGGCGTTCGCGACGCCCGGCGGGCGGGCGAAGAGCACGTTCTTCCGATGGTCGCCGGTCATGGGCGTGTCGACCGGCCCCAGCTTGATCAGGTGCACGCCCACGCCGCTGTCACCCAGCCGCGCCCGCACGCCCTGCAGGTAAACCGCCAGCGCCCCCTTGGCGGCCCCGTAGGTGTAATTGCGCGGGCGGCCCCGCTCTCCGGCCACCGAGCCCAGGACGGCCAGATGACCCGCTCCCCGCGCCTCGAAGTAGTTCGCCAGCGGGATGACCAGCGCGACGACCGACATCAGGTTCGTGTCGACGATGCGGCGGGCCTCCGCCAGGTCGCGCTCGCTGGCGAGCTGATCCCCCAGATACCCCTGGGCGATGACGGCGACATCCAGCTCACCCAGCGCGGCACGCGCCTGCTCGACCAGCGCTGCGGCGCGCGCGAAGTCGGTCAGGTCCGCCGTTGCCGAGCCTGTGCAGGCGGGTCCCAGCTCCGCGGCCAGCGCGGCCAGCCGGCCGCCGTGACGCGCCACCAGAAACAGGCGGGCGCCGCGGCCGGCGTAGGCGCGCGCGATCTCGACGGCGATGGCCGAGGTGGCCCCGAAGATCACGACGCGTTCCGACACGGCAAGCAGCCTAACACCCTGCGGCGGGACAGCGCGTGCGCCGGCAGGCGCCGCTCTGCCAAGAATTTACCGGTCCGCGAACGTAGGGTTGTTCGAGGGAGGCCCGGATCTGCTTATATACGCGGCGCCGGAGCGCTCGGGGGGAACGCGCCGGTGAACGTGACCGGTGGGGCCGAAAGGAAATATCGATTTGCTTGGTCTGGTCTGGTGGGGGCGCGCGAAGTGGAGAACAGGGTCGAAGAACGGGGCGGGCGGCGTGGCACGGGCGCCCGGCCCGCGGCGCGATTCGAGCCTGGGCTGGTGGCTGGCCGCGCTGGCCTTGGCCGCCGCCTGCGGGGCGGACCCGACCGGGCGGCCCAGGCAGCACCCGGGCTGGAGCGACGGCGTCGCCCTGGCGCAAGCCCCTGATCTGAATCCCGACCCGCACGTGCTGGAGGTCGAGCTGCAGGCGGTCCCGACCAGCCTGAATCTCATCGGCACTGCCGCGACGCCTGTCTGGACCTACAACGGAACGACGCCAGGACCCTTGCTTCGCGCCAAGGCGGGCGATCAGCTGGTCGTGCACTTCTCGAATGGGCTGCCCGAGGACACGTCGGTGCACTGGCACGGCATCCGGTTGCCGGCGTCGATGGACGGCGTACCGGGGCACACGCAGCCGCCGGTCCACCCCGGTGGCACCTTCGATTATTCGTTCGTGCTGCCCGACGAAGGGCTGTTCTGGTACCACCCGCACGCGGATTCGGCCGCCCAGGTTGGCTTCGGTCTTTACGGCCCCATCCTGGTCGACCCGGCGGACGCCGAGACCAGCACGCCCGGCGGCCTCGACCGCGCTGAACTGGGCGACGAGGTGGTGCTGGTCCTCTCGGACATGGGCATCGAGGCCGACGGTTCCCTGGCGCCGCCGCTGAGCGAGGACGACGGCACGCGCGCGCTGTTGATGGGACAGGAGGGGAACGTGCTGCTGGTGAACGGACGCGTTCGCCCCACGCTGGGCGCGCGCTCGGGCCTGCGCCAGCGCTGGCGCATCGTGAACACGGCGAAGAGCCGCTATTTCCAGCTGGCGCTGGCGGGGCATCAGTTCACGCGCATCGGCACCGACGGGGGCTTCCTGCAGGCACCGGAGGCGCCTGCCGACGCCGTGGTGATCATCCCCGCCGGCCGCGCCGACGTGCTGGTCACGCCCGTGGGTGACCCGGGCGGGGTGCTGGCCGTGCAGTACGTTCCATACGATCGCGGCTTCGGGACGGCGTTCGAAGGTCCCCCGCAGGACCTGTTCTATCTGGCGCTGTCGGCGGAGCCGACCGTGACCGAGGGAGATCTCCCCCTGCCCGCGCAGCTGCGCACCATCGCCCCGCTGGACACCACCCTGGCCACGCCGCGAGCCATCGACCTGACGCTGGATGCCTCCACTGGCCGCGTGGTGATGGGCATCAATGGCGTCCCGTCGTGGAACGCCGCGCCCTTTCCTGCGGCGGCCAGCACCACCGAGCTGTGGACCATCACCAACACCGTGAACTTCAATCATCCGTTCCATCTTCACGGCTTCTTCTTCCAGCCGCTGGATCCCGTCAGCGGCGCCCCCCTGCCCTCGCCCGCGTGGCGCGACACCATCGACGTGCCGCCGCTGGGGACGACCAGGTTCGCCGTCCAGTACGACGACCGCCTGGGCATGTGGATGTTCCACTGCCACATCCTGGATCACGCCGACGACGGCATGATGGGCATGCTGATGCTGCAGTAGGGCCCGCCAGCCCGGACGGCGCCGCGGCAGGCGGCGAAATCACCTGAATCCGGGCGTTGACTTCCTCCCTCCGTCCTGGCAGAACGTGCCCCCACCACGGGGCGTGGCGCAGTCTGGTAGCGCGTTCGGTTCGGGACCGAAAGGTCGGAGGTTCAAATCCTCTCGCCCCGACAACTCAACTCCGCGACGTCTTTGGAGATTCCGCGGCGGCGCGTGATGGCGCAGGGACGATCCTTTCCAATTCTTCCTCGCCGGGTCGAGGGCGCATGCCCGATCTCGCGCTTTGGATAGCAACCGGAGCCGCAAGCTGCAGCACAGCGGGCTCGCGGAGCACCTCGACGCGCTCGGCCGGTGGATCGCGACGAACACGCCCAAGGTGCTCGCGGCGCGCGAGAAGCATGGCCCGCGGGCCGCGAAGTAGGTCCTGGCAAGCGGTCGAAGGTTCGAATCCTTTGGCCCCGACAGCTCAACCTTGGCCCGCAGCCGCCTGGCTCAGCAGCTCGAGGAAGCGACTGATCTTGGCAGGACGAAAGCGGGCGGCGGGAAGCAGGACATAGATGCCGCCGCTGCGCAGCTTCCAGTCCGGCAGCACCCGCACCAGCTGGCCCGCGCTGAGATCGGCGGCCACGGCGTAGTCCGGTAGCACCGACAGGCCCGCGCCGGCCAGGACGGCGGCGTGCACGGCGGTCGTGGCGTCGACCGTCACGCGCGGCCGCAGGCGCGCGGTCCGCCGGCCGCGCCGCGCGTGCGAGAAGTGCCACACGGTGGGGTCCGCCAGCGACGCGTTCGCGACGAAGGGCAGAGCGCCCAGATCGTCCGGCTCACGGGCGCGTCCCGCGTCCTTCGCCAGCTCGGGCGCGCACACCAGGTACTGTTCCATCGCGCCGATCCGCCGGGTCACGTGCGACGAGTCGGGGAGCCAGCCCACTCGAATGGCCAGATCGACGGTCTGCACGTCGACGATTCGATCTGTCAGGACCACGTCCACGGTGCAGCGTGGATACGCCCGGGCGAAGCTCGCCACCACCGGAATCACCACCGCCGCGCCGTAATCGAAGGGAGCGGTCATGCGCAGGGTGCCGCTCGGCTCCGCCGCGCCCTCCCCCAGCTCGGCGAGGGCCTCGGCCGACTCCCGCAGGATCGCGACGGACCGACCGTGCAGCTTGCGGCCAGCGTCGGTGAGCGCGACGCTGCGGGTGGTGCGGAGGAGGAGCGTCGCCCCGACCTCCTCCTCCAGCCGGGCCACTTGCTGGCTTACCACTGCCTTCGTCACGCCGAGGCGCTCGGCCGCGCGCGTGAAGGACGCCGCCTCGACGACCGCCGCGAAGTAGGTGAGGCGGCTGAGCTCCAGCCGATGCGAAGACGTCGAATCCATTGTTTGCCAGTTCCATACAGTCTGTCGCCTTTTATTAGATTTCTCAAACACAGGGGCTCGCCTACCTTGAGGGCATCAAGGAGGAACGACATGGCCATCACCTGGACACATTTCCCTGCCGGCGAGCCCGGCTTCTTCCGCGCGCCGGTGCTGTTGACGGGCGCTTCTGACGCCATCCTGATTGACGGTGGCTTCACGCTGGGCGACGGGCGCCAGCTGGCGACCGCCATCCAGGCCACCGGCAAGCGACTGACCACCGTCTACGTCAGCCAGAGCGATCCCGATTACTACTTCTCCCTTGCGCCCGTCCGCACCGCCTTCCCCGGCGCGCGGTTCCTGGCGGCGGAAGCCACCGTGGCGGCCATCCGGGCGAACGTGCAGAAGAAGCTGGACGTCTGGGGACCCCAGCTGAAAGAGAACGGCCCGCAATCTCTCGCCGACGTGGTGATTCCCGCCGCCGCAGACGACCGCGCGCTGCGACTGGAGGGCGAGGCGATCGAGATCGTCGATGCCGTCGGCCAACCGAACGCCCGTACGCTTTGGGTCCCCTCGCTGCGGGCGCTGTTCGGAGGCGTGCTGCTCTTCGCGGGCGTCCACGTGTGGGTCGCCGACACGGCCACGCGCGAGCGTCGTCAGACGTGGCTCCGGAACCTCGACGCGCTCGCCGCGCTCCGGCCGTTGGTCGTCGTGCCGGGCCACCTCGGCCCGGGCGCCGCGCTCGACGCCTCCGCCATCACTTACACGCGCGAGTACCTGCTCGCCTTCGAAGAAGAGCTCGAGAAGGCGCGAGACAGCGCCGCGCTGATCGCCGCCATGAAGCAGCGTTACCCGAAGGCCGGGATGGACGTCGCGCTCGAACTCGGCGCCAGGGTCGCCAAGGGTGAGATGAAATGGGGCTGACGGAAGCTGGATCGGCCCGGCAGCCGAGCGGCGCCGGCGTGGCAACCGCGGACCGTCAGGAGAGCGGCGCCCCCGCCGAGGTGGTGCGTCGCCAGTACCTCGCCTCCGCCGCCGGGAACCTCGCCGCGCTCCGCGCGACGCTCGCCCCCGACGTCGAATGGACCGAGATGGCCGGCTTTCCCTTGGCCGGGACCTACCGGACCCCCGCGGGCGTCACCACCAACGTGATGGAGGTCCTGGGGCGAGACTGGGACGACTGGACGGCGCACGACGACCGCTATGTGGTCGACGGCGAGGACGTCGTGGTGCTGGCCCGCTACACCGCCCGCCACCGGACGACAGGCAAGGCGCTGGCTGTCCGCGTGGCCCACCACTTCGTCGTGCGGGGTGGGCTCATCGTGCGCTTCGAGCAGTTCGTGGACACCGCCCTGGTCCGCGTCGCCATGACCGCCGACTGACCGAAGACCCAAGACGCCGGACACACGAAAGGACCAGCTCGATGCTGCCATCAAGATACCCGCTACGCTCGCTCTTCTTGAAACCGTCCTTGTCCCCTGGCTCGCGATCCGCGCGAGCGACAGTGGCCGTGACGGCCCTGATGGTGCTGGCGCGCAGCGCCGTCGCGCACGCCGCCCCGGTCGAACCAGCCGAGCCGCCCTCCCCGGTGGGCGCCACCTACGTCGATCCGTCGCCGGTGGTGCCCTTGAAGCCGCGAGATGGTCGCGCTGTCGATGTTCAGCTGTCGCTGACCGATGGTCTGCGGTGCCTGCCCGGCTCCCCAGGCTGGGATGCGGTTCGGTCAGGACGTCCCGTGCCGCTGCCGCCCCCCGTATCGAGTGACCCCGCGCGGTTTGTACACCGACAGTTTGCGCGAAGAGATCCCTGGTCCGAGCGGTCACGCTTCTTTGCGGCGGTAATGCGTGGCGACCTGCCCGGACTTCAGGCGCGTCGTCGAGACCAGTTCGAGGTGCCGCGAGGGGGCCACCCCTTGAAACAGGGTCGGCCCGTGGCCGGCGATGACCGGGTGAACGACCAGACGGTACTCGTCGATCACCCCCAGCCGCTCGAGCGTGGCGCCGAGCGCGGGGCTGCCCACCAGCACGCCTTGCGGCGTCCTGTCCTTCAGCTCCGTCACCGCCGCCCGTAAGTCGCCCTCGAGGCGCACGGTGTTGTTCCACGGGAAGTGGCTGCGCGAGGCGGAGACGACATATTTCGGCTTCGCCTCCAGCTTGCGCGCCCACTCTCGCATCGCGCGCGGCGCGTTCTCGTCGCGCGCCACCGCCGGCCAGGCGCTCTCCATCAGCTCGTAGGTGACCCGCCCCCACAGCATGGCCCCGGCTGCGTCCATCAGCTGCGTGAAATAGTCGTGCAGCTCGTCGTCGGCGATCCCCTCGCGATGGTCGCAGCACCCGTCCAGCGTCACATTGATGGCGAAGGTCAACAGGCCCATGTGGCTGATGTAGCACGGCAGAGAGACCTGGTGGCAGACCGCGCCCCTGCGCAGGAGCCATGGCGAGCAGGTCGGGCCCACGCCGCGTTGCCGGCGGAGCCGTCTCAGCGCAGGTAGCGGGGCCGGCCTACTTGCTGGCCTTCTGTCGTTTTCGCGTTCCGCGCTTTCGAACCGGACCCTGCGCCACCATCGCGGCGTAGGCGTCCTGGACGGCGGCGCGCACGTCCCGGGCGCGCGCCTTCCGCAGCGCCATCAGGATCCCCGGGTAACCTTGAAAGTGCGGGATGGTGAAGAACCCAGGCAGCCCGATATCGAGAAGGGCGTCCTTGGCTTCCAGGCTCTCGACGCGAACCGCGAGGATCTCACCGGCGGGCGGTCCCTCTGCGCCGAACCGCCCGAGGTCCGCTTTGCTGAACGGCCGCTCCCAGGCGAAGCCGCGCTCTCCGACCGTCCACGTGCGATGACCCCACCTCGTGGATACGGAGACGCCCGGAAGCTTCATCGCGAAGGCGTCGACGTCGGCGAACGTCATCGGCCCCCTCGAGGCACGACCCGCCCGCCCCGTTTCTTGCTCCGTGGAGGTCTTTTCGCTGGCCCGGGCGGGAGAGTGCTGACGAAATCGGCGCCCTGGCGGACCCAGGCTCGCAGGGCCGCGGCGGTCCGTAGCCCCGCCAGCGCGACGTAGACGTACCCCTTCAGCGGTCGTCCCGTGAAGTCCATGGGACGCACGTGCGGCTTTCCGAGCGCCTTCTCGTAGGCATCGGGGCCCACGCGGACCATGAGATCTCCGCTGGCGATCCCGCAGAACATCCGCCCCCCGCGCAAGAAGGCCAGCCCGCCGAACATCTTGCGCTCCTCGATGTCGTCGCGCGGCCCCAGAACCTGCCGTATCCGCTCCGCCAGCCCTTCGTCGTAGCTCATCACGCCTCTTCGTTCCCGTCATCTTGCCAGAGGGCGCGGCATAGGCCCCGCCTTTCGGCCACGGTCTACGACGGCCACCAGACGCGCGTCGCTCGCCCGACGGGGAGAGCGCAGGCCTTGCGGGAACGGCGGAGAAGGACGCGGGAAGTGCGCGGCCGGAACCTCAGCGCCGCGCGGGCATCCCGGATCGATCGGTCGACCCCGGCGGACCGTGCAGCCGCTTTGGGCGAAGCGGCGCCGCGACAGAGCGGCGCAAAGGTCGGCCCCTCGCTGTTGGCGCGCCTTTTGCCCCGCACGCGATCGTGGAATCAAACGTCAGCACGAAGCCGGACCGCGGTGGCGCCAGCCTCTCCCAGGGGCGCGACGTTCCAGGTCTGTCCTTGCGGCGCGCTCCGGCCCACGGCTCGCCGGCACGACCCGGCCAGGCCGTCACACGCGGCTGCCGCAGACTCCCTGCCCCGGAGAGCAGGCCGTGAGCCCGACCGGTGAAGGGCCGATCGCCGTCGCCTCCCAAGCTCGCACGGGCAGGCGCGCCGCCCTGGGGGTGCTGCTGGGAGTCCTCCTCTCCGGGCCGCTGGCGGTGGCGCTGGTGAGCGCCACGCATCCCCAGCCAGCCTGGCGCGACGCCGAGCTGTTCGCCCGCCACTACCATTCGGTTCAGCTCTTGCCGTACGCGGGCGGAATCGTGCTGGTGGCCGCCTTGATCGTGCTCGTCGCCAGCCTTCACGCCGGCGCGCGGCCAGAACAGCGACCGCTCACTACCGCGGCGCTGGTCTTCACGGCGGGTTTCGCCTCGTTCATCTTCCTCAACTACGTGGTCCAGACCACCTTCGTGCCACAGCTGGCGCGCCACTACGACCCCACGAACGCGGCCCTCATCGCTGCGCTGTCGATGACCAACCCGACCTCGCTGGCCTGGGCCATCGAGATGTGGGGCTGGGGCTTCCTCGGCATCGCCACCTGGCTGGTGTCCCCGGTGTTCGGTCGATCGAAGGTGGAGCGGGCTGCCGCGCTGACGTTCGTCGCCAATGGTCCGGTCAGCGTCGCGGGCGCGCTGGGGACAATCGTTCGCCCGGGCTGGGTGATGACAACGGCCGGGCTGGTCGCCTTTGCCGCGTGGAATGTGCTGCTCGCCGCCATGGCCACGCTCACTGTCTTGGCGCTGCGCCGCGGCCCTGGCACCTCCTCGAGTGACCTGTCACGGCCAGACTCGTGGTCGGGCTTCCAGCGCCGGTCCGACCAAGCGACCGCCGGCAAAACTGGAGCCGCGTGATGCCTGAGCCGCAAACCATTCTCGAACAGCTGGCCACCGCCTCCCGCGGCGCCCTCGGCCTGGCGATGGCCTGGCACGTGGTGATCGTGCTTACCGTTGCCGCGCTGGTCCTGGGATGGCGGCCTTCGCAACGAGCCGCCGCGGTGGCGCTCTGTGCGCCCATCGGCTCGAGCGCGGTGGTGGCGTTCGCGGTGGGAAACGGGTTCAACGGGCTGGTGCTCGGCGCGCTCGCGGTCGCTCTCTTCCTGCTCGCGTTTCGTTTGCCGGTGGAACGCGCCGAGCGTGGGTCCAGCGTAGCCACCACGGTCGGATGCGGAATGATCGCCTTCGCCACGTTTTATCCGCACTTCCTGTCGGACCGAACACCGGTCGCCTATCTCTACGCGGCCCCGACCGGGGTGATCCCCTGTCCCACTCTCTCGCTGGTCATCGGCTTCGCCCTGCTAGGTGGCGGGCTGCGGGCGCCGGTCTGGTCGAGTGTGCTTGCCGCCGTGGGACTGTTTTATGGTCTGTTTGGCGTTGCGCGACTCGGGGTGCAGCTGGACGTGGCTCTCATCGCGGGAGCCGCGACGCTGCTGGCCCTGTCCGTCGCGGCCTGGGGCTCTCGCGACCGCCACGCCCGCGGACTGGCCCGGAACCTTTGACGGCTGGGAAACGGCGGGCTGCAAGAGAGGGCACGGCTGGGACGGGTCCGCCGTCGCTTCATCGGAACAGATGGCCGAGCACGCCCATGGCGGCGCCCGCCAGCACCAGCCAGGTCGAGTTCACCTTGAACCGAAGCAGCGCGACGGCGGCGGCGGCGCAGGCCAGCAGCGCGGTCGGGACGTCGACCACGGCGGCGCGCCCCAGCTGGGCGGTCACCACCGCCATCAGGGCCAGCGAGGCCACGTTCACGCCGTCCAGAAAGGCACCGGCCAGGGGCGAGGCGCGCAGCGTCGGGATCAGCGGGCCGCTGAGCGCCACGAAGACGAACGCCGGCAGGAAGATCCCGGCCGTGCAGACCAGCGCGCCTGCCGGCCCCGCCAGCACGTAGCCGATGAAGGTCGCGGTGGTGAAGACGGGTCCCGGCGTGACCTGCCCGGCGGCGATGGCGTCGATGAGCTGCGGCTCCGTCAGCCAGTGCAGCCGCTGCACCAGATCGGCGCGCAAGAACGCCAGCAGCACGTAGCCGCTGCCGAACAGCACGGAGCCGATCTTGAGGAAGACGGCGAACAGGCCGGACAGGGTCACGGGTGACGACAGGGCCGCGGCACCGGCGACGAGGGGGACGGCCGGCGCGAACTGGGACAGCCGGACACCGTGGCGCCCGCGCGAGCGCTGCACGAGGGCGGCCAGGACCCCAGCACCGAGCAAGATGGCCAGCTCGTCGACGCCCAACGCCGAGAGGGTCAAGGCCAGGACGCCCAGGCCACGCAGAAACCAGGTGCCGGCCGCGGCGGGCGCCAGCTTCCACAGCGCCTGCACCACCACGGCCAGGATGACGGGCTTCACGCCCCACAGCAGCCAGGCCGTCTGGGGCAATCTTCCGAACCGCACGTACGCCCAGCCCAGCGCGCCCGTCATCAACATGGCCGGCACGATGAAGGTGACCCCGGCCACGATCAGCCCCGCCCAGCGCCGGCGGGTCCACCCGATGTGGATGGCCAGCTCGGTGGAGTTGGGACCGGGAATCAGGTTCGTGGCGCCCAGCAGATCCAGGAAACGCTCCTCGGTCAGCCAGCCGCGCCGATGCACGACCTCGTCGCGCATCATGGCGATGTGGGCCGCCGGGCCGCCGAACGCGGTGGTGCCCAGGCGGAAGAACAGCGCGGCCAGCTCCGCCAGGGAGGTCCGCGGGCCAGAGTCGCCCTCGTTTCGCCGCATGATCGTCATTCCGTGGCGTGGACCGCTCGCCCCCGCGCCGTCAGTGCCTATATTTTTCGCCCATGACTGACCCGCGGGGAAGGCGAGAGTTTCTGACCGGCGTCGCCGGCGCGGGCGTGGCCGCGATCTCCTCCACGTCGCTCGCGGCGCCGGACAAGGCGAGCAAGAAGGACGCGGAAAAGGAAGAGGACATCCCGCCCACCGAGGACCTGATGCGCGAGCACGGCGTGCTGCGCCGGATCCTCCTCATCTATGACGAGGCGGCCCGCCGGCTGCCCACGGACGACGCCGTGGTGCCGGTGGTGGGCAGCGCGGCCGGCATCGTGCGGCGCTTCGTCGAGGGCTACCACGAGAAGCTGGAGGAGGAATTCGTGCTCCCCAAGCTGGAAAGGTCCGGGAAGCTGGTCGAGCTGGCGAAGATCATCCGCGTCCAGCACGCCGCCGGGCGAAAGCTGACCGAGGCGCTGGCCAGGAACGCCAAGGCTGGCAAGGGCGCGACCGCCGAGCAGCGGCGCACCCTCGTCACGGACATGCAGAGCTTCGCCCGCATGTACGCGGCCCATGCGGCCTGGGAAGATACGGAGATCTTCCCCGCTTACCGCGGGCAGTTCACGGAGGCCCAGCTCGACCAGCTGGGCGAGCAGTTCGAGGAGCAGGAGCACAAGTTGCTGGGCGCCTCCGGGTTCGAGGGCTCGCTGAAGGAGGTCGGCGACCTGGAGAAGGCGCTGGGCATCCACGACCTGGCCAGGTACACGCCGGGCTGAGCGACGAAGGTCGGCCGGCGGGGCCGGCTGTCAGCCGCGACGGGGAAGCGCCAGCGGAAAGCTGGCGGCGCTGGTCAACTCCGAGACGCGACGGTGCGCGGCCCTCGATTCGGCAGTGGGGGGCGCCTCAGGGCGCCGCGGGGGCACCGCCGCCGTTCGCCGCCAGAAAAGCCTGCACCTGATCGAGGACCACGCCCGGGATGCCGTGACCGCCGTCGAAGGGAACCCACGTCACCGGATGGTGCCCCGCCTTGAACTGGTCACGCAGCGCCTCGGCGAACGCGAAGGGCAGCACGGGGTCGAGGCGACCGTGACTGATGAACACGGGCAGGTTCGATTCCAGCAGGGGCAGGCGCGGCGTCCATTCACCCTCGGCGGTGATCGATCCCGACATCACGATCAGGCCCCCCACCATTCCAGGAGCGGTCAAGGTGACATCGGTGGCCACCATCGCCCCCTGGGAGAAGCCTCCGATGAACACGGCGGACGCCGGCAAGGCGGTCAGCCGGGTCAGCTCCGTGACCAGCGCGGTCACACGCGCGCGCGCCTCGGCGAGACCGGGCGGGGTCTCCTGTCGCAAGGCCCGCTCTTCACCGCGCGCCCGGGCCGCCTGCAGGCGCGCGAGATCGAGCGGCCACCAGGCCCGCCCGCCCGCCATGGCGGGCAGCGGCGCCTCGGGGAAGACCAGCAGGCGGCCGGGCGCCGCCAGCTCCTCACCAAGCGGCACCAGGTCGTCGCCGGGCGCCCCCCAGCCGTGCAGCAGGATGACCAGCTGGCGCGGGTGTCTCCGCTCGCCGGTGGTGCGGGCGCGCAGGCCTCCCCAGGTGCCCGCCGGCTCGACGCCGGCGACCCCCGGCGCCGAGGCGGCCAGACGCCGGCAGCCGGCCGGCGCCGCCAGGGCAGCGAGCGCCAGCAGAGCCCTCGATGAACGGTCGAGCGTGGTGGTTCGGTTGATAGACGTGAGCGACCCCATCGCGATGAACGTATCACGCCCCGGGCAGACGTCCCGCCGTGGCATCATGGCGGCGTGAAGACGCCAGCCCGCCCGCGCCCGGCCGCCGCCACCGCGAAGAAGAAGGCACCGACGAAGGCAGCAAAGACGAAGGCAACAAAGACGAAGTCAGCAAAGACCAAGGCCCTGCCAGGCCGCGCCCGGCCGCCCCGCCCTGCCTCCCGACCGGCGGCGTCGGCCAAGCCCGCTCCGGGACCGCGCGCCGATCTGGGCGCCCCCATCGATTCGTTCTTCGCGAAGCGCAGCGGCCCGCTGCGCCAGATCCTCGACGAGCTGCGCGCGATGATCGACGCCCAGCTGCCCGACGCGGCCTCCTCGATCAAGTGGGGCATGCCCTTCTACACGCTGGCGGGCAAGCCGGTGTGCGCGCTGGCGGCCTTCAAGGCGCACGTGAACCTGATCCTGGCCGGCCCCGACGGCACCTTCGCGGATCCTGACGGCCTGCTGGAAGGCGACGGCAAGACCGGTCGCCACCTGAAGCTGCGCACGCCCGACCAGATCCCGCGGGCCGCGGTGCGCGGCTGGCTGGCGGCGGCCGCCGCCCTCGCCCGCCGCGCCGAGTGACGACGCTGCCGACGCGACGGGCCGGCGCCGCTGGTCACCGCGGTGCGGGGCTGCTCACAGCAGCTGCTTCGCCTTGATCTCCAGGTATTCGCTGACCACCGCCGGGGTCACCCGGTCCGGCGCCGCGTGGACCACCAGGGCGCCGGCCGCCTTCACGTCGCGCACCAGCCGCTCCCGCCACAGCGCCGCCTCGGCAGCCGCCCCCGCCACGTACAAGTCCAGCTCGTAGGCGCTGGCGCCCACGTCGGTCAGGCGATCGACATCGCTGTCGCGAAACAGCACCGCCAGCGCCAGGTGCCGACGCGGCAAACCGCGCATGAAGCTGAGCAGCCGCCGCGCCGACACGTCGTCCACGACCTGCGTGAACACCACCACCAGCGCGCGCTTGCGCAGGCGCCGCGACAGCAGATCGAACGCCACGGAGAAGTCGGTGTCCACCATGGCCGGCTGCAGGTCGTAGGCCGCCCTGACCAGCCGCTGCGTGGCGCGGGCCCCCGCCACGGGCGGCAGGTAGGCACGGATCTGATGATCGAACGCGACCAGGCCGATCTGATCGCCGGACCGCGCCGCCACGTGCCCCATCATCAGCGTGGCGTTCAAGGCGTGGTCGAAGTGGGTCAGGCCTTGCGTCTCGGCGGTCATCAACCGGCCGGCGTCCAGCACGCACACCACCGTCTGGTCACGCTCCTTCTGGTGCTCGCGCACGATTAGCTTCTGGCGCCGCGCCGTGGCCTTCCAGTCGATGTTGCGAAAGGGATCGTCGCGCAGGTGCTCGCGCAGCCGTTCGAACTCGGTCTCGCCGCCGCGCAGGCGGGCGGCGCGCGCCATCAGCGCCTCGCGGTTCTGACGGGCCAGCAGCTCGTACGTCCGCACGGCGCGCACGTCGGGATACACGCGCACGTCATCCCCCGCCGGCAGGCGCAGCTGCCGCCACCACAGCCCCAGCGGCGTCAGGTAACGCACGTGATGATCGCCAAGCCGGAAGGTGCCCCGCTGCGAGGGCCGCACCTGATACGTCACCTCGGCCCGGCCGCGGGCCGGGACCTCCGCCTCCGCCGGCAGCCCGCTGGCCGTCAGTTCGAGCGGCAGGTCGTCCATCAGACGCACGCGCAAGCCACGCCGGGCCCGCGATTCCAGCTGAACGGTGATGGGATTGTCGCGGCCCACCGACAGCACGCGCGCCACCGTGCGCCGGGCCTGCACCAGCCGCGTCGCGCCCAGGAACAGGTCGGCCAGCGCCACCGCGGCGATGGCGGCGTCCAGGCCCAGCATCGGCCACAGCAGCGTGCCATCGAACAGCGCCGCCAGGGCCAGCACCACGGGCAGGGCGGCAGCCATGACCAGCCGCCGCGACGGGATCACGCCAGGCCCTTCGGTACGGGCGTCTCCCGCAGCACGTCGGCCACGCAGTCGTCGGTGGTGACGCCCTCGATCTCGGCGTCGGGGTTCAGGCCCATGCGGTGGCGCAGCACCGCGGGGGCCAGGTTCTTCACGTCGTCGGGCACCACGAAGTCGCGGCCGGCCACCGCCGCCTGCACCCGGGACACCTGCAACAACGCGATGGACGCGCGTGGCGACGCCCCGAACGTCAGCGAGCGGTGCGTGCGCGTGCGGGCCACGATCTGCGTGATGTAGTCGATCAGCGGCTCGGCCACCTGCACCGACGTCACCGCCTCGGACATCGCCGACAGCTCCGCCGACGTGACCACCCGCCGCAGGGCCGCCCGCTCCAGCGCCACCGCGTCGAACCCGGACAGGTAGTTGCGCAGGATGGCCGCCTCCACCTCGACGCTGGGATGGCGCACGAACAGCTTGAACAGGAAGCGGTCCAGCTGGGCCTCGGGCAGCGGGTACGTCCCCTGCGATTCGATGGGGTTCTGCGTGGCGATGACGAAGAACGGCCTGGGCAACGCGCGCGTCGCGCCGTCGATGGAGACCGTCCGCTCCTGCATGGCCTCCAGCAACGCCGACTGCGTCTTGGCGGGGGCCCGATTGATCTCGTCGGCCAGCAACAGCTGGGTGAAGACCGGACCGGACACGAAGTCGAACACGCCGGTCTTCTGATTGAAGACGTTGCCGCCGGTGACGTCGGACGGCATCAAGTCGGGCGTGAACTGGATGCGCTTGAACTGGCACCCCAGCACCTGGCCCAGCGCGCGCACCAGCAGCGTCTTGCCCAGCCCCGGCGCACCCTCGATCAGCACGTGACCGCCGGCCACCACCGCCACCATGGTATCCGCCACCAGCGCGTCCTGGCCCACCAGGACCCGCGCCACCTCGTCGTGAATGGCCCGAAACCGCTCCCTGAATTCGCTGATGTTCAAGACTTGGTCTCCCTTTGACGTGGCTGTTTCGTGGTGGCGCGGCTGGTGGCGGGGGAAAGCAAGGCGGCCAGCGCCCGGATCGTCTGCAGCGACTCTTCGGCGGCGGCGCGCGTGCGCGGCTCGGCGTCGGCCGCCTCGTCGTGGTGCGCGTGGAACAGCAGGCGCGCCACCTCGCCCAGCGGCTGGCCGGTGCCCGCGGCGACGGTGGCGGCCAGGTCGCCGATGCCTCGCTCTCCCGGCGTCCGCTCGCGCAGCCGCTCGACGGTCCAGGTGGCGTAAGCGGTGGCAGCGTGACGGCCCGCGCGTGCCCGCGCGTACTGCAGGCCCATGCCCTCGATGTGTTCGCTGAAGCGGCGGCGGCGAATCACCTGACGGTCCATCAGCTTGCCGAAGGCCGCGCCCTTCAGCACGAAGAACAGGATCAGGAACGCGCACAGCTGCAACATGAACGGCGCCAGCCGGCCGCGCGCCACGGAATCGAGCGGCGTGGTCGCCACCAGCCCCGTCTCCTGGGTGACCAGCTGGACGGGGCCCAGCAAGGCGCTGGCCAGGACCTGCAGCACGGCGCCGTTGTCGGCCACCGCCAGCGACGCGTTCCTGAACAGCTCACCATCGGCCATGACGACCACGGTGGTGTGGGTGTCTCCGCTCGCCTGCTCCAGCTCCATGGCCACGGCGTAAGGTTTCCCCGCCCGGCGCAGCAGGACCTGGTGCGGCGTGGGCGCCCCCACGTTCACCCAGCCGTCGCCGGGGACCACCGCCTTCAGCTGCCGCTCGGCCCGCTCCACCGCGCGGGCCGCCTTGCCGGGCAGCTCGTCGCCATCGGCCTCCAGCGTCGAATCGCGCCAGCGCTCGATCTCGCCCGTGACCTGGATGGCCCCGGCCGCGCCGCTGTCGATCAGCTCGGCCAGGATCCAGGCAGGCAACTTCCGCGGTCCCGCCACCACGATGTTCAGATCCCGCGTTTCGGACGCTGCCTTCACCGCCGCCCAGTCCGCGTCGCCGACCAGCGCGTCGGGCAGGATCACCAGCGTGCGCGGCGGGCGTGGCAGAAGGCTGGCGCGCGCCTTCGCGTCGGCGCTGTCGCCTTTGCCGTCCCCCTGGCCGTCCCGCGCGCCGCCGGCCTTGTGGGCGTGCCCCTCGGCCCGCTCCTGCGCGCTGTCCAGCTCGGCCAGGGGACGCAGCCGCTCCCGCGTCTCGATCCCTGACGCGGTCAGGAACTCGGCCACGGCGGCCGACCCCGACGGTGAGTCGCGCCAGTCCGAGCGCATGTTGTCGCAGGACGCCCCCACGACCGCGAGCAGGAACAGCGCCACAGCGGCGGCGACACGCGGTGACGCCTCCACCAGGCCCGTCACCCGTTCCAGCAACGCCTGATACAGGCTGCTGGCCGGCGTGACGCCGAACTGGATCGACTCGACCGCGCCGGTCACCTCGCCCACCGGCGCGGCCAGGCTCGGGGCCCGGGCCCGCAGCTCGCGCACGTAGTCGCCGTTGGTGGCGGCGCGATGAATGCGGATGTGTCCGTCCCCTTCCAGGCGCCGCAGCAACGCCGCATGCAGATCGCTCACTGCCGCCGGGTAGTCGCCAGCGGCTGCCGCCGCCCGCGCGCGCGCCAGCAGCCGGTTCACGTCGCGCTCCACCACGGCGGCCTGCTCGGCCAGCGCTGCGGCGGCCTCCCCGCTCTCCCCGCTCTCCGGTTCTTCCGGGACGGCCCTCTCTCCCTGGCGGCGGCCCACCAGCCCGCGCGCCAGCAGGAACAGCAGCGCGCCAACGGTGCCGGCGATCAGCGTGTAGAAGACGGCGCGCCCCAATCCCCCGAAGCTGGGCAGCTTCAGCTCGAGGGGCTTCGAGGGCGGGACCAGCTTGGCGGTGGCGCCCGCCTGGCAGGCCCGCGCGAAGTCGGGGCAGCGGGCGGCGCGCGCCTCCGCCGACGGCGGCAGCAGCGCGCACCAGCGGACCTCTTCCTCGGTCAGCGGATATTTGGCCTGGTGGCAGAACTGGTATCGCTTCGAGCGCAGGGTGTCGCCCAGCGCCCCCTCCGAGCCGTGCGTGGGCGGTGGCAGCGACGGCGCCTGGGCGTGGACCTTCGGCTTCCCCGCAAGCGGCGTCGCTGGCGAGGCGGGTGGCTGCGCGGTCGTCTTGCTGGAACCCACGTTGCCGGACGCGGCGGGCTCGCTTGCCGCACGGGCCGTCCCGGCCAGCGCCAGCAGCAGGACCATCGCGCGGACAGCGAGCGCAGGGCGGTTCATCGGGCGCGTCTTCGGGCGCGTCATCCGATGCGTCATCCCACGTGCTCTTCCGCCCGGGGCGCGGCCGACCGCGCGATCTCCATGAAGCGAAGCTGGATGTCCCAGCCTTCCTTGCGCGTGCGCAGGTCGATGTAGAACAGGAACCGCGCCGCCGTCACCAGCGGCACGGTGGCGAAGAACCCGGCCAGCGCCCAGGGTGTGCCGCCGTTGCGGAACAGCGACCCGAACGGCTCGCCCAGCTGCAGCACCAGCGAGACCACGGTGCTTCCCAGCAGCTCGCCGGCCAGCGCACCCGCGCCCGGCAACAGCACCAGCGCCAGCACCACGCCCATCCCCGCCATGACCCGTCCCCGCAGGGCCTGGGCGCTGCGCGCGATGGCCGCGAACGGCCCGGCGCCCTCCAGCAGCACCGCCTCGGGGATCACCAGGAACACGCTGCCCGTGTACAGCACCAGCAGCACCAGCGACAGCGCCGCGACGTGAATCAACGTGGTCAGCACGCGACTGAACGCGAACGCCGGCAAGCGAGCGAGGGCCCGCCGCAGGACCGCCCCCAGGCGCACCCCCGCCGGCGGCACGAACATCAGGTCGCTGTACGCCACCGTGAACGGCGCCTCGCACAGCAGCGACAGCCCCACCGCCAGGAACCAGACCTTCGCCCACGTCCAGCCCCAGCCGTAGCGCGCCAGCAGACACAGCGCCAGCGCCGGCCCCAGCACCACCACCGAGAGCAGCAGCGTCAGGCGGCGGTTGCGCAAGCAGAAGGGCGCGGCCAGGTCCAGCACGTCGGCGCCCGTCCGCACCCGCAACACCACGCGCGCCGCCCCCAGGTTCATGGCGACCTGTCCCGGCCCGACCGCCCCGCCAGCGCCAGGTAGGCCATCACCGAGATCCACAGCAGCGCCGCCACTGTCAGCTTCACCGGCCGGGGCACGTGGGAGGGCGACCAGAACCCCTCCAGGCAGGCCGCGATGGCCAGCATCACCGCCACGCCCATGATCAGCTGCGCCAGATCGCGGGCCCGCCTGCGCAAGGATCCGAAGCGCGTCAGGCCGTCGGTCTCGACCAGGGCGTAGCCCATCACCATCCCGGCGGCGCCAGAGATCACGATGGCCGTCAGCTCGAAGGCCCCGTGCCCCACGATGAACGTCATCAGGTTGCGGCCATAGCCCGCCGACTGCACGAAGCCCGCCACCGCCCCGATCATCAGGCCGTTGTAGACCAGGAAGAACATGCTCCCCAGCCCGAACAGGATCCCGGTCGCGAAGCAACGGAAGGCGATCCCGATGTTGTTGTTGACGTAGAAGCCCGCCATGAACGCGTTGTCGTTGCCGGTGCGCCCCTCGCTCGGATCGTGCGAGTAGCTCTCGCGCATCTGCGCCGCCGTGGACTCGGGCAGGATCTGCGTCGCGAAGCCCTGCGAGCGGATCGAACCGACGAACCCCACCAGGCCGGGGCCGGCGAACAGCACCGCCGCGATGGCGACGAACCTCCAGTGCCGGCGAACCGTGCGCGGGAACTCGCGCGCCAGCAGATCGACGATGGCCCCCAGCCGGTAGGGCGGCGCGCTGTACAGGCCGGCGTGGGCCCGGCCGGCCAGCCCATCGAGAAAAGCGACCAGCTCGGGCGTGTAGCCGGCCGAACGCGCGTGCATCAGATCGGCCGACACGGAACGATACAGGCTGCCGGCGCGGGCGATGGTGGCGGGGGGCAGCCGGTGCCACGACCGGTACTGTCCCATCAGCGCCGCCAGCTCGTTCCAGTCGCCCTGTCGCTCGGCGACCCACGCGTCCTGCAGATCGCTCACGGCGCCACGCTTCCCGTGACCCGGCCGCGCACCCCGACGGCGCGGGCATGAAGCAGGGCCAGGAAGCGCACCGGCTCGCGCACGCGCATGCCCATGCGCGCGGCGAACACGGGCGCCACCAGCTGGGCCAGCTCCTCGGCGCGCGCAGGGGACAGCCTGGGCCGGCGCAGGAACAGCTCCAGCGCCTCCAGCTCGGCGGCGGTGACGGGCGGGCGGTGGGGGAACGCCGCCAGTTCCGACATCGTGGCGGCCGGGGTCAGCGCGATGGGCGCCTCGATCCCCCCTGCCGTCTCGATGACGACCATGGTCCCGGCCACCCGATCGCCGATCCGCTTCGCCGTGCGGTCGCTGGCCATCGACAGCAACCCCAGCACGTAACCAAGCGGCAGGAAGTCGGCCGCCCGCAGCAGGTTGCGCAACAGCGCGTCGATGAACCCCACCGGATAGCCGCCGTCCTTCACCACGCGCAACCCGAGGGCGCGCTTGCCCGGCGTCTGGCCGCTCCACAAACTCTCGAACAGCACGCCGTAGCCCCAATCCAGCACGAACAACAGGATCAGCCACAGTCCCTGCGACGCGCGCATGTCGCCCACGCCCGTCGTCAACGCGGCCGCCATGAACAGCGCGATCAGCCTCAGCGCCATGTCCAGGCCGTAGGCCAATCCCCGGCGGACCGGGCCAGCCACCTGATAGCGAAAACGGATCCGCTCCGGCGTCTCCACGTCCGCCGTGTTGTCCAGCGGATCGTCGTCGGCGCCCACCATCGTGGTGATCCCATCACGCGCGCCCGCACGACGTCAAGCAAAGCCACCTGGACGGAAATCGCCGCAAATTGTCGATTGACCGGCAACGGCAATTCGTGGTGCGATCGTTGCTCAACCGGCGAGGAGGCCAATCGTGATTGATCAGGGGGCAAGTCCGTACTCTCCACCAAGGGCGAACTTAGAGGGCGGCGCCGCGCCGGCAGGGGTCATGCCTCTCGCCACGGCAGGCTCGCGGCTGGCGGCCGTGTTGATCGACGGCCTGCTGTTCCTGCCCGCCGTCGTGCTCGGCATCGTCGTTTCGCTGACGATCAAGCCGACGCCCGGCGAGCCGCCCCCCTCCATGGGCGCGCTGACCATGGGGCTGGCCGCGCTGGTGGGTCTCTACAGCCTGGGGGTGGCCATCTATCAGATCGTGAAGCTGTCCACGCGCGGGCAGACGGTCGGGAAGAAGGCGATGAAGATCCGCATCGTCAGGCTGGACGGTTCGCAGCCGGGCTTCGTTCACGCGTTCCTGCTGCGCGCCATCGTCAATGCGCTGCCGGCGATGATCCCGATCGTGGGAAGCATCTACAGCCTGGTCGACGTGCTGTTCGTCTTCCGCGCCGACCGCCGCTGCATCCACGACATGATCGCCGGAACGCGCGTGGTGATGACCGAGGCCGCGCCGGCGCCCATCGTCGTCCCCGCCATGTGAGGGCCGCCGGGACCCCGCGGCCCTGGCGTCTAGGGTCGCGGGTCCAGCTTGGCCAGATGGCGGCCGAAGCGGTCCGCGATCAGGTGCTCGACGCAGTAGCCGGTGGCGCCGATCCGCTTCCGGCCACAGCCGACCTTTCGGCAGCGGGCGGGCTTCTCTTCCAGCGTGCCCAGGTGATCTTCCAGCCGGGACAGGCAGAACCCGCGCAGCGTGGCGGCGCGATCGACCTCGCGCAGGCGCCGGGCGCTGGCGGGGACGGGCCGGCAGAAGACCATGCCCCCCTCGACGTCCTCGGGCCAGGTGGCCAGCCAGACCAGCCCACAGGTGGGGCACTGGCGCAGCTCCTCCCATTCCGCCAGCTCGACCACCGGCCATTTCATGACCGCGTCGTCATCGACCCGAGCCCAGGTCGCGCGGGTTTTACAGGAGCAGCTGGTACTAGGCCCATCGTCCAAGGCGAGCGTGACCTCCGAGATAGGAATAAGCGTAGTCAACAATGAAGTTTGCCCGGTTTCGGCCGCAAATTCCAGACTGGGCGACCGAGCCTGCATATACTGCCGGTCCCTTTTGGGTCTGGTAGCGACATGAACATGGATAGCCCGCCCCCCACCGACGCCCTGGCCACCCTGCGCGCCCGTGGTTTTGTGCAGCAGATCACGGATGAGGCCGCGCTGGCCGCCCGCCTGGCCGCCCGGCCGGTGACGTTCTACGCCGGTCTGGACCCCACCGCGCCCAGCCTGCACGTCGGTCACTACATCCCGCTGATGGCGATGGCCCACCTGGCGCGCGCCGGGCACAAGGCCATCGCCGTCCTGGGCGGCGGAACGGCCATGGTCGGCGATCCCAGCGGCAAGACGGAGATGCGCCAGCTCATCTCGGCCGAGGCCATCGCCACGAACCGGGCCGGCATCGAGGCCCAGGTGCGCCGGGTCATCGAGGGCAGCGCCGGGGCGCAGGCCCGCATCGTCGACAACGGCGAGTGGTTGCTGCCGCTGAACTACATCGCCTTCCTGCGCGACATCGGCCGCTACTTCAGCGTCAACCGCATGCTGGCCATGGAGGCCTACAAGCTGCGCCTGGAGAAGGGGCTGTCGTTCATCGAGTTCAACTACCAGCTGCTGCAGGCGTACGACTTCCTGGAGCTGTACCGGCGGTTCGGCTGCGACCTGCAGATCGGCGGCGACGACCAGTGGGGGAACATCCTGGCCGGGACCGATCTGATCCGCCGCCTGCACCAGCACGAGGCGTTCGGCCTGACGTTCCCGCTGCTGATGACCGCCGCGGGGACCAAGATGGGAAAGACGGCCGCCGGGGCCGTGTGGCTGGACGCCGGCATGACGTCGCCGTTCGACTTCTACCAGTACTTCGTCAACGTCGACGATCGCGACGTGGTGCGGTTCCTGAAGCTGCTGACGTTCGAGCCGCTGGAGGAGATCCGCCGCTTCGAGCAGGTGGAGGGCGCCGAGCTGCGCGAGGCCAAGCGCCTGCTGGCGCGCGCCATCACCGGCATCGTGCACGGGCCGGAGACGGCGGCGGCGACCGACGCGGCGGCCCGCGCGGCCTTCGGCGGGGTCGGCGGCGACGAATCGGCGCTGCCCTCGTTGCGCATCGACAGGCAGCGGCTGGAGGCCGGCGCGAAGATCGTCGACCTGATCGTCGAGCTGGGCTTCGCCCCGTCGAAGAGCGCGGCCCGCCGCCTGGTGGAGCAGCGGGGCGTGCGCGTCGGCGACCGGGACATCACCGCCGTCGACGCCGCGCTGCTACCCAGCGACGGCAGCGCCCTGTTGCGCGTGGGCAAGAAGCACGTGGGGCGCCTCATCGTCGAGCCGCAGGCCGGGTAGCGCCCTCCCTATGGGTTGAGCCCGGTCCGGCTCTTCACCGCCGCCTCGGCGCGCTGGGCCTGCTCGGCGACCCACCGGCAGCGGGCCGCGCGCTCGTCGTGGGGACGCGCGCAGTCCACGCAGGCCTGCAGGGCGATGACCGCCGAGTTCACCATGTCCCACTCGGCGTCGAAGGGCGCGTCCTGGCTCATGCAAGACGACACGCGCTCGGGCAGCGCGCCCCGCAGCTCGTCGAGGACCAGCTGGCCCTCGGCCGTGGGACAGACGGCGCCGCTCGCCTTGCCCCGGTGGCGCGACCCGACCACGCCGCTGGCGAGCCGCTCGAGCTCGCCCACGTGGCGAGCCGCCGCCATCAGGGCCGGGGGCGAGCAGTCGGGCCGCGGCCGGGCCGGCAGGCCCGCCAGCACCCCGTGATCGAACAGCGTGCCTGGCTGCTGCCGCGCCAGCGGTGCGGCCGCCGCGGGCGACGGCGGAGCCTGCTTGTGGCAGGCCAGGCCCAGCGTCAGGGCGGCGACGAGCCCGAGAGACAGGGCGGCGGGCGTCTGGGGGCGAGGCCAGGCCATGGGGGAAACCTCGCCCTCACTCTACCGCACCTGCCGCTGGCCTTCGGCGGCGCGGTCAGTCACCGTCATCGGCCTCGTCGCCCTGGTCCATCGTCTCGGTCACGTCCCGCGCGATCACGCGCCCGCCCGGCGCCGCGCGCAGGCGGATGTAGCGGATGCGGGGAAAGTGCGCCGACACCTCGGCCAGGGTGGGATCGTCACCCTGACGGGCCAGCCCCACGATCCGCTGGTCGCCAAAGCGATACGCGCCGGAGGGTGGCAACGGCGGACGCGCGCGCAGGAAGTCCACCGCCTGCGGCCGGGCCGGCGGCACCACCACGAAGGAGGCCGGGACGTCGCCCAGCACCAGCAGCCGGTCCTCCCCGCCGCGCACCCGAGGATCCTCCTTGATGGCGAGATCCAGATCCTTGATCCCGGCGTCCAGGTGAAACGTGTCGAAGCCCTCCCCCAGCCCGCTGGCCACGCCCCGCCGGGCGGCGTCCAGACGCGCCTCGTACGAGGCGATCTCGGGGCGCCGCGCCAGGTCCTGTCCCAGCGCCAGCCCCGCCAGCGCGCCCAGCACGCCCACGGTGGCGGGCAGGCGGAAGGGTCGCAGGCGCTCGGCGCCCAGCCACGCCACCAGCGCGGCCGGAAAATAGAAGTATCGCGCGCCCACGATCCAGGGCGCCCCGAACAGCGGCGCCACGGCCAGCGCGATCAACGCCAGGATCAGCACCGCGCCGGTGGCCAGCACGGGCCGGGCGCGCCAGGCCTCACGCGCCGTCGCCCCCAGTAACAGCAGCCAGCCGAGCAGCCCGATCAGCAGCGCCGGCACCGCGCCCAGCGTCTGCGTGCCGGTCATGACGTGCAGCAATCCAGCCGTCACCTGGACCAGCTTCGCCGCCGGCGCCGCGGCCAGGTCGCCCGACCCGCCCAGGCCGTGCAGCACCAGCGTGCGGGCCAGCCCGTAAGCGCCGGCCACCGCCAGCAACGGCAGCGCGCGGCGCGCGATGTCCCGCGGCCGCGCCTGCCGGGCGCGCATCGCCAGCACCACGGCGGCCAGCAGCGGCAGCACCACCGCCGTCTCCTTCGACCAGCACGCGCCGGCTGCCAGCAGCGCCGCCCGCCAGGTCCGGCCCCGCACCACCTCGCCCAGGGCCGCCAGCACGAACACCGTCGCCAGCAGATCGGTCGAGGCGGCGAACCAGTACGCCGCCTCGCGCGGCAGGGGCGCCACGAAGAACAGCAGCGCCGCCGTCACCGCCACCCGGCGATCGGCGCGGATCAGCAGGATCAGCCGGGCCAGCAGCGCCGCGGCGAGCGCGTGCAGGCCCAGCGACAGTGCCGCGAACGCGGCCGGGGTACGCGGCGCCAGCCGACCCAGGAGCCACCACAGGCACATGGGCAGCGGCCGGTAGAACTCGCCCCCGTGCTGATCGCGCACGAACGCCACCAAAGGGTTGGGCGCGTAGCGGGCGAAGGCCAGGAACAGGTGATCGTCACCGATGAACGTGGTGACCGCGAAGAACGGCGCGCACACCAGGACCGCCAGCGCGGCGGCCGCACCGGCCACCGCCGGCCAGGGCACCGGCGCGCGCGGTGAACCGTCTACAGCCACGCCTGGCGCCGCCCGGTCAGGGCCACGCGCCCCCGGACGAGGCCGCGACCTCTCTCAGCAGCGCGATCGCCTCGTCGTGGAGCAGACCGTTGGTGGCCAGCACCCGCCCCGTCTCGCCGTCGAAGGCGCCGCCGTCCAGCTCCGTGGCTCGCCCGCCCGCCGCCTGCACGATGGCCGCGCCGGCCACCAGATCCCACGGGTGCAGCATCCGCTCCCAGTACAGATCCAGCCAGCCACACGCCACGAAGCAGAGATCCAGGGCCGCCGAGCCCAGCCGGCGCGTCCCCTGCGCCGCCGCGATCATGGCCGCCCACTCCGGCAGGTTCGAGTGCGCCGGCGCCCGGTGATAGGGAAAGCCGGTCACCGTCAGGGCACGCTTCAGCGTGCTCACGCGCGACGGCGCGATGGCCTTGCCGTTCAGGCGCGCCCCCGCCCCCGCCGCCCCCGAGAACGACCAGCCCACCGCGGGCGCCTCCACGACGCCCACCACCGGCCGCCGGTCGATGGCCAGGCCGATCGAGACGGAGAACAGGGGAAAGCCGTGCGCGAAGTTCGTGGTCCCGTCCAGAGGATCGACGTACCAGACGCGGCCGCTGCCGCTGGCGCGGCCGCTGCCCACGGTGCTGCCCTCCTCGCCCACCACGGTGTCGCCCGGAAACGCTGCCGCCAGACGCGACACCACCAGCGCCTCGGAGCGCTTGTCGAACTCCGTCACCAGGTCGATGTCCTCGGACTTGAACTGGATGTCCGGCCGGGTGCCCCACCCCTGCATCAGGATGGCGCCGGCGTCGCGCGCGATCTGTTCGGCCACGGCGCAGGCGTGCGCCAGCTCGGCGGCGGCCCCCGCCGCGGGAGCGCTCACAGCTCTTTTCGCATCCAGGTCGCGTCCTTCGAGCGCGCCAGCATGTACTCGGCCGTGGCGGCGATCTTCCCGTCGACGTTCTTCCGATCGACCGCCACGAAGCCCAGCTTCTCGCCGAAGTAGTTCTGCGCGCCGTCCGTCACCAGATACAGGTGCTTGACCCCGCGCGCCCGCGCCCGCTCGGTGGCGGTCTCGACCAGCAGGTAGCCCAGCCCCTCGCCGCGCCGCTCGGGCACCACGGCCAGCATGCGCAGCAGCGCCACCTCGTCGATCACCTCCAGCGCCACGCAGCCGACAAGAGCGGCGTCGGGGCCGGGCGCCGGGATCACGAAGTAGCTGCTCCAGAACTGATCCAGCACCGGGTGCACGATGCCGATGCGGTCCAGCAGCTGGGCGATGCGCGTCTTGTCCCGGGGACGCGCCGGCACCACCGGATCGCCCAGGGCGTCCAGCACCTTCTCGTGCAGCCCGCCGAAGTCTCCCGACGACATGATCACGACCGTGTCGCCGGGGACCGACCTCTCGGCGATGTGCGCCGCCATCTCGTCGACGCTGGCGATCACCCGCGCCGGGATGTCCTCCCGCCGCAGGTCGGCCGCCACCCGCTCGACGTCCAGGCGCTGCTCGGCCGCGATCTTCTCGGGCGCGTACAGCGGCGCCAGCACCACCTCGTCGGCCACCGCCAGGGCCTCGGCGAAGTCGCGCTGGAAGACGGCGCGGCGGCTGGTCGCCGAGCGCGGCTCGAACGCGGCGATCAGCTTGCCGGGCCCGAGACGGCCCTTCAGCGCGTGCAACGTCTCGCGAATGGCCGTCGGGTGGTGGGCGAAGTCATCCACCACGGTGACGCCCGAGGCGACGCCCCGGATCTCCTGGCGGCGCCGGATGCCCAGGAAGCGCGGCACGGCGCGCGCCAGCTGCTCCAGCGGCACGCCCAGCGACGAGGCCGCCGCCAGCACCCCCACCAGGTTCTCGAAGTTGTAGATGCCGGGCAGGAACGTGTCGACCAGGGCCACCCGCTCCCCGCCGTGCGCCACCGCCAGCGTGGTGCGGCCGCCGTTCGCGCGCGCCGCCACCTCGAACGTCCACGACGCGCCCGAGCCGGGGCGGCCGTATGTCTCGACCTGGCAGCGCGCCACGTCTGCCACGTCCATGGCCCCCGGCGAGGCCGCGCACACCAGCAGCCGCCCCTCCGGCGGAATCAGCGCGATGAACTTCCGGAAGGCCGCCTTCACGGCCGCCTCGTCGGCGAAGATGTCGGCGTGGTCGTACTCGACGGAGGTCAGGATCACCGTGCGGGGCCGGTAGTGCAGGAACTTCGATCCCTTGTCGAAGAAGGCGGTGTCGTACTCGTCCCCCTCGACCACGAAGTCGGGCCCCTGGCCCAGCCGCCAGGACTGGCGGAAGTTCAGCGGCACGCCGCCGATCAGGAAGGAGGGATCGCGCCCGGCGTCGGTCAGCACGTGCGCCATCAGCGAAGAGGTGGTCGTCTTGCCGTGCGTGCCGGCGATGACCAGGGCCTGATGGTCGCCCAGGAACAGCTCGGACAGCAGCGCCGGGAACGAGGTCAGGGCGATCTGCCGTTCGGTGGCCGCCACCACCTCGACGTGATCCCTGCGGCACACGTTGCCCACCACCACGCGCTCGGGCTGCCAGTCCAGGTTCTGCGGCCGGTAGCCGTCGAACACCGTGATCTGCTGCTCGGCCAGCTGGACGGACATGGGGGGATACACGTGCTCGTCCGAACCACGCACGTCGTGTCCGGCCGCCTTCAGCAGGCCGGCCAGCGAGCCCATGCCGGTGCCGCAAATTCCGATCAGGTGGATCTTCATCGACGACCGCCGATCATTTCGGCACGCACTCCGTCGAGCCGGGCGCGAACTGCGTGGGGAACTTCTTCAGCTCCATGGTGAAACGGACGGTGAAGTCGCGGAACAGGCCGCCGTCGCGCAGCGCCTGACCACCGGCGGTGTCCCACACCAGGCGCGTCACCACGCCCGAGCCGCAGGGCTCCATGCGGCCCCGCTTGCGCTCCTTCACGAACGCGCCCCAGGCGTCGGCGGCCGTGCGATCGCACTTGCCGCCCGGGCCGTCGCAGGTGACCAGCAGCATGTCGTACCAGTACGGACCCTTCGGGCCGTACTCGACGATCTTCATGCGGGGCGCGATGCCGCCCCCCTTGGTGGTCTCCTTGGCGTTGTAGGTCACGTCGTGCGTGCTGCCCGCCGGAACGTCGACGTAGGCACAGGCCTCCTTGTCGCCCGCGACCGCAAACGTGCCCAGCCCCGACATCTCGACGGCGGCCACCCCGCCGGCGGCGGACAGACGCAGTTCCAGCCGCTTCATGCCCTCGAGCGGCGGCGACGACTCGGGCTCGTTCGACTCCTCGGGGCGGCAGCGGCACACGCCGTTCGCGCAGCGCGCGCCTGCCAGAGGCATCGTCGTCTGCGTCGGTATGTCCAGCTCGGGGCCCGCCACCACGCCGTGCCGGCTGGGATCGTCCGGCATGTGCGACGGGCTGGCGCAGCCGGTTGCCAGCGTCATCAACGCCAGGCATCCCAGCGTGGCCGCCCCCGCCAGGGCCGCCGCCCCCGCTCGCGCGCGACGCGAAACATGAAGGCAACCAAAGGCCTGTCGGATGGGTCTGGTGGACGTCAGAGTGCCGCTTACGTACCATATTTTCCGCATGTTCCCATCCCGTTCTGGCGTTGTTCTGATTCTGGCCTCGACCCTCATCGTTTTCGGGTCGGGGACCATGACCGGCTGCGCAACGTCGGACGAGGCCGGCAAGGCGGTCACCTACTCTCTGACGGCCAAGCAAAACTACGAAAAGGGCCTCGATGAGCTGAAAGACGAGAACTATTCAGAGGCACAAAAATATTTCCAGTTTGTACGCTCGAAGTTTCCATTCTCGAAATACGCGGCCCTGGCCGAGCTGGCCATCGCCGACACGAACTTCGCCAAGGCCAGCTACACCGAGGCCATCGACGCCTACAAGCAGTTCATCCGCCTGCACCCCACCCACGAGAAGACCGTGGACGGCTACGCCGCCTTCAGGATTGGCGAATGCTACTTCAAGGACATGCCAGACGACGTCTGGCTGCTGCCGCCCTCGTACGAGAAGGACCAGTCGGCGGTCTCCGACGCGCTTCGCGAGATCGACGACTTCGTGAAGAAGTACCCGGATTCGCCCTACGTGAAGAAGGCCGAGCCGCTGCGGCGCGAGGCCCTGAAGCGCCTGGTGGACCACGAGGTGTACGTGGCGCGCTTCTACCTGGACCGCGACCATCCCAAGGCGGCCGCCATGCGCATCGAGGGGGCCATCCGCCGCTATCCGGGGTCGGGTCGCGAGCCCGAGCTGCTGCTGACGCTGGGGCAGACCTACCTGCACATGAACGATCCGGCGCGGGCGCGGGACACCTTCGAGCGGGTGGTGCGCGAGTTCCACGACGCCAGCCAGGCGCGCGCCTCGGAGCTGTACCTCGACTTCATCAAGCAACGCTTCGGAGACCGGTTGCCGGAGGCGTCCGGCACCGGACACGGTTGACCCATGGATGATGGCGCGCGCGAGCGGCTGACGCGCGGGCGCGACCACTACCAGGCGGGCGAGTACGAACAGGCCGAGTCCTACCTGGCGGATCTGGCCGCCGGCGACGCACCGTTCGCCGACGTGTTCGACATGCTGGGCGTCATCTATCACCAGCAGGGCCGCATCGATGAGGCGCAGCAGATGTTCGAGCGCGCGCTGGCCATCAACCCGAACTACACCGAGGCGGCGCTGAACCTGTCGGTCACCTACAACGACGTGGGCAAGTACAAGGAGGCCAACGCCCTGTACGCCCGCATCATGGAGGCGTCGAAGAACGCGCCCGGACAGCTGGATCCCTTCGCGAAGGGCAAGCTGGCCAACATGCACGCCGACCTGGGCGCGGCGTACCGGGACGTCGGCCTCCCGGACGAGGCCGTCCGCGAGTACGAGAAGGCCCTGGCGCTGTGCCCGACCTTTCATGACATCCGCACCCGGCTGGGCGCCACGTTGCGCGAGGCGGGGCGCCTGGACGCCGCCGCCCGCGAGTTCGAGCGCGTGCGCGACGAACAACCCCGCTACTTGCCGGCACGGCTGCAGCTGGGCCTGGCCTACTACGCGCAGGGCCGCAACGCGGAGGCCACGGCCGAGTGGCAAGAGATCCTGGCCCTGGAGCCCGGGCACAAGTCGGCGACGATGTATCTGGCCATGGTCGGCGCGAAAGCCCCCGTCCCCGACATCACGGGGCCCCGGCGCCAGGGCAAGTAGAGGGGACAGGGAGCCATGGCGCGATTCATCTCATCGGCGGAGACGTTCCTGGTGGAGGAGCTGCCCGCGTATCTACCGGCGGGCGCCGGCGAGCACACGTTCGTCTGGATCGAGAAGCGTGAGCTGACGACGTGGGACGCCGTCAACACGCTGGCGCGCCGGCTGGGCGTCGCGCCGCGCGACATCGGCTGCGCGGGCTTGAAAGACAAGCACGCCGTCACTCGCCAGTGGCTGAGCATCCCGCGCGTGACGGCCGAGGCGGCGCTGGCGGCGGGCGACGATCAGCTACGCGTGCTGCAGGCGGTGCCCCACGGGAACAAGCTGCGCACCGGCCACCTGCGCGGCAACCGCTTCGAGGTGGTGCTGACCGAGCTTCAGCCGGGCGAAGCGCCGCTGCTGGTCGAGCGGCTGGCCACCCTGGCCCGCGAGGGGCTGCCCAACCGCTACGGCGACCAGCGCTTCGGCCGGGACGGCGACAACGTGGCGCGCGGCATGGCGCTGCTGCGCGGGCAGCGACGCGAGCGCGACGCGCGCCGGCGGCGCCTGTGGCTGTCCTCGCTGCAGTCGGCCGTGTTCAACGAGGTGCTGCGGGCCCGCACCGAGGGGAACTTGCTGCGCCGGGTGCTGGCGGGCGACGTCCTGCAGAAGGCGGCGAGCGGCGGCGTGTTCGTCACCGAGGATCCCGCGCTCGATCAAACCCGCCTCGACGCGGGCGAGCTGGTCACCACCGGGCCCATGCCGGGCGGCTGGGCGAAGGAGCCGCCGCCCGACACCGCGGCGCGCGCCCTGGAGGACAGCGCCCTGGCGGTCGTCGGCGTCACGCGGGAGGAGCTGGCGGGCGAGCGCGACCTCCCCGGCACCCGCCGCCCGTTGCTGGTCCCCGTCACGGACGCCTCGGCCCTGGAACCAGCTGGGCCGCAGGCCACCTCGCTGCGCATCACCTTCACGTTGCCCGCAGGCACCTACGCCACCGTGCTGATCGAGGCGCTGGGCGTGACGGCCAGGCAACCCGACGCCCCGCCTGATGAATCTATGCTAACTAACTGAACCATGCGGCTGGCGGAGCGACTTCTCGGCCTGACCCTCGTCGGGGCCAACTGGGTGTTCTGGTTGTTGATCGCGTTGTCCGTGGTGTCCGTGGCGGTCATGGTCGAGCGGGCGATCCGGCTTGCCGGACGGCAGGTCGACATCGACGCCTTCGGCAAGGAGCTGCTGGAGCGCCTGTCGCGCGGCGACGTGAGCGGCACGCGCAAGTTCCTGGCCGAGCAGAAGGCGCCCGAGGCCGAGGTGGTGGCGTCGGGGATCGATCAGTTCGACCGGGGCGCGGCCGCCGTGTCGGCGGCCATGGCCGGCGCCAAGTCCAAGCTGCGCATCGATCTGGAACGCAACCTGGGCGTGCTGGGCACGCTGGGCAACAACGCCCCCTTCATCGGCCTGTTCGGCACCGTGCTGGGCATCATCCGCTCGTTCGCCGATCTGTCGCACGCGCAGAACGCCGGCATCAGCGTGGTCATCGGCGGCATCGCCGAGGCGCTGGTGGCCACCGCGCTGGGCCTGCTGGTGGCCATCCCCGCCGTGATCGCCTTCAACTACTTCCAGGGCAAGATCCGCCGCATCCTGGGGCGGGTCGACGTGGCCGCGCAGATGGTGCTGGTGGCGCTGCCCGCCGCCGGCGACGACCGAAAGGCCTGAGGGCACCATGGCGGGCGGCGCCGACAACTTCAACGGCAACGACGACGGCCCGCAGATGATCTCGGGCATCAACGTGACGCCGCTGGTCGACATCATGCTGGTGTTGCTGATCATCTTCATGGTCACCGCCACCTACATCACGGCAGGCGGAATAAAAGTTGACCTACCCAAGGCGGCTTCGGGCACAGAGCAGACGAAGAGCACGCTGGCGCTGACCTTGACGAAAGAGAACGTCCTGTACCTGAACGGCGAGAAGACCGACGACGGCGCGGTGGTGAAGTTCATCGGCGACACGCTGCCGCGCCAGCCGGACCTGCAGGCGATCATCGCCGCCGACCAGTCGGTCTCGCACGGCGCCGTGGTCCACATCATCGATCTGGTGAAGCGGGCGGGCGTGCACCGCTTCGCCATCAACGTCGATCCCGCCGCCGCGGCCGGTGCGGCGGCAGGCAAGTGACCCGGGCGTGGCGACGGGCGCTTCCGACGCGCGCATCTCGGCGCTGGCCATCACCATCGCGCTGGCGGTGCACGCGGCGGTCGTCGCCGCCGTGGCGGCCATGCCGCCGCCCGTCGACGGCGCGCGGACGCCGCCCGTCGAGGTCGAGTTCCGGGAGCCCCCGCCGCCACCGCCCGAGGTGAAGCCGCCGCCCCCGCCGCCGCCGGCGCCGGAGCCACCGAAGCCGAAGCTGGTGGTGCGCCGGACGCCGGCCCCGCCCCCCGAAACGCCGCCCGCGCCGCCGCCCTCTAACCAGGAGCCGCCGCCCGAGACGCCGCCCCCCAGCGCCCCGCCCACCTTCGGCGTCACCATGGACTCGGTCGTCTCCGGCCAGTCGGGGATGGCGGTGCCCGTGGGCAACACGCTGATGGTCAAACCGGCCGCCTCGCGCAAGGCGGCCGGCCCCCCGCAGCCCTACGCCGGAAACGGCACGCTGCCGGGCGCTGCCGCCGCCGAGGTCAGCGTCGCCACCCTGCCCCGGCCGCTGTTCCAGGTCGACGGAGCCGAGATCTATCCTCCCGACGCGCGTGCCCTGGGCATCGAGGGCCGGGTGAAGGCCAGCATCAACATCAACGAGAAGGGCGACGTCACCGCCGTCCGCATCCTGGAGCGGGCGGGGCACGGCTTCGACGAGGCCGCCAGCCAGGCGCTGCGGCGGTTCCGCTTCGCCCCGGCGCGGACGAGCGACGGTCGGGCAGTTCCCTACAGACTCACGTGGGACTTCCGATTTTCAATTGGCGAGTGATGATCTGATTGCGGCCACCGATGGCCGATTGTAAGGCCCGAGATGGACTTGGCTCCACGTCGGGAGCTATTCTGCGGTGCCCGCCGACCACCGAACCGGACAATAACGGATGAGACATTCTCCTCGACTAACGACTATTGGCATCGCTCTTCTGGCCGGGACCGTCTTGACGGGGACCCTCGCCGCTGGTCCCGCCGCCGCGCAGACCGCCCCGGCGAGGGTC
>Ga0207671_10000557_pt1 | contig 50180 bp, 39 predicted proteins | sample KBSC24metaG_FD_184352 | JGI IMG/M metagenome (GOLD analysis project Ga0207671, IMG submission 184352) | Corn rhizosphere microbial communities from Kellogg Biological Station, Michigan, USA - KBS C2-4 metaG (SPAdes) (version 2) | ecosystem: Host-associated > Plants > Roots > Rhizosphere > Soil... | reverse complement strand
AACGAGGCACGATCGCGTCGTACTGCCGGGGCGCGACGAAGTGGGTGACGCCTGCGGAGGCGAGGAAGCCGGCGAGTGCGGCGTGAGGGGATGTCAGTCGGGGCACGTCGGCGATCCTAGGAGTTATTAGACGGTGTGTCGATAGCGTGGACCGCTAGGGGACAATCATGGCAATCCAGACTACTGTGCGCCTCCGAATGTCTGGCGAACCATCAACGGCCTCGCTGAGTCTGGAGAAAAGTCAGGAAGGCCAGCGTCCCTTCGACTGGAAGTACTCCTCGGCGACGGGAGTCTCCGTGAACTCCAGGAGCCCGCCGACCTTGTTCTCCAAGATGGCGCGCACCTCCGCGGGAGTGGCGAAGAAGAACTCGCGCCGCTCGTTGACGAAGTTCACGCGGCGGTGGGCGAACGCCTTGTGGAGTTCGTTCTCGAGCGTGATCGCGTCGTCGGAGAAGAACAGCGCATGGACGTCGTAACGGAACGGCACCGAGGCGTTCCCGAGTTCGTGGACGCGGTCCATCGGCTCCAAGCGCCTGGTCATGCCGATCTTCACGACGCTGGGCCCGAAGGCTCCGATGTTGGAGATGACGTACACGTAGCCGGCTCGGATGTTCGCGATGCGGTAGTCGTTCGCCACGATGGCCTCCTCGATGTCTGCCAGGCGGCCGGCGAGTTCAGTCGCTGCGGCGTCGTCGCCCTTGGCTCGCAACGACTCCAGGACTGTGACGTAGTGGCTACGTTCCTTCTCCAGGCGTTCCCTCTCGGCGGCGAGTTCGGCCTCGACTCGGCGTTGCTCGCGAAGGAGTTCACGTTCCTCACGGGCCTTCTGGCGTTCCTCCTGAACCTTCATCTGGAAGTCGGCGGTCAGCTCCAGTTCCGCGACTCGCAGCGCGTGGTAGATCGGATTGATCCGCATCTCCATGATGGTTCCAAGCTTCTCGATCGCGGCTACAGCAGACTCCAGGCGCTTCTTCGCCGTCTGCACATTGCCGGAACGAAGCGAGCGAACGCAGTTGTCCGCCTCCGCGTTGTACGCGCGGAGCATCAGCTTCGACAAGTCGCCGACCAGCTTTCGGCCCTTCGCGAGAGACCCGCTGAACGTGAACATGTCAGAGGCCAGGATCGCCCTCCCGGACTTGATGACCGCGTCGTACTCGTCTTCCAGTTCGCCGAGCCGCTCCTTGTACGCCGCCGCGTTCTCCAGCGGGTGGTGGTAGCGGTAAATGCCGACGTCCTGGAGGATGCGCTGATCAGACAGCTCGATCACCCCGGAAGGCGTGCCACCGCCTTGGGCCGCTGCGAGGGCGGCCTCAAGCGATGCGATCCGTGCCAGTAGCACCTCTGTCGCAGGCGGAGCAGCCGACGCATCCGATGCGGGCACCGCCGCAGGCTTCAGGTGAGCGTCATCCGCGGCTGTGCTTTCGGGCGGGTTTACTGCTGTGCCGGCCGAGGACCCGGTGTCCCCGTCGTCATGGACGAACAGCTCCCAGCCGGCGGGCGGGGTGGGCCACGAGGCATCGGGCACCCAGCCGGCCGGCGGCATCCATCCTTCCGGAGGGCTCGGCCAACCTGGCGGTGGATTGAAGCGCATCGATCACACGCTCCGTGCCGTGCGGACGCCCCGCGACGTGTCGGCGGGCGTGAGGTCGAACGGCGACTTCGACAGCGCGGCGCCGAGGTGTTCAAGGGTCGCCCTCGGAACGACGTTGGCCAGGTCGAACTTGCCGAACGTCTCGCGATCAGCGGCAGCGACGACGAGCGGAAGCCGGGTCGGAAGACCTGTCGCGGGCGCGACGGTCTGCACGCCGACGGTCAGCGCTATCGAATGGATCTTTCCTGCCCGGTCCGCTTCGAAGACCTCGTGCAGCGTGCGGACCGCGACTTGCCAGACCGCCTCGGCGTAGCGTGCCTTCTGCTCGCGGAGCGGCAGAGCAGTCGGGGCTATCTCGTCGCGCGCCTTGATGTACTTGTGCTCTTTGATCGCCGGTAGGCTCGCCGGCTCCGGCACGGTCACGGTCAGCATCAGCTCGCGTCCTTGGAGCGCGAACTCGTGGTCGTGCTCGACGGGGAACACCTCGGGGTATACCGAGTTGGCGAGCACGATTCCGACGTATTCGTTGATGGCGGATTCCACGTCGAATGCCAGACCGTTGATCAGCTTGTCCAGCTCGGCATTGTGCGCCTCGGCCTGAGCTTTTCGGGCATCGCACTCGGTCCGGTACTTCGCCTCCGCTGCGGCCAGCTTCTGCAGGCGGAGCTTCTCGAGTTCATCGCGACGCGCCATGTTCCGCAGATGGGTGTCGCGTGATTCCTGGTCGGCCCGTACCCAGTCTGCGTATGTCGCCTCGAACACGGCTCTCGCCTCGGCGACCGTCTTCTCGTGACGCTTTCTACCGCCGAACGCGGCGCCCACTCCGGTCGGCGGCGCAGGCTCCTGCCACACCGGCGGATACCACTGCTGGGGCATCGGCACCGCCTCGGTCTCGACGGCCAGCGCACCGGGCTCGAACGGGGGATGCTCGACGGTCGGTATCTTCAACGCGGCAAGGTCGACGTAGTCGTCGACGTCCAGCGTCGCGGCCAGAAGGCCGTCGATGTCCGCGTACTGAGCCGCGAGGTTCGCGTTCAGCTCTTCCACCTCGGCGAGGCGCGCTTCGAGGTGGAGGCGTGCGGCCTCCTTCTCCGCGGCTTTCTGCTCCGCTGCCGACGCCCGCGCAGCGGTCGCCTGCGCGCGTTCGTAGCTGCGCCATGCCCGTGCGGCCTCGCGCTGCGCAGCCGCGTGCGCCCGTTGGGACGCTAGCGCCTGCTGCCGACGTCGCTTCTCAGCCTGCTGCGACTGATACTGCAACTCCGCGAAAAACCCACGCCGTTTCGCCATTTCAACCCCCAAATCCCGCGCCATAACCCGCCTCCCGGCCAGCCCAGCCGAGCGGTGTTAGCGCTATCACCGAGGTGAACATATCGTTCCGGGGCCGGTGTGGCGACCACCCCTTTCCTTTGTCGGCTATCGCCGCCCCTTGATATTCATTGGTTAAGAGGCTGGCGGAACCACGCCGACTTCGTTTTTCGGGCCACCGACTTATGCGCAGACGAAAGTCGACGTGGGTGAATGGCGCGAACCACGACGTGTCAAGCACGCATAGCGAAGACACCATGCGCAGCAACCACGAGCAGAAGACAGCCTGCCGCAGGGGCGATCAACCACAATTCGGCACCTGAGCCCCGCCCTCAACACTGATGTAGTGATCCGGAACCCACCACAGCCGATCCTCGTAGTAGATCTCGAACCAGCCGGTGGAGTTCACGCGGTTGGTGTCCAGACGCTCGTGGATCAGCCGGCCGTGGGGGGTGTGGCACACGACCTCGACGATGTCTCCGTCGTGGTGGGGGCCGTTGGAGCCGTTGAGGGCGTAGGGGGTGGGGAACACCAGGACGCCTATCGAGCCGCCGCGGCCGTTGTTCGCGTCCTGGTTCCAGGTGCGGATGATCTTGCCGTTGAGGGTCTTGGGTGGTTTGGCGGTGACCAGGACGGCTGTGGGTTGGTGGGCTTTGGCCGGTGATGCGGTCGGCGGGGGTTGGGGCTGGGAGCGGGATCCGCCGATGAAGGCGAAGGCGCCGACCGCCAGGACCACGGCCGCGGAGCCGACGATCGCGGCGAAGACCGTCAGCGAGTGCTTCTGCCCCACGGTCACCAGGCGGGTCACGGGGTGCGGCGCCATGGCGGGTTCCACCTTGGGCTCCCGCTCCAGGACCGACCCCGGCAGGCCGCCTCCGACTGAGACCGCCTGAAGGACGACGGGCAGTTCGGCCGTCTCTCCGCGCGCTCTGGCCTGCCATTCCTCTTGTGCGGCCTGCCATCGGGGCTGGAACAGCGCCGGGTCGACGCCGAGCGCGTACAGCAGGCCCTCGTAGTACGACCACGCCGGCAGGCTCTGGTCCTTCGCCGCCGGGTCGGGTGTCAGGATGCGGGACAGCGTCGACTTCGCCAGGGTCCCGCGGCCCGCGAGGACGTTGCGCGTGTCCAGAAGCGTGAACGAAGGCGCCCCCGCGTCCCGGTGCACCGCGCGGATCTCCATGGTCAATGCCCGGGTCAGGGGCGGCACAGCATCGTCAAGATCCTTCAAAGCACGCGCGGCCATGTCACCGTCCCGTATCAACAGTGCGCGTCAGCTACATATCGCCAGGTGGGACAATCCCGCTCGGCAATAGTTCCCGATCGTGGATCATCGCACCCCGCGGTATCGACAATCCGTATAACAAGAACTGATGTTCCCAGAGCGTCACACTACGGCCCTGGATGCTTGCCCAGCGCCAAGGTGGCTGAACTGTTTGCAAACTCTTTAGGCAGCGCAACACAGCTCCTCATTAGGGGCAGCAGAGCTCCTCAGGAAGAGACAGCAGCGCTCTTTTAGCAGAGGTACTAGAGATCGGTTCACCCGGCGGCCACCACATCGAGCACGGGAAACAGCGAGGCCCCCGGTGCCTCGTTCGGCATCGGGGGCCCTTGCGAACAGTCGGATCACAGCGGACAGATCACAGCCGTCGGATCACAGCGATCACATCACCAGTCGCCGGACGGCGCCGCGACGTTCGCAGGATGCCCCTTGTAGAAGTCCCGGCCGTAGCCGTAGTGGGACGCCGCCCACGGCGAGTCCCAGATCGCCTTCTCGGTCACCGACGGCGCGGCCGAGGCCCGCAGATCGGCGGTGATGTGCCCGTAGTCATGGGGCCCGCCGTTCAGGTTCGCGGCCACGTAGTGCGCCGCCACGACCAGGTTCGGGTACGACCCCAGACCCGCGCCGCCGCCGGAGCCGTAGCCGTTGTTCAGCGGGTTGTTGCGGTCCCACCAGTGCGAGACCGGCTCCTCGCTGGCCATCCACTGGACCATCGTGGTGATGTTGTTCGTGCTCTGCGGCCAGCCGCCGTCGGCCAGGACCAAGCGGGCGAAGTCGTAGTTGGTCGAGCGGCCGTGGCTCGGCGGGGGCGGGGTGCTGCCGCCGTCCAGCGAGGCCTTGGTCTTCGGGCCGACGATGCCGTCCACGGACAGTCCGTGGCTCGACTGGTAGCTCTTCACCGCGGCCAGGGTCGCCGGGCCGAAGTCACCGTCCACGCCCAGGTGCGCGCCGTGCTTGTTCAACAACTCCTGCAGCTCGGTGACACAACCGCTGTGCTGGCCGTAGGAGATGTTCGTCGGACAAGCCGAGGACGTGAGCTTGATCGGCGCGGGCGCGGACGCGGCGTTCGCCGTGCCGGTCGCCAGGCCGACCCCCGCGATCGCCGTGACGGACGCGGCCACGCCGAGCCGGACCCGGCGCATGCGGGTGTCCGGTTTGGCATGCCTCGGGGCGTTCTTCATGGCAGGACCTTCCGTTCGGTGGGGTGCGAAGGCTGGAGATACGAAGGCTGGAGATACGAAGGCTGGGGTGCCGCTGGGGCGCCGCAGGCCTCGGGCTCAGGGCCGGATGTGGGGATCACGAGCACTGATGGGCCCACATCAGAAGCGGTAGTAGCCGATGAGCTTGCCGCCGGCGGAGATCGGGTCGGTCTCGATGTACCGGCCGGTCTCCAGGGCGTCGATCATCTTGCCGCCGCCGATGTAGATGCCGACGTGGTGCGGGCTCGACGCGCTGCTGCCGAAGAAGACCAGGTCGCCGGGGACCGGGCTGGAGACGCGGTGCGTCTCGCGGATCTGGCCGTAGGTGGCGTCGGAGCCGAGGACGTCGCGGCCGTATGCCAGGGCGTAGACCCAGCGCACGAAGCCGGAGCAGTCCACCGAGATCTGGCCGTTGTGGCCCAGGGTGTGGTTCTTGGTCGCGGTCCAGCACGCCGGGTCGCCGCCGGCGGCGCCGCAGTCGGCCGCGGTCGGCCCGGGGCTCGAGCCGTGGCCGCCGGCCCAGCCGTAGGGCACCTTGCCGCCGCCCCAGCCCTTCTCGGCGTGGCCGGCCTCGATGGCCTTGGCGTAGGCGAGGATCTTCGCGTCGGTGCCGCCGGTGGGCGGCGGGGGCGGGGTGCTGCCGCCGTCCAGCGAGGCCTTGGTCTTCGGGCCGACGATGCCGTCCACGGACAGGCCATGGCTCGACTGGTAGCTCTTCACGGCCGCGAGAGTCGCCGGGCCGAAGTCACCGTCCACGCCCAGGTGCGCGCCGTGCTTGTTCAACAACTCCTGCAGCTCGGTCACACAACCGCTGTGCTGGCCGTAGGAGATGTTCGTCGGACAAGCCGAGGACGTGAGCTTGATCGGCGCGGGCGCCGAGGTGGTGGCGGCGTTCGCGGTGCCGGCCGCGAAGGTGACGCCCGCGATGGCGGTCGCCGCGACGGCGGCGAGCTCCACTCGGGCTATTCGGCTGCGCAGGTTCATGACAGGACCCTTCATGGAATGACGATTGCGGCCCGCATCAGCGGCTTCCCTGAAGCCGAACTGCGATCGGATTCCCTGCCACGGCAAGGAAAAAGATCCAGCAATGCGGTCGAGACGCTGTGCGCGATCCCCTTCTGCGGGCTGCGGGGCGAGCGGACGGCCCAAATCATCACGGGGGATCAGAAGGCGGCACAACACTTTGGCATCGGTGGAGGGGGACTCGGAACGTTTCATCGTTCCGAGCTGGCAGAACGAGGCGGTGCGAGCGCGTCGCAAAGAGCGCAGTCGTCCCCGCGAAGGCGGATCGAAGGCCGTTCGAAGGCGGCCCGAGAGCGCCCCGCCGTCAGAAAAGTTGTTTGAGAACACCGATGCGAGCCACAAGGCCCCCACGACGATTCAGCAGGGCTCCGGGGTCCGTCCCGTCGCAGCCCGCAGAAAGGAAGCCAACGTCATGGGCGTCATATTGCTGGTCCTTCTGGTGGCTCTCTTGCTCGGCGGCCTCGGCTTCGCCGTGCACGCGCTCTGGGTGATCGCGGTGATCGTGTTCGCCGCCTGGCTGATCGGTTTCGGCATCAGCCGCGGCGAGGCCGCCGGCGGCGGCCGTCGCCGCTGGTACGGCCGCTGGTAGGAGGCAAGGGCAGACGCCGGGCAGGCGGCCGCGCGCGCCGAGCCGCTTCGACCACATCGATGTAGGAGCAGAGATGAGACTGTGGAAAGCCAGAAGGCGACGCGCCGCCTATGCCCGGCTGGTCGCTCAGGTGTCGGAGCACGACGTCATCTGGGCGGCCGAGGAGATCGTCGGCACCGCCTGGATGGCGGGGCTGACGGACGCCGAGAGCGAGGCCGCGACGGCGCAGCGGGTATGTGCGTATATGCGTGACGCCGCCTATGAAAGTTACCGTTCGGCGAAGTCCGAGCGCGATCTCGAACGGCTCTCGGAAAGCGCCCGCGAACTGGCCGCCTCGCGGCAGGCGCTGGGCCGCGTCGAGGCACGCTGCGACAAGCTGCGCGCGTTCGCCGAGCGGGAGCGGGCGGCCTGGGAACAGGCGGCGTGGATGCGCACGCTGGAGGTTCTGGCCGACCGGGACCGGCTGCGTCAGGCACAGTCGCGGCTCGCGCAGCCGGAACAGACGGCGGCCGGCCGGCGCCCGGCGACGGCCTGATCGCGCCGCCGGAGCACGATGGCAGTGCTCTGACGGCGGGCCGGCCGTGTTTGAGGCCGACGATCCGGGACATGCCCATGTACTGATGACGGCGTACGCATCGACCGAGGCCGATCAGGACCCGAGCGACAGGCCGATGCCCGGTGTACGACCCGGATCGCGCAGCCGGCCGCCGCGTCCGGCTCCGCGATGTGGAAGGCAGCCACCATGAAGCAATCGCACTCCACCGGATCAGCCGCCTTCGGCGCGGCGGACCGTCAGACGCACGGCCCGCGCCGCGGGCACCTGGCGCCCGAGCAGCCGCGGACCAATTCCCTGTCTTGGTCGTTCCCGGGCACACCGGCGGACGTCTCCTGTTCCCGGCACTGGCTGGCGGTCGCCGCCAGGGAAGTCTGGGGCGAGTGCGAGGACACCGATCGCCTCGTGCTCGCCTACAGCGAGATCGCGACCAATGCGGTGGTGCACGGCGCCGGACCGGTGACGGTCGCGGCGCAGATCTGTCCCACCAGCGCACACTGCGAGATCGCCGACCGGTCGGACCGGCTGCCCGAGCCCCGGCATGCGACGCCGGGCGACGTCGGGGGCCGCGGGCTGGAGATGGTGCAGCTCACCGTGGACCGGCTGCAGGTGGCGACCGATCAGGCCGGGAAGACAGTGACTTTTGACGTGGGGCGGCGGGAAGACGAGCCGGAGCACTAGGTGCCGGACGGGGACGTGCCGGACCGGGACCCGAGCGGTAAAGCGCTAAGGAGCATCCGCTAAGAGGCGCATCCGCTAGGAGACCATCGCGGAAGCAAGCCTCACGCCCCGCCCACTCCCCCGAGCCGGGCCCGCACCACCGTCCCGCGCCCCGGCGCCGACCGGATCTGCAGCAGGTCGCACACCTGGTTCGCGATCCACAGCCCGGCCTTGCCGCCGACCAGCACCGAGGGCCGGCGCCGCCCGGCCAGCGGATCCGTGATCACTCCCTCGTCCCGTACCTCGAACACCAGGGCCGCGACATCGCGCCACAGGCGCAGGATCCCGGCGCCCCCGCCGTACTTGATGCTGTTCGCCGCGAGCTCGCTGACGACCAGGACCGCGTTGTCCGCTCCGCGCCTGCCCACGACCGGCTCGGCGAACACCGCGACCTGGTCGCGAAGGGCCCCGAGGCTCGCCAGGTCGAAGCTCAGCTCCCACACCGGCCCTGTCGGTTCCTCCAGCGGCTCGGCGGCCATGGCCGCCGGCCGGGACCCGGAGCGCGGATAGTCGGCGCTGGGCCTTCTGCCATCGCCGTCCACGACGCTCGGGTGGCTGGCGTACACACCCTCGATCACCGCCGCCGGCAGCGCCGCGGCGTCGTAGGGACACAGCAGCGACCAGCCCGGGCCCTCACCGAAGGCCGTGGCGAGCAGCTGCTCATGCTGCTGGCACTCGACGATCTCGCACGCCGTCCGGCCGGGCCAGACCGGCTCGCCGATCCCCCGGAACCCGCGGGTGCCGGACGCGTGCCGGTCGACCCAGTCCTGCCAGACCGGGATGATCCGTGCCGGGTTGCGGCCCGCGGCCGCCATGTCCACGAACTCGACGCGGTCGGCGTCGCGTCCCAGGGCCTCGCGGAGCCGCGCGGCGTGGGGGTCGGCGACCGCGACCAGGATGTCCTCGCCGGCCTCCAGCGCACCGTGCACGAACGCGGTCGTGCCGGCCAGGAAGTGGTCGTCGCCGGAATACAGGAACGCCTCGTGCTGGAAGAACGAATCGCGCTGAGCAGCAAAGGGAAGCCTGCTCATGTCCTCACCTCGCACAGACGACACACGACGAGTCGACGACGGCACGGCGACGACACGCCACGGCCGACGGGTCCGAACCCTCGGACAGCCTGCCCACGGATTACCGGTTCGGCGCGCGCTAAACAAAGGGGTGGGCGAGCAGCCCTCAGTGCTCGGCCTCGACGCGTTCCCGCAGGCCCCGCAGGATCTGCGACAGCAGCCGCGAGACCTGCATCTGCGAGACTCCCAGCTCGTCGGCGATCTGGCTCTGGGTCATGTTCCGGAAGAACCTCATCAGCAGGATCTTCTTGTCCCGGGTACCCAGTTCGGCCAGCAGCGGCTTGAGTGCCTCCCGGTTGACGACCAGCTCGAAGCCGGGATCGTCGTCCCCCATCAGCTCGCCCATGCTGGCGCCGTCGCCGTCGGACATCGCCACCGGCACGTCGAGCGAGGCGGCGTGGTGCGCGACGCTGGCCTCGTAGGCCTCCGCGACCTCGTCGGCCGACAGCTCCAGGTGCTTGCCGATCTCGGCGGCGGACGGCGGACGGCCGAGCTGCTGCGTGAGCTCACGCTCCGCGGCCCGCACCGCCAGCGCGTTCTCCTGGACTCGGCGCGGGACGTGCACGTCCCAGGTGGTGTCCCGGAAGTGCCGCCTGACCTCCCCGGCGATCATCGGCGTGGCATAGGTGAGGAACGCCGCACCGTAGTCCGGGTCGAAGTTGTCGACGGCCTTCACCAGGCCGACGTAGGCCACCTGTTCCAGGTCCGCCTGCGACTCGCCGCGCTGGCGGAACTTGCCCGCTATATAGCGGGCGTAGGACATGTACTCGCCGATGACGAACTCGCGCAGCCCTTCGTACTCGGGATCGTCGGCCGGCATCTTTCTCAGGCGGACCAGTGCGGCGCGGGCCGCGGCCCGTTCGCGCGCATAGTCTTCGGGCTCGGTAGGGGTATCCATCGCCTCACCTCCCGTCCGGTCGGCATTTCACGATCTCCACGTGGACCGTCGGGCCCTCGACCCGCCAGACGATGTCGTCCACGAGCGCGCCCAGGATGGTCCAGCCGAACTCGTCGCTCTCCGGCGGGGCGGCGTCCCGGGCCTGACGGCTGAGTACCACCCGCAGCGCCGGGCCGTCGAGGATGAAGCAGCACTCCAGATCACCGGCGCCCTCGGCGCGGCGGTCGCGGACCGTGTGCCGCAGCAGCAGACCGCAGGCCTCGTCGACGGCCAGGCGCAGATCGGCGACCTCCGAGAGCGTGCAGCCGAACTTCGTGGCCACGTGCGCGCTGGCCGAGCGGATGACCGCCAGGTAGTCGGGGTCGGCCGGCACGCGGACCACCACCGTCTCCGGATCGGCTTCCTCCGTCGTCGAGGCCGCCCGCTCCGCCCGTGATTCAGGATCCATTCTGCTCTCCAGCCCTGTCGTGCTCTCCGGACCCGGTCTGTGCTCTCCGGCCCGGGTCAGCGGTGAACCGGTCGCCGGCCCGGGGCCAGCTTACCCATGAATCAAAGTTCATGAGAACTAATTCATGTATCAGTTGACAGAGTCAGCGGCGATACCGAAAGCTGGTGTCCGCTACTGTCGGCGGCTCGACGCCGCAGCGAGTCGAGGGATTAGGAGCCGCCATGGAGTTCTCTTGCACCGCGGAGGAGTTCGCGGACCACGTGGTACTCACCGTCGCCGGCGACGTGGACCTCGCAGCGCACACGCGCTTCCAGAACGGCGTCGACCAGGCCTGGGACGGTACTGCGGACCTGGTCGTCGACTGCTCGCGGATCACCTTCCTGGACTCCATGGGACTGCGCGTCCTGGTGCACGCCATGCAGCGCGCGACCGCGAACGGCCGCGGCATCACGCTCCGGTCCCCCTCGCAGCCGGTGCTGCGGGTCCTGGAACTCGCCGGCATCACGGAGCTGTTCGCGGTGACGGGAGCGGCTCCGGACGCCGAGCCGAACCCCGCCTCCTGACAGAGAAGACTCAAGCGAGGAGGGGCCGGACGCCGAGCCGGATCGCCCGGGCCCGGTCTGCGCCTGGGGATGGCGCCTTGTCACAAGTCCGGACGGCTCAGGCATCGCGGGCCTCCTCCTCGCTCCGCATCCGGGCACGATGGCCACGGATGCGGCCGGCCGCCGCCGGGGGGGTTGCGAGCGGCCAGACTCCTGATGGCCCGATTCCGCGGTCTCAAACGGTCTCGCCGAAAATTCGTTCATCGCACCCTGACGCCGATCAGACACGTGTCGTCGTCGGTGTCGGCGTTGCTGTGCAGGAGCAGGTACTCCAGCTGCTCCTCCAGCGTGCCGACCGCGGGCTTGACCAGGCCGACGAGGTCGTTCAGCGACTCCTCGATGTCGCGGTCCCGGCGCTCGATCAGCCCGTCGGTGTACAGCAGGAGTATGTCGCCGGACTGCAACTGCAGCGTCTGCTCCCCGTAGCGCGCGTCGCCGAGAGCGCCGAGCAGTATCCCCTCGGGCATCGGGGGGATGACGGTCGCCCCGTCGCGCAGCAACAGCGGCGGCGGGTGGCCGGCACGCGCCCAGCGCAAGGTGCGGTCTTCGGGGTCGTAGATGCCGCAGATGACGGTCGCGGTCACCACGCTCCCGGACATGTGGTGCGCGACGGTGCCGAGCCAGTTGAGCATCTGCGCGGCGGTCGCGCCGGTGGCCGCCAGGCCCCGCAGCGCGTTGCGGAGCGCGACCATCTCGGTGGCGGCGTCGATGCCGTGGCCGGCGACGTCCCCGACGACCAGCAGGATGCGGCGGTTCGGCAGGACGACCGCGTCATACCAGTCGCCGCCGACCAGGTGCCCCTTCTCGGCCGGCCGGTACCTGGTCGCTATCTGCAGTCCCCACGCGTCGATCTGGGTCGGCTCGACCGGCATGATCGCGCGCTGGAGCCGCAGGGTCAGGCGGTTGCTCTCCTCGACCTCGCGCTCGGTGTGCTCCAGCCGGTCGCGGGTGGCGGCCAGGGCGATCTCGGTCCAGTGCTGGGCCGAGACGTCCTGGCAGGCGCCGCGGACGGCGGTCATGACGCCGTCCTCGACGACCGGCTCGGCGACGATGCGGATGTAGCGCTGGACGCCGTCGCTGCGCAGCAGGCGGAAGGCCGCCGAGGCGGGAGCGCGGTGGTGCAGCACGGTGCGGACGAACCGGGAGATCGCCGCGACGTCGTCGGCGTGCGCGTGGGAGGCCAGCTCGCGGATCGGCACCGGCTGCGCGGCGCCCGGCAGCGCGAACAGCTCCAGCAGCTCGGCGCTCCAGGTGACCTCGCCGGTGAGCAGGTTCTCCTCGAAGCCGCCCATCCGGCCCAGGCGCTGGGCGTGCTGCAGGAGCCGGGCCAGCCGGGCCTCCTCGTCCTCGGGGTGCCAGGTGAGCACCAGGCAGGAGTCCAGACGGCTGATGCCGACGGTCAGCGAGGTGGAGACCGGGATCCCGCCGATCAGGGCTCTGAGCACCAGGCGGTCGTGGCGGAACGGCTCGCCGGTGGCATGGACCCGCTCTAAGCGCCCGTACAGCCCGCCGTCCTCGGCGGCCAGCGGGTAGGCCTGCAGGAACGACAGGCCCAGGATCGCCGCGGACGGCCGGCCCACCGGATCGATGAAGCGCTCGTTGGCGTGGACGATGAGGAAGTCGGCCAGCCCGCCGGTCTCGTCGTGGCGCGGCTGCAGGATCAGGGCCGGTTCGAGCAGGCCGTCGAGCAGGTCGGCCAGACCGGGGGCGAGGCCGCCGGGCGCCCCGGCGGCCTCGGAGGCGGGGATCACGTCCAGCGTGTGCGCGCACAGCTCGGCCAGGGCCTCCAGCTGCCGGTGCACCGGCTGCGGCAGCTCGCCGACCGGACCGGGCCAGCAGACCTCGAGGACGCCGAGCAGCCGCCCGCCGAGCTGCGCCGGGATCGCGACGCGGGTGGCGTCCCGGCCGAGGGTCCGCGCGCCGATGCTCGGCGCGCGCAGGGTGGCCGGACCCTCGCTCCAGAGGGTGCTGCGGGTACGGATGGCGTGCTGGGCGGCGGTCTCGACGCCGGGCGGGGTGTGGTGCCAGCTGCGGGCCTCGGCGGCCGGGAAGCCAGAGTGGCCGGCGAGCAGCAGGGAGCCGTCGGCGGCCAGTGCCCAGATGGCGACCGCGACGGCGCCAAGCGGCTCCAGGGCGTGCCGGTGCAGGGATTTGGCCGCGGCGTGCACGTCGGAGGCGGTGAGCACGCCGGCCTCGGCCGCGCGCAGCCGCACGCTGTGCGACAGCGCGCCCGAGGCGGAGGCGGAGGCGCCCGGGCCCGAGTCAGGGTCCGGACGGTCGAGCCGCGCCATCTGGCCGGCCGGGTCGCCGGCGATCTCGTTGACGATGTCGGCGGCGAGTTCGAGCACCGGCATACCGCTGCGCTCGGCGAGCTCCTCGAGCTGGCGCGCGGCGGCGGCCGGCGTGATGCGCAGGCGCTCCATCAGGACACCGCGCGCCAGGGCGATCAGGACCCGGATGTCGGCGGCGGATTCGGCATCGTCGAGCAGGCTCTGCAGGCGGCCGACGGTGGCGGCGAGGCGGCCAATGCCTGCGCCGGAGGGGGCCAGGTACTGGACGGGAACCGCGGTGGAGCCGGCAGTGCTAGAACCGGCAGTGTCCGAACTGGCAGTGCCCGAACCGGCAGTGCCAGAACCGGCAGTGCCGGAACCGGCGGCGTCCGAAGCGGCAGTGCCGGAACCGGCCGTGGCCGAACCGATCGCCACGGCCTCGCCGCCGGACTCCGGCCGGTTCTCCCGCACGCTCCGCGCTCCCTCCGCCGGCGGCTCCGGAGCCGGTCCGCCCTGCCCGTCCCCGGGCCCAGCACCTCTCACAGGCCCAGCACCCTCTGGATGCTCTCGATGAGCACCGCGGCGTCCACCGGCTTGGTGACGTAGTCGTTGGCGCCCGCCGCCAGGCTCTTCTCCCGGTCGCCGTGCATGGCCTTGGCCGTGACCGCGATGATCGGCAGGTCCGCGTGCTCGGGCATGGTGCGGATGCGGGCGGTGGCCTCGTAGCCGTCCATCTCCGGCATCATCACGTCCATCAGGATCAGCTCGATGCTCGGGTCGTTCTGCAGTGCCTGGATGCCCTTGACCCCGTCCTCGGCGTCGACCACGCGCATGCCGTGCATCTCCAGCATGCCGGTCAGGGCGAACAGGTTGCGGGCGTCGTCGTCGATGACCAGGACGCTGCGCCCGGCCAGGCGTCCGCCGCTGTCGGGGAGCTCGGCGGCGCGTTCGCGGCCCGGCTGGGCCAGCGGGACGACGTCGTCGGGGTGCTCGGCGCCCAGGTGCAGCACGATGCGCTCGCGCAGCTCGTCCAGGCTCGGCAGCAGCTCCAGCGGGTAGAGCTCGGCGTGCGCGCGCAGCAGCCGGTCCTGGTCGCCGCGCAGCGTCCGGTTGTGGTGGGCCAGGACCGGGATCGAGTGCAGCGCCGGATCCGCGGCGCGGGCCGCCAGGAACAGGGCCGCGCCGTCCTGGGCCATGTCGAGCTCCAGGACCACGCAGTGATGGGGCTCGGCCGCGAGCATGGCGGCCGCCTCCTGGGCGCCGACCGCGGTCCTGATCTGCAGGCGGGCGTGGGGTCCGAGGCGCTCGCGGCCGGCGAGAAGGTCCTCGGCCGCGCTCTCGGCGACCAGCGAGAGCAGGCCGCGCGAGCGGTCCTCGACGACGAGCAGGCGCCGGGGCGAGGCTCCGGCGGCGTCGCGGTCACGGTCGCGGTCACGGTCTCGGTCACGCTCGGCGGCCGGGCGCCGAACGCCGCCGGCGGTGAGCGCCGGGGTGCCGGCGCCGGCCGGCACCCCGACGGCGTGTCCGGATTCGGTGACCAGGAGCGGGTCGCCGGCGTCGGTGAACGCCGGATCGGCCCAGTCCGGGTGCGCGATCGGCAGGTAGAGCGTGAAAGTGCTGCCTTCGCCGAGCACGCTTTGCGCGGTTATGGCGCCGCCGAGCAGCTGCGCGATCTCCCGGCTGATGGACAGCCCGAGGCCGGTGCCGCCGTACTTGCGGCTGGTGGTGCCGTCGGCCTGCTGGAAGGCGCCGAAGATGGTCTCCAGCTGCTGCTCGGGGATCCCGATGCCGGTGTCCTTGACCCGGAAGGCCAGGGCCGGGCCGTGGTCGCGGACCGTGGCCGGGAGCTCGTCGGCGGAGGCCGGCTCGATGCTCAGCTCGACGCCGCCGGTCTCGGTGAACTTCACGGCGTTGGACAGCAGGTTGCGCAGCACCTGCCGCAGCCGGGAGTCGTCGGTGAACATCTGCCCGGGCATGCCGTTGGCGGTGCGGACCCGGAACTCCAGGCCCTTCTGCGTGGTCAGCGGGTGGAACGTGGCCTCGACGTAGTCCAGCAGGCGCGCCAGGTTGACCTGCTCGGGGTCGACGTTCATCTTGCCGGCCTCGACCTTGGACAGGTCCAGGATGTCGTCGATCAACTGCAGCAGGTCCGAGCCGGCCGAGTGGATCACCCCGGCGTACTCGACCTGCTTGGGCGTCAGGTTCCGGTTGGAGTTCTGCGCCAGCAGCTGGGCCAGGATCAGCAGGCTGTTCAGCGGGGTGCGCAGCTCGTGGCTCATGTTGGCCAGGAACTCCGACTTGTACTTCGAGGCCAGGGCGAGTTGCTGGGCCCGGGTCTCCAGCTCCTGCCGGGCCTGCTCGATCTCCAGGTTCTTGGTCTCGATGTCGCGGTTCTGCGAGGCCAGCAGCGCCGCCTTCTCCTCGAGCTCGGCGTTGGAGGTCTGCAGCTGCTCCTGGCGCACCTGCAGCTCGCCGGAGCGGGCCTGCAGCTCGGCGGCCAGGCGCTGGGACTCGCCGAGCAGCTCGTCGGTGCGGGCGTTGGCGACGATGGTGTTGACGTTGACGCCGACGGTCTCCATCAGCTGTTCCAGGAACGCCCGGTGCACCGGGGTGAACCGGTGCATCGAGGCCAGCTCGATGACGCCGAGCACCTGGTCCTCGACCGCTATCGGCAGCACCACCAGGCTCGCCGCGGCGGTGCGCCCCAGGGCCGAGCCGAGCGCCACGTAGTCGCCGGGCAGGTCGTCGATGGCGATGACGCGCTTGCTGCGCGCGGCCTGGCCGACCAGCGACTGGCCCAGGCGGAAGCGGGTCGGCCGGTCGTCGCCCGGGTCGCCGTAGGAGCTGATCAGGCGCAGCTCGGTGCCGCCGCCGTCGGTCGCCTCCTCGGCCAGGAAGAACGCGCCGTACTGGGCGCCGACCAGCGGGGTGAGCTCGTCCATGACCAGCTCGGCGACCACCGCCAGATCGCGGCGGCCCTGCATCAGGCCGGAGATCCGGGCCAGGTTGGACTTCAGCCAGTCCTGGTCGCGGTTGGCCCGGGTGGTCTCGCGCAGCGACTCCACCATGGAGTTGATGTTGTCCTTGAGCTCGGCGACCTCCCCGGAGGCGTCGACGGTGATCGAGCGGGTCAGGTCGCCCTCGGCGACCGCGCTGGTCACCCCGGCGATGGCGCGCACCTGCCGGGTCAGGTTCCCGGCCAGCTCGTTGACGTTCTCGGTGAGCCGCTTCCACGTCCCGGACACGCCCTCGACCTCGGCCTGACCGCCGAGGCGCCCCTCGCTGCCGACCTCGCGCGCCACGCGCGTGACCTCGGCGGCGAAGGAGGAGAGCTGGTCGACCATGGTGTTGATGGTGGTCTTGAGCTCCAGGATCTCCCCGCGCGCGTCCACGTCGATCTTGCGCGTCAGGTCGCCCTGGGCCACGGCCGTGGTCACCTGGGCGATGTTGCGGACCTGGTTGGTCAGGTTGTTCGCCATGAAGTTGACGTTGTCGGTCAGGTCCTTCCAGGTCCCGGCGACGTTCGGCACGCGGGCCTGACCGCCCAGCGTGCCCTCGGTGCCGACCTCGCGCGCGACCCGGGTGACCTCGTCGGCGAACGCCGACAGCGTGTCGACCATGGTGTTGATCACCTCGGCGAGCGCCGCGACCTCGCCGGCGGCGTCCACGGTGATCTTCTGCGACAGGTCGCCCTTGGCCACCGCGGAGGCGACCTGGGCGATGGAGCGCACCTGGCCGGTCAGGTTGGAGGCCATGACGTTGACGTTGTCGGTCAGGTCCTTCCAGGTCCCGGACACGCCGCGCACCGTGGCCTGGCCGCCGAGGTTGCCCTCGGTGCCGACCTCGCGGGCCACCCGGGTCACCTCGTCGGCGAAGGCCGAGAGCTGGTCGACCATCGTGTTGATGGTCTCCTTCAGCTCCAGGATCTCCCCGCGCGCGTCGACGCGGATCTTCTGGGACAGGTCGCCCTTGGCCACCGCGGTGGTGACCTCGGCGATGGAGCGCACCTGCGCGGTGAGGTTGTCGGCCATGACGTTGACCGACTCGGTGAGGTCCTTCCAGGTCCCGGAGACGCCCTTGACGTCGGCCTGGCCGCCCAGGCGGCCGTCGGTGCCGACCTCGCGCGCCACGCGCGTCACCTCGTCGGCGAAGGAGGAGAGCTGGTCCACCATCGTGTTGAGGGTGTTCTTCAGCTCCAGGATCTCGCCCCGGGCGTCCACGTCGATGGTGCGCGTCAGGTCGCCCTTGGCCACGGCGGTCGCGACCTGCGCGATCGAGCGCACCTGCGCGGTGAGGTTGCCGGCCATGAAGTTCACCGAGTCGGTGAGGTCGCGCCAGGTGCCGGCCACGCCGGGGACCTGGGCCTGGCCGCCGAGCATGCCCTCGGTGCCGACCTCGCGGGCCACCCGGGTCACCTCGTCGGCGAAGGCCGAGAGCTGGTCGACCATGGTGTTGATGGTGCTCTTCAGCTGAAGGATCTCCCCGCGCGCGTCGACCGTGATCTTCTGCGACAGGTCGCCCTTGGCCACCGCGGTCGTCACCTCGGCGATCGACCGCACCTGGTCGGTGAGGTTGTTCGCCATGAAGTTCACGGACTCGGTGAGGTCCTTCCAGGTCCCGGAGACGCCCTTGACGTCGGCCTGGCCGCCCAGGCGCCCCTCGGTGCCGACCTCGCGCGCCACGCGCGTGACCTCGTCGGCGAAGGAGGAGAGCTGGTCCACCATCGTGTTGAGGGTGTTCTTCAGCTCCAGGATCTCGCCCCGGGCGTCCACGTCGATCTTCTGCGACAGGTCGCCCTTGGCCACCGCGGTCGCCACCTGGGCGATGTCGCGGACCTGGGTCGTCAGGTTCCCGGCCATGGCGTTGACCGAGTCGGTCAGGTCGGCCCAGGTCCCGGAGACGCCGGGCACCTCGGCCTGGCCGCCGAGCCGGCCGTCGGTGCCGACCTCGCGGGCCACCCGGGTCACCTCGGAGGTGAACAGGGACAGCTGGTCCACCATGCCGTTGAACACGGTCGCGATCTCGACCAGCAGCCCGTCGCCGTCCTCGGGCAGGCGGGTGCCGAAGTCGCCGTCGCGCACCGCCGTGAGGCCGGCCAGCAGCTGGCTCAGGCCCGGGGCCTCGGAGTCCTCGGCGCCGCCGGGCATGCCGGTCCGCACGGTGGAGGCCACACGCTCAGCCTTGTCGTCCATCAGCCGTCCTGTCTGTCGCCGATCGCGCGGTCGCGCCGTTCCTGAACCCGGCGGTGTGCCGACGTCAGTCATTGTGTTCCCGCGCCGGTCCCCGCGGCACCCCGCCTCAGGATCCTGAATCCTTCTGCACCGGACCCCGGATGGTGAACAGCTCGGTGGTGCCCGACAGTTCGATGACCCGGAGCACCGGCTGGGACAGATCGGCCAGCTCGAAGCCCAGGCCCTCGGCGGCCGCCGACTGCAGGCCCCCGACCAGGGCGCGCAGGCCCATCGAGTCCAGGAACGTCACCCCGGCGCAGTCCACGACGATCGCGCGTCCGGCGCCGACCAGCGTCGCGAACTGCTCGGTGAGGGCGGCGTGGGCCGCGAAGTCGATGTCCCCGGCCAGGGCCAGGCGCAGGTGGTCGCCGTGGTCGGTGACGGTGTGGTCGAAGGTGTTCATGACGGTGTTCCTGCACGATGGTGGGCTCGGCGCCCGGCGGGCGGTGGACGGCTCCTCGGCCGCCCGACACTGATCTGGAAGCAGATACAGATACAGACCTTAGAATTAATCGTTTACATGTGGCAACATTTGACGCGGCGCCCACACTCCGGTCGCCGGCGGAACGCGACGCGCTCAACGGCGGAAAGGCAGGCGTGTGGACGGTCAGGCCGCGCTGGTCTCCTGCTCACCGGCCTCCGCGGACCCCAGCCGATGCTCGATCGCCGTCCGCAGCCGGCCCAGGTGTGTCGACAGCCCCGCCAGGGAATCGGCCGGCAGCGTCTGCATGATCTCCTGCAGTTCCCGCACCCGCGCCGAGCGGACCTCGGCGAGCACCCGGCGCGCCCGCGGACTGAGCCACAGCTCGACCTCGCGGCGGCTGTTGGCGCTGGGCGTGCGCTGGATGAGTCCGTCGGCCTCCATGCGGTCGCACAGCCTGCTGGTGGCAGGCGGCCGGGTCCCCAAAGTCTCGGCCAGCGCGCGCAGGTTGATCCCCTCGCACCGCTCGATCGCCCGCAGCGCCCGCAGCTGGGAAGGCGGGACCGGACCGCCCGGAAGCGACTCCATCCCCCGTCCGCGCAGGGCATCCAGCAACTCCACGACCGCGGCCGCCGTCTCGGCGACCGTCTCGGGAGGCGGCGGATCCTGGTGCACGCCACCACTGTGCCACTGCCGCGGCGAAGCGACCAGCCCGCCCTCACCCGTAGAATCAGGACAGAAGTGATCGATTACCCGACTGTGGAACGTGCCCTCCGCTCGGCGGACCCCGAGGCGTTGCCCGAGGCTGTGCGCGACACCCTGCTCACCATGGGCGTGGACGGGGTCGAGGTGCACCTGGCCGACTACGGGCTGCGGGTGCTCTCCCCGGTGGGCGCGCTGGAGGCGGCCGGCCCGGTGCCGATCCACGCCGGCGGCCCCGTACCGATCCACGCCAGCGTGGAGGGCAAGGCCTTCGCCACCCAGCAGCCGCAGTACCAGCGACGGGGCGACGGCTCCACGAGCGTGACGGTGCCGGTGACGGTGCGCGGCGACCGGCACGGGACGCTTACCGCTTGTCTGCGGGCCGACGGCTCCGACGGCGAGGACCGCGGCGGGAGCTCCGGACCCGATGCCGCCGACGGCGCCGCGAGCAGCCTGCGCGCCGAGGTCGAGGCCCTGCAGGCGGTAGCCCGCCTGCTCGGACACGAGATCGTGGTCGCCGAGCGCGACACCGACCGCTACCAGCAGGCCCGGCGTGCCAGCCGGCTCACCCTGGCCGCCGAGACGCAGTGGCAGCTGCTGCCCGGCCGCTCCAGCCGCCGCCGCGAGTACGCCCTCGGGGCCCAGCTGGAGCCGGCGTACGCGATCCGCGGCGACAGTTACGACTGGGCCGCGAGCAGCACGGACCTGACTCTGGCCGTGGTCAACGGCATGGGCGAGGGCACGTCGGCCGCCCTGCTCACCTCGCTGGCGGTGAACGCGCTGCGCAACGCCCGGCGCGCCGGCCTGGAACTGGCCGACCAGGCGGCGCTGGCCGACCAGGCCGTGTACGCGCAGCACCAGGGCGACGTCTACGTCAGTGCACTGTTGCTGCGCTTCGCGTACGAGACCGGCCAGGTGACCGTCGTCGACGCCGGCTCGCCGCAGATCTGGCTGCGCCGCGGCCGCTCGATCGAGCGGGTCGAGGTCGAGCCGCAGCTGCCGCTGGGGATGTTCGAGGAGACGGCCTACGTGCCGCAGACGTTCCAGGTGCTGCCGGGCGACCGGCTGGTCGTCATCAGTGACGGTGCGCACGCCGCGATGTCGCCGGGCGGCGAGGCGTACGGCACGCACGCGCTGCAGCGCGGCATCATTTCCTCGGGGCTTCTCCCGGCCGAGGATGTACCGACCGCGATCCTGCGCGAGGTGTCCAGTCACCGGTCGGTCGAGGCCGACGACGACGCCGTCGTGGTGTGCGTGGACTGGTACGGCGCGGCTGCGGGCTAGCCGCGGACCGGACGCTCGGATGCGGGTGCGCGGCTCCCTTTCGGCGCTCTCCTGCCGGACGACGGGGCCGGAGAGCGCCCGAGAAGTCAACAACGTTGCATAGCCGCCAAGCTATGCTGAAGCGATGGAAGCAGACGAACGTCGGAAGTGGACGCTGCTTTCCTCTCACGGGCACGTGCTGGTGGAGATCGCCCGCAACCCGCGGGCCCGGGTCCGGGACATCAGCGCCATCATCGGCATCACCGAGCGTGCCACCCAGGCGATCATCGCCGACCTGGAGCGGGCCGGATATGTGGAGCGCATCCGCATCGGCCGGCGGACGCACTACGTGCTGCATCCGGACAACGCGTTCCGGCACTCCGCGCAGGACGGGCTGCAGGTGGGGCCGTTCCTGGACCTGCTCACGGCGACGAGTGCGGTAGTCGGGCCGGGCCTGCCGGCGGCCGGTGAGCCGCTGCTGGCCGATGCCGCTGCCGCTGCTTTGGGCCCGGAGCTGGAGCCCGGAGCGGGGCCCGGGGCTGAACCTGGGCCGTTGCCTGCGCCTGCATTGTTGCCCGAGCCTGGAGCGCTGCCTGCGCCTGCTTTGTTGCCGGAACTTGGGGCGATGCCTGCGCCTGGACCTCTTCCCCCGGCCGGACCTTTACCTGCTGACGTCATGCCGCTTTCGTCCGCGCCCGCACCTTCGCCTCTACTGCCTCCCGCAACCGAGACCGGCATCGGCCCGATGGCGGGGACTGATGTCCCCGAGCCCGGGGCCGGCATCGACTGAACGTTTGCCGCCGTTTCGCGTGGACACCCGGAGATCTTCAGCGCCCGGAGATCGGCAACGATGAGGAGAAGTATGAGGGCACCCCGGATCATGGTCTTGGGCGACTCGCTCGCCAGCGGAATGCAGGACGACTACACGTGGCGCTGGCAACTCGCGCAGCACTTCCGCCGCACGGGCACGCCCGCCGAGTTCGTGGGACCGCACACCGGGACGTTCTCGATGTACGAGGATCCGGTCCTCCTCGCGCTGGTGGAGGGGCGTCCGGTCCCGCCGGGCGCGGACGGGGACAACCCGATGACCGGCCCGTATCGAGAGGGCCGGTTCGAGGGCGGCCACTGCGCGCGGCCCGGATGGACCGCCCACGCCGCGAAGGCTTCCGTGCGGGAGCACGTCGCGGCCAACCGCCCTGATTATCTGCTGGTCCAGCTGGGCTTCAACGACCTGGCCATGGTGGGCCCGCCCGAGGAGGCACTGCGCGACCTGAGCGCCGTCGTCTCCGAGGCACGCGCCGCCGCACCGGACGTGGTCATCCTCGTGGCGAACATCGCGGGCACGACGACGTGGGGCAACGCATGGTTCCGCGAAACCATCGGCGACTACAACGCCGAACTCCCCGCCACCCTCGCCGACCTCTCAACGCCCCGCTCCCCCGTCGCACTGGTCGACGTCCGCAGCGGCTTCGACCCCGACGCCGACACCTACGACGGCATCCACCCGAACCCGGCAGGCGAACTCGCCATGGCCAACAGCTTCGCTGACGCACTGCTCCGCTTCGGAGTCGGCCGCCACCCCCTGGTACTCCCCCGCACCCGCCCCCCGGAACTACCCCTGGCGGAACCGACGATCGTCGCAGCACACTCCGAGGGCGACGCAAGCGTCCGGCTGGAGTGGAGCCGAGTCCGAGGTGCCTCCGCATACCGGGTCGCCCTGCGCGACGTCACGCTCGACCAGCCCCGCCAACTCGGCCCGATCCCGGTACTGGGCGACCACTGGGTGGCACAGGGGCTGACAACGGGACATGTGTACGAGTTCGATGTCGCCTCGGCACGCGGCGAGCGGCTGGGGCCGCGGTCGGAGCCATTGCGGATGGCGGCAGGGCTCTGATGTGAGCGGCACACCCCGCCCAAACGCGGCGCGGCCGCCAAGGTCCCAAGACCCCGACGGCCGCGCCGCGCACCGAACCGCCTACAACCCCTGCGCCGCCACCGCGACCTCCGCCGCCGACGCATAACCGTTGGCTGCCGCCGTCGCCGTCAGCCGCACATACCGCGCCGACACCGGTGCGAACTGAACCGACTTCAGCGTCGCGTCCTGCACCCACGTCCCCGGAGCCGCCGCGCCGGTGAAGGTGACACCGTCACTGCTGACCTCGACCGTGTAACCGGTGATCGTCCCAGTGATGTCGCCGTCCAGACGCGGCTGATACGTCAGCCCCGTCACCGTCTCCACCGAACCGAGATCGACCGTCAGCGAAATGGGCAGCGGGTCGTGCACCGGGCTGAACTGCGAGTGCCACAGCGTCGTGACCTGACCGTCCACCGCGTTGCTCGCCGGGTAGCCGTCGTTGGCGCTGCTCGCCGTCGCCGTCAAGCTCGACGGCGCCGCGAACGCCGGCCAAGGCCCGCCCGGCTGCGTCGCGACCGGCGCGCCGCAGCTGATCTGCAACCCGCCCCAGTCCGTGCGGTCGTTGTATCCGCCGTCGCCGCCGTCCCCGACGACCAGGCTGACCACCTTCGCAGTACCCAGGTTCACCGACACCGCCTGCGTCGCCGCGCGTGTCACCAGACCGCTGTCGTACAGCTTCACACCGTCGCCGTAGACCTGGAACACAGCCGTGCCGCCAGAGGAGTCGAAGTTCGCCGAGTCGTCGATCCCCACCGTGGCGGTCAGGGAGCTGCAGTTGCCGCCGGTGAAGTAGTCGATCGTCGACGGCGACGCCGTGCCCACGCCGGTCGGATACCCGACACCGTGCATCGTCAGCGCACCACCGCCCGCGTCCTCCCGATCAACCCGAGGAACGAGGTACCCGCTGGCCGCGTCGAGCCAGGGGTGATGGCTCAGCGGACCGGTACCCGAGGGCGGTGCGGCGGGAACCTGGACCTGCGTCGACTCGCCGATGCTCACGGTCTGGAGGCTGTCCGACGTGCCCGGGTAAGAACTCTGCCAGGCGTAGTCAGCCTTCACCGACAGCGAGTCCGGACCCGGCAAGCTGCCCGGAGCAACAGTCACCTGCCACTTCGCCACAACCGACTGCCCGCTCTTGAGATGACCCGTCGAAGCCGCACTCACCGGCGTCACAGTCCACCCCGCCGGCACGCCCAACGTCAGCTTGACGTTCGACACCGGAGCCCGGCCGTTGTCAGTGAACGTCGCCGACACCGGGAACGAGTCGCCGGGGGCCACCAACGGCAGCGAAGCCTGCGCAGTCGGCGTCAACGTCGCTGGAGACAGCACCGTCGAAGGAGCCATCGTCGCCGGATCGCCGTTCCGCGACACCCGCAGCAACACCACACCGTGCGGCGCGACCGTCGCCGCGATCGTGCCAGCCGACTCGGTCGTCGTGTGCTGCCACAGATCGCGCAGCGCATAAGCACCCGACGTCGCCAGCCCGACCTGTCCGGCCGTCGCCGAGATCGTCTGCGGAGTCGTACCCCGGTTGAGCAACGCGACCGCGACGTCCCCACCGGCCAGCGGCTTGGTCCACACCTGCGTGCCGGCCGGCGTCGTGATCCCGGTCAGTGCCTTGCCCTGGATCCCCAACGGATCCTGGTCCACGGCCAGCACCTCGCGGTTGGTCAGCATGGCGACCGCGCTGTCCGAAAGCTTGCGCACATCGGAGCCGACGATCAGCGGAGCCGCGACGATCGACCACATCGAGAACTGCGACTGCGCTTCGGCATCCGTCATCCCGAGACCAGGGGCCAGATAGTCCGGGTCGTTCCAGTGTCCGGGACCTGCCGCCTCCGGATGCGCGGCGTCGGCATCCAGGTTCCGCAGCATGTCCGAGTACCGGACGTCGTTCGGGAAGCCGATGTCGGTGTCGGTCCGCCAAGAGTTGCCCGTGCTCGGCCCGAACTTATAAGAGTCATACGCGCTGCGTCCCGGCGCGGCACCGGTCTCCGGGATGAACGGGTTGCAGATGTTGAACAGCATCGGGCGATGGCTGCCGTTGTTCAGCACCGCGTCGCGGAACTGGCCGTAGACCGTGGCCGGGTCCAGCCCCATCTGCTCGCTGCCGCAGAAGTCGACCTTCACCGCGTCGTAGCCCCACCCGGCGAACTGGTCGACGTCCTGCTGGTAGCGGCCGTAGCTGCCCTGGTTGGCGCCGCCGCAGCCGTTCAGGCCGGAGTCGGTGTAGATGCCCGCCTTCAGGCCGCGCGAGTGGATGTAGTCGGCGACCGCCTTCATCCCGTCAGGCCACTGACTCGCGTCGACCGTGATGTTCCCGGCGGCGTCGCGCGTTCCGTTCCACCAGCCGCCGTCGATCCAGACGTAGTTGTAGCCCGCGGCGGCCAGGCCCCGGTTCACCAGCGCGTCGGCCTCGTCCTTGATGGTCTGCTCGGTGAAGGCCGAACCGAGGCCGAAATACGTGTTCCAGCCCTGATAGGGGGTGCGCGCGAGGTCGTTGATCGGGACCACGGCCGAAGCGGTCGGCGAGCCGGTTCCGGCCCACGCCGGACCCGCCGCCGCCAGAAGTGCCGCCGCCCCGGCGAGCGCGATGAGTCTGGGTATTCGCATCCTGCTTCTCTCTCCTTGTCTCAGGCCGGCAGCCCGACGGCCCGCTCACGGGACCGGCGCTGCTGGAGGACGACGGCGACGACCAGCAGCGCGCCCTGCGCGATGTTCTGCCAGAACGCGTTGATGCCCTGGACGGTCAGCCCGTTCTGCAGGGCGCCGAGGAGAGCGACGGCCAGCAGCGTGCCGCCGACCCCGCCCTTGCCGCCCTTGAGCGCGCAGCCGCCGAGCGCGGCCGCAGTGATGGATTGCAGCTCCAGCCCCTCGCTGCCGGAGACCGGCTGCCCGGAGCCGGTGCGGGCGGTCAGCAGGATGCCCGCGAACGCCGCGACGACGCCGGAAAGGGCGTAGACGGCGAGGATGTACTTGTTGAGGTTGATGCCGGCCAGGCGGGCCGCGGTGTCGTTGCCGCCGATGGCGTAGATGTTGCGGCCGATGTCGGTGTACTTCAGCAGCACGTGGACCGCCGCGGCGACCACTAGCAGCAGCCACACCATGACCGGCACCCCGGCGATCTTCCCCCGGCCGAGGAAGACGAAGATGCTGTCGTTGAGCACGTAGCCCTGCGCGCGGCCGTCGGAGACCAACTGGGCCACGCCCTTGTACGCGGCCAGCCCGGCCAGCGTCGCGATGACCGCGTTGACCCGGCCGTAGACGATGATCGCGCCGTTGACCACGCCGATCACCGCGCCGATCGCGATCGAGGCGCCGATGCCGGCGAAGGCGTTCGACCCCGCGCTGGTGAACACCATGGCGCTGGTGACCGAGGCCAGTCCGGCCTGGGAGCCGACCGAGATGTCCAGCGCGCCGAGGATGATGACCACGGTCTGCACCACGGCCAGCAGCCCGGAGATGGTCACGGCCTCGGCGATGACCTGGATGTTCTGCCAGCTCAGGTAGTTGGCGTTGAGCGAGCCGAACAGGATGAGGACGACCGCCAGCGCGGCGACCAGGCCCAGGCTCTGGGCGCCGGCTCGGGTGATCGCGGTGCGGATCCGGCCGGCGCCGCCGGAGGCGTCGGAGGGGCCGGGGTCGCCGGGGCGGTCGGGCTGGTCCTCGGCCCGCTGGCCGAGCGCGGATGTGGTGGTCATGGGGAGGTGCCTTCCGGGGCGGATCCGGCGGATTCGCGGATCGGCGCGTCGTTGACGGCGGGGGTGGCAGAGGAATCGGGGACGGCGGTGTCCGGGGCCGGCGGCGCGGTGCCGCCGAGGTCGTCGGCCATCGCCAGGGCGAGGATCTTCTCCTCGGAGGCCTCGGAGCGCTCCAGCTCGCCGGTGACCCGGCCGTTCTGCATGACCAGGATCCGGTCGGCCAGCCCGAGCACCTCGGGCAGCTCCGAGGAGATGACCAGCACCGCGGTTCCGGCCGTGGCCAGGTCGGCGATGATCTGGTAGATCTCCGCCTTGGCGCCGACGTCGACGCCGCGCGTGGGCTCGTCCAGGATCAGCACCGACGGCTTGCGGGCCAGCCAGCGCGCCAGGACGACCTTCTGCTGGTTGCCGCCCGACAGGGTCCTGACCTCGGCCTCGATGGAGGGGGCGCGCACACGGAGCCGGTCGGCGTACTCCTGGGCCAGGGCCTTCTCGGCGCGCCGCCGGACGAACCGCCAGCGGCGCAGCCGGTGCAGGCTGACCAGCGTCGTGTTGTCGCGGATGGTGCGCTGCGCGAACAGCGCCTGCGCCTTGCGCTCCTCCGGGGCAAGCCCGATGCCGGCGCGGATCGCGTCGCGCGGACCGCGCAGCCGGATCGGCTTGCCCTCCATCAGGATCCGGCCGGAGCGCACCGGGGCGTCGCCGGCCAGCGCGAGGGCGAGCTCGGAGCGTCCGGCGCCGATCAGCCCGGCCAGCGCGACGATCTCCCCGGCGCGCACGCTCAGGCTGACGTCGCGGACGTCGGCGGTGGTCAGGTGCTCGACGTCCAGCACCACCCGGTCGGTGGCGGCGGGTTCGCGCACGAACAGCTGCGACAGGTCGCGGCCGACCATGAGGCGCACCAGCGCGTCCTCGTCGATCTCGTCGGCGGCCGCGACCCCGGCCAGCTCGCCGTCGCGCAGCACGACGACGCGGTCGGCGAGCCGGAACACCTCCTTCATCCGGTGCGAGACGTAGATGACGGCGATGCCCTGGTCCCGCAGCCGGCCGATGAGCGCGAACAGCGCCTCGACCTCGTGCTCGGACAAGGACGACGTCGGCTCGTCGAAGGCGATGGCACGCGCCGGAGTGCTCCCGGTCAGGGCCCGCATGATCTCCACCAGCTGGCGCTGGGCCGCGGTGAGCTGCGAGCCGAGCAGGTCCGGGTTCAGCGCTTGGGCGAAGCCCAGGCGCTCCAGGTCGGCCAGGACGCGGCGGCGCAGCCCCGCGCGGTCGAAGCCGCGCGGGCCGCGGCGCGGGAGCGCTCCGGCGTAGACGTTCTCCGCGACCGAGACGTGCGGGATGATCTCCGGTTCCTGCGGGATGAGCCGGACGCCGGCGCGGTGCGCGTCCTGCGGCGAGTGCAGGTCCAGCGGCTGTCCGTCGAGGAACATCCGGCCCTGGGTGGGCCGGTGGTCGCCGGTGAGGATGCGCAGCAGCGTGGACTTGCCGGCGCCGTTCTCCCCCATCAGCGCGGTCACCTGCCCGGCCGGGAACTCCACGGTGACGGCTTGCAGGGCCAGGACGGCGCCGAAGCGTTTGGAGACCGCTTCGGCGGCGAGCCCGGTCTGCACCGAACCCGTACCCGACGCCGTCGTGCGGCTGGGGTCGGCCATGGGGCTCAGCTGCACTTCACGCCGGCGGACTGCCAGGTGGTGGCGTCGACCATGGTGGTGGGCGCGTCGGCCTCCTGCGGGAAGGCCTTGCCGTTCTTGAGCTTGTCGTACATGGTCTGCACCGCCAGGGAGCCGATGTCCTTGCCACTGATGTAGAGCGCGGCCTTCATGCCGGTGGGCTGCGAGCTGCCCCAGTCCTTGCAGGCCAGGTACGCGCCGAGCCCGACGCCGATCACGTTGTCCGGCGAGACGCCGGCGTTCTGCAGCGCAGTGACACCGCCCTGGACGTTCTCGTCGTTGCAGCCCCAGATCACCCAGTGCTTGACGCCCGGGTTGGCGGTGATGGTCGCGGCGACCTTGTCCTGCGCACCGGTCGGGGTGTTGTCGGTGGCGAGGTCGATGTTCTGCACGGCCGCCCCGGCGCCGGCGGCGAAGCTGGTCTTGGCGGCCTTGACCCGGTCCGTGCACACTGTCACGTCCTGCTTCCAGGCCGAGATGGTGCGGGTGTCGGCGGCGTTCCAGCCGGCCTTGACGAACAGCTCGGCGGCCTTCTTGCCGACGTCGGTGCCCATCTGCGTGCCGCTGAAGCCGATGCGCGGCACCAGGTTGGCCGCCGCGCAGGAGGCCGGGTCCGGGCCGTTGGTGCACACCTGGTCGTCGGAGGTCAGCAGCGGGATGCCGGCGTCCTTGGCCAGCTGCACCACCTGCGGGCCGACCGAGGGGTCCGGCGGGACGATGATCAGCCCGCTGCTCTTCTGCGCGATGGCGGCCTGCACGTCGCTGACCGTCTGGTTGGCGTCGCTGCCGAGGTTCACGACCTTCAGGTCGATGCCGAGCGCGGCGGCCTTGGCCTTGGCGCCGTCGGCCTCGTCGATGAAGTACTGCTGGTCGCCCTGCTTCTGCAGATAGGTCACCGTGATCTTGCCGGTGACCGGAGCGGCGGCGTTCGCCGAGCCGCCGGCGGTGGTGGACTTGCCGGTGGAGCAGGCGGTCGCGCACAGCGCCACCGCGATGCCGAGCACTGCTGCCGAGCCCCGGAAACGTGCGAGGTTCATGTTCTCACTCCGATGTGGCGGCGAGATGCCTGATGAGCGGACGGTCCGCTCGTGGAGCGAATGTAGGAGCCCTCGACGAGGTGCGTCAAGATTATTGCATAATTAATTATCTTAGGTAGGGTGACCTCCGTGAACGAACAGACTGCTCGCCGCTTCGCCGGCCGGGTCGCCGTCGTGACCGGTGCGGCCGGCGGCATCGGCGCGGCCACCGCCAGACGCCTGGCCGCCGAGGGCGCGGCGGTGATCGCCGTCGACGTCGCCGACGAGGCCGGCCGCGCCGTGGCCGAGGAGATCGGCGCGGTCCCGGAGATCGCCGACGCGGGCGGCCGGGCCGAGTACTGGTCCGGCGACGTCGCGAGCGCGGCCATGTGGGAAGCTCTGGCAGAGCACGTACAAACCCACTACGGACGACTCGACGTCCTGCACAGCAATGCCTTCCGCGTGGTGGTCAAACCGGCCCATGAGCTCGCCGAAACCGACTGGGACAGCCAGATCTCGGTCAACCTCAAGGCGGCGTGGCTCGGCGTCCGAGCCTGCGTGGCGATGCTGAGCGCGAGCGAGGGTTCGATCGTGCTGACCTCGTCGGTGCACGCGCTGATCGGCTTGCCCGGCCATCCGGCCTACGCCGCGAGCAAGGGGGCGCTGTGCGCGTTGGGGCGGCAGCTGGCCGTCGAGTACGGTCCGCGGGTGCGGGTCAACACGGTCGTGCCCGGCCCGATCCTGACCGCGGCGTGGGACCGCGTCGACGCCGAGGGGCGCGCCGCGAGCGTCGCCGAGACGGTCGCCGGGCGGTTCGGCCGGCCCGAGGAGGTGGCCGCCGCGGTGGCGTTCCTGGCCTCCTCGGACGCCTCGTTCGTGACCGGCGCGAACCTGGTCGTGGACGGTGGCTGGTCCGTCGTCAAAGCTTCGTCATGACAGCCACCGGACTGCGATCGCGCCGGGCAGCGGAAGGGTTTCGAGAATGAGCGTCCAGGTACGGGGCCTGCACGGCCAGACCGTCGACGTGATCGGCGAGCGGATCGTGCGCGGCGACAACGCCCCCGGCGATCTGCTGTATCCCGACCGGATCGAGGCGGAGCTCGGGGTCAGCAAGACCGTGGTGCGTGAGGCGCTGCGCGTCCTGGCCTCCAAAGGCCTCATCGACTCCCGGCAGAAACGGGGCACCTTCGTCCGGCCGCGCGCCGACTGGAATCTGCTGGACGCCGACGTGCTGCGCTGGCGGGGCCAAGGCGTTCCGGACGCGAACTTCCTGGACGATCTGGCCGAGGTCCGCGCGATCGTCGAACCCGCCGGCGCACGGCTGGCGGCGCGGCGGCGCACCGAGGCGGACCTGGCCGCGCTGACCGAGGCGATCGAGCAGATGGACGCCGCCGTCGGCGACGTGCCGGCGACCGTCGAGGCCGACCTGGCGTTTCACCGGGCACTGCTGGCCTCGGCGCACAACGAGCTGCTGACCGGGATGGAAGTCGTCATCGAAGCCGGTCTGCGAGTACGGGACAGCTTCGTGCACGGCTCCGACCACGCGGCCGACGACGCCGTCCCGGCGCACCGCGCGGTGGTCGACGCGATCCGCGCGCAGGACCCGGACGCGGCGGCGCACGCCGTCGAGAACCTGCTCGCGCAGGCCATCGCCGACCTCAGGGAACTGATCGCCGAGCCCGGTGGCTCGGACGGAGGAGCGAGCGCGTGAAGATCACGTCCCTGGAGACGTTCCTGGTCGCGCCGCGGTGGCTGTTCCTGCGCATCGGCACCGACGAGGGCTTGGCCGGCTGGGGCGAGCCGGTGGTCGAGGGGCGGGCCGAGACGGTCCGCGCGGCCGTCGCCGAGATGGCCGGTTATCTGATCGGCGAGGATCCGCTGCGGCTGGAACACCATTGGCAGGTGTTGAGCAAGGGCGGCTTCTACCGGGGCGGGCCGGTGCTGTCCTCGGCCGTCGCCGGGATCGACCAGGCGCTGTGGGATCTGGCCGGCAAGGCTTACGGGGCGCCGGTGCACCAGCTGCTCGGCGGGCCGGTGCGCGAGCGCGTCCGGGTCTACGCGTGGATCGGCGGCGACCGGCCGAACCAGGTCGCGGAGCTGGCGGCCGAGCAGGTCGAGGCCGGGTTCACCGCGGTGAAGATGAACGGCTCGGCGCAGATGCGGCACATCGACACTCCAGCTCGGACCGAGGAGGTCGCCGCGCGGGTCGCGGCGGTGCGGTCGGCGTTGGGGGCCGATCGCGATGTCGTGATCGACTTCCACGGCCGGATGTCCACGGCGATGTCGCGGCGGTTGCTGCGGATGCTGGAGCCGTTGCAGCCGTTGTTCGTCGAAGAGCCCGTACTTCCCGAGCACAGCAGGGATCTGCGATCGCTGGCCGAGTCCTCGGGAGTGCCGTTGGCCGTCGGCGAGCGGTTGTACTCGCGGTGGGACTTCCGGGACGTGCTGCCGAGCGGGATAGCCGTGGCGCAGCCTGACGTGTCGCACGCCGGCGGGATATCGGAGCTGCGGCGGATCGCCGCGGCCGCGGAGACCTACGACGTCGCCATGGCGCCGCACTGCCCGCTGGGGCCGATCGCGCTGGCCGCCAGCCTGCAGTTGGACTTCGCCACGCCGAACTTCCTGATCCAGGAGCAGAGTCTCGGCCTGCACTACAACCGGGGCAACGAGATGTTCGACTACCTCGTCGATCCGGAGCCGTTGCGGGTGCGGGACGGGCACATCGCGCGGTTGACGGGGCCGGGGCTCGGCATCGAGGTCAACGAGGCAGCTGTGCGACGGGCTGATGAGGTCGGGCATCAGTGGCGGAATCCGGTGTGGCTGCACGAGGACGGGTCGTTCGCGGAATGGTGACTTCGGCTTCGGCTTCGGGTTCGGGTTCGGCTTCGGGTTCGGCTTCGGGTTCGGCTTCGGGTTCGGCTTCGGGTTCGGGTTCGGGTTCGGGTTCAGCTTCGGTGCCGGTGGCTGCCGCTGCTTTGCCGCTGGAGGTTCAGACCGATCTCGGCCTCGGCGGGCGGTGGACGTCCTTGCGGGCCGGGGGCCGGGAGTGGCTGTGGCAGCGCCCCGATCCGGCGCGGGCTTCGGTGCGGCCCGGGCAGGCGTTTGTCGACGCCGGTGGGCTGGAGGAGTGCGTGCCGACGGTGCGCGGCCTTCCGGACCACGGCGATGCGTGGTCGCGGATGTGGCGGCGGGTCGGGGACGAGGATGTCGTTGAGAGTCCTGATTTCCTTCTCGCTCGACACATAGATACTGACGGCGACGCGCTCCGAGTCCGCTACGCGCTGCGAGCCGAGCCTGGTTATCGATTCATTTGGGCAGCCCACGCTTTGGTAGATGTGTCGGGGCAGGCTGTGCTTCGCGCTCCCGAGGGGACTCGGACTCGGGTGTTTCCCGATGGCGGGGCCAGTTATCACGAAGGGTCTTGGCCAACGCCGTGGCAGGAGGTTCGGCTCGATCATCTGGGGCCGGATGACGGGAGCGCGGTCGGCGCGATCCTGACCGGGTGTGATGGCGCCACGGTCGTCGATGGGGCCGATGCTTTGTCCTTTTCTTTGCAGGCTCCGTCCGGAGTGCCGGTGTCGGTGGCCTTGTGGCGGAACCTGGGTGGCTTTCCGGAGGAGGCTCCCTACCGCAGCATCGGAGTCGAGCCGATGCTCGGCGCTGTTTTCGACCTCGCCGAGGCCGGGCCCGGCGATGCCGCCGTGGTGCCGGAGAGCGGCGAGATGCGGTGGGAGATGCAGATCTCCGCCTACCGAGGGGAAGACTTGTGAACCTGGCCGACATTCCCTTCAGGACACTGGCGATCGTCAGGGGAACCGACCGCGAGGCCGCGCTGCGCACCGTCCTGGTGTTGGCCGAGGAAGGGCTGACCACTGCCGAGGTTTCGTTGACGACGCCCGACGCGTTGTGGGTGATCGAGCAGGCCCGGCGTGAGCTCGGTGCCGAGGCGGGCATCGGGGCCGGGACCGTGATCAGCCCCGATGATGCGAGGCGTGCCGCCGATGCGGGTGCCGGCTTCCTGGTGACACCCGGTCTGGGCGACGAGTTGCGAGCCGCGCCGCCTACCGGGCTGCCGATGTTCGTCGGCGCGCTGACGCCGAGCGATGTCATCGCGGCAGGCGAATACGGTGCTGCGGCGGTGAAGCTGTTTCCCGCTTCGCTCGGTGGGCCGCGTTATCTCAAGGCACTGCGAGATCCCTTTCCGAACACGCCGTTCGTACCGGTGGGCGGGGTCGATCAGGAGGCTGCGTTGGCCTTCCTGGCTGCCGGCGCGGTCGCGGTCGGCGTCGGATCGCCGCTGATCGGCGACGCCGCGAAGGGCGGCGACTTGGCGGCCTTGCGGCGGCGCGCGGCCGACTGGTGCGGCGCGATGGCCGAGGCGGCGGCGGCATGACGGCGTCGCGTCGTGGCTTGGACCTGCTCACCGTCGGCGAGACCATGGCCGCATTGCGCGCCACGGGACCGATACGCCTCGGGTCGGCCATGACGCTGTCGGCGGCGGGCGCCGAGTCGACGGTCGCGATCGGCGTGGCCCGGCTGGGGCACCGCGCCGGATGGGTCGGCCGGATCGGCGACGACGAGACCGGCGAGCTCATTCTGCGCACGCTGCGGGCTGAAGGCGTGGACGTCGCGCACGCGCGGGTGGATCCGGGCGGGCGTCCGACCGGGCTGATGTTGCGGGAGCACCGGATCGGGAGCTTGATCCGGGTGACCTACCACCGGGCCGGCTCGGCGGGATCGGCGCTGGAAGCCGGTGACGTGCTGCCCGCACTGGAGGACGGCGCGCGCGTCCTGCACCTGACCGGCATCACGCCGGCGCTGAGCGCCAGCGCTGCGGAAGCTGTGCCGGCTGCGGCGCGGCGGGCGCGAGAGCTTGGCGTGACGGTCAGTCTGGATGTGAACTATCGGTCGCGGCTGTGGGCGCCGGAGCGGGCGCGAGAGGTGCTGCTGCCGCTGGCCGGGCTGGCCGACGTGCTGATCGCCTCCAGCGACGAGCTGCATCTGGTGTCGCCGGACCCGGCCCTCGGTGAGGGCGAGGCGACCGCGGCGATCCTGGCACGGGGCACCCGCGAAGTGATCCTCACCCGAGGCGCCGACGGAGCGAGCGTCACGACGGCCGACGGCACCGTGTCAGCACCCGCACGCACGGTCCCGGTCGTGGACGTGGTCGGCGCCGGCGACGCCTTCGTCGCGGGCTACCTCTCCGCCCTCCTCGACGACCTCCCCACCGAACAACGCCTCCACCGAGCCACCGCAACCGCCGCCTTCTCCGTCGCCACCCCCGGCGACTGGGAGGGCCTCCCGACGCGCGCTGATCTCGCGCTGCTCGACGCGCCATCGGGGACCACAGTTCGGTAGGTCAGCGGCCGGGGCCGTATCGCAACCGCTGGTCAAGTGACTGGCGTGGCCGCGGAGTGATCTATAAACTCGGTGCCCGTCGCGTGCGGGGGTCGGACGCGGCCACAAAACGCTGCTGCGGGATTCGTCCTGCCGGTGCACAACGGGGGGATTCACTGATGGCGCGTCCAACAGGCTGGGATGTACTCGGGTTGGATGGGGATCCGACTCCGGGTGTCGTCGAGTCGGTACAAGCCTTGGCGAAGGAGTTCGGGGACTTCGCTCATGATGTGGAGGCCGCGTATCACAGTCTGAACTCGTTCGGGTCGGACGCGGAGGCTTTGACCTGGGTGGGTCAGACTGCTGACGCGTTCAAGGGCCAGTTCGGCCCGTTGCCGGGGCGTTTGCAGAAGCTGTACACGTCGTACTCCGAGGCCTCCGACGCCCTGTCGGCATATTGGCCGCATCTGCAGGCCGCGCAGACCAAGGCGGATGCTGCGCTGCGCCAAGCTCAGGACGCCCACGCCGATCTGCAACGCGCGACAGCCAACGCCACCAACGCGGCCACAGACCTCAAGACGGCACAGAAGAACCAGGCGGCCAACCCGAATCAGCAGGCTGTGACCGATGCGCAGACCGCGCACGACACCGCGCAGACCAACCTGAACAACGCCAAAGCGCGTATGGCCGACCTGACCAAACAGGCCAACGACGCCTACAACGACCGCATGAACGCCGCCAACACCTGCGCCAGCGCGCTGCACAAGGCCCAAGGCGACGGCATCCACAACAAGTCCTGGTGGGACCACGTCGCCGAAGACCTGTCCAAAATCGGCGGCGAGATCGCCGAGATCGCCAACGACCTGGCCCCGTTCCTCGACGTCCTGGCGCTGGCCACGTCCTGGATCCCCGGCGTCGACGTCGTCACCGCCGCCCTGGCCGAAGCCGACAACATCATCGCCATGGTCGGCACCGGCATGGAAGTCCTCGGCGACGCCATGCAAGGCCACTGGGGCGACGCCCTCATGGGCGCCGGCATGCTCGGCCTCACCCTCTTCGGCGGCAAGGCTTTGGAGAAGGTGGGTGGCGCCGCCTTCGGCAAGCTGGCCGGCAAGTTCGGCAAGGGCGCCGAGGAGGACGCCGAGAACGCCGTCGGCCGAGAAGCCCGCACCGCCGAGGGCAGCGGCCCCGCGGTCAAGGACGGCGACCCCGTCGACGTCGTCTCCGGCTGGATGCTCACCGAGGCCACCGACGTGGACCTCCCCGGCGTCCTGCCCCTGATCCTGCGCCGCTCCTACGCCTCCGGCTACGACACCGGCCGCCTGTTCGGCCCCGGCTGGTCCTCGACGCTCGACCAGCGCCTGTCCGTCAACGCTGTCGGCGTCCACTTCGCCGGCGACGACTCCGAGCGCCTCGACTACCCGCTGCCCGGGGGCGACGCCGAAGTCCTGCCCGAGCGCGGCCGCCGCTGGCCGCTGGTCTGGGACCGGCAGACCGACGAACTGCGAATCACCGACCCGTGGTCCGGCCGCACCCACCACTTCGCGCAGGTGCACTACCAGGACGAGTTCGGCCAGATCCGCGACCTGACCGCGATCACCGACCGCAACGGCAACACGATCCGCATCGTGCGCGACGAGCGGGGCACGCCGCGCATGGTCGAGCACCCCGGCTACCGCATCGCCGTCGACACCACCGCCACCGCCGCCGGCCCGCGTGTCAGCGGCCTGCGACTGCTCGATGAGACTTCGGCAGCCGCGGAGCAGGGCGCCGAGCTCCGCCGCTTCGCCTACGACGAGCGCGGCCGCCTCACTGAAGTGGTGAACTCCACCGGACACCCGTTCCGCTACACCTGGAACGAGCAGAACCGCATCACCTCCTGGGAAGACCGCTCCGGCTACCGCTACACCTACTTCTACGACGCCATCGGCCGCGTCGTCCGCGGCGAGGGCGGCTTCCAGTCCGGCGCCTTCTCCTACGACCCGGCCAACCGCACCACCGTGGCCACGGACTCCCTCGGGTATCAGACCACGTACCACTACGACGAGCACGGCCACGTCTGCGCCGAAACAGACCCGCTCGGCAACACCACCGTCAGCGAGACCGACCGCTATGGCAGGCTCCTGTCTCGCACCGACGCGCGCGGCGTCGTCACCCGCTACGCGTGGGACGAGCGCGGCGACCTGCGCCAAGTCTTCGCGGGCGACGGCGGCCTGACCGCCCTGGACTTCAACGACCTGCACCAGGCCGTCCGGGTCACCCACCCCGACGGCGCGATCTGGCATCGCGAGTACGACCAGCGCGGCAACCTGACGGCCGTCACCGACCCGGCCGGCGCGGTGACCCGCTATCAGTACGCTGACAACGGTGCCCTGGCGGCGGCCACCGACGCCCTCGGCGCCACCACCCGCGTCGAGGCCGACGCCGCCGGCCTGCCCTCGCTGGTCCAGGACGCCACCGGCAGCGTGACCCGGAACGAGCGCGACGCCGCCGGGCGCCTGGTGACGCTGACCAATCCGCTCGGCGCGGTGACGACCTTCACCTGGGACGCCGAGGGCCACCCGCTGTCCCGCACCTCCCCCGACGGCGCCGTGACCCAGTGGGAGTACGACGCCGCCGGCCGCCTGGTGAAGAAGGTCAGCCCGCTCGGCGCGGCCACGCTCTACGAGCCCGGCCCGCTGGGCACCGTGCGGGCCAGCGTCCGCCCCGACGGCATCCGGCACAGCTTCGCCTACGACACCGAGCTGCGCCTGACCGGCGTGACCACCGCCGCCGGCGCCACCTGGGACTTCGCCTACGACCCGGCCGGCCGCCTGATCGGCGAGACCGACTTCATCGGCCGGGCCGTCGGCTACGAGTACGACCCCGCCGGGCAGCTCGCGGCGCGGGTCACGGGTGCCGGGGACCGGATCGCGCTGGAGCGCGACGCCGCCGGCCGCATCACCCGGCGCCACACCCCCGAGGGCGAATTCGCCTACTCCTACGACGCGGCCGGCCGACTCCTGCGCGCCACCGGGCCCGGCACCGTGCTGGAATACGAGCGCGACGCGCTCGGCCGCGTGCTCGCCGAGACCGTCGACGGCCGCACCATGCGCCACGGCTACGACGCCGTCGGCCGCAGGACTAGCCGGACCACCGGCTCGGGCGTCGAATCCGTGTGGGACTACGACGGCGCCGGCCAGCCGGTGGCGCTGCACGCCGGGGCGGGCCACCTGGCGTTCACCCTCGACGCCGCGGGCCGCGAGATCGGCCGGACCTTCGGCGAGCACGCCCACCTGACCCGCGAGTTCGACGCCGCCGGCCGACCGGTCTTCCAGCACGTGGTGGGCATCGGCGAGTACGGCGGTCCCGGGTCGGACGCTGAGCAGACCGTGCTGAGCCGCTCCTGGACGTGGCGGGCCGACGGCGTTCCGGAGGAGATCCACGACAGCCTGCGCGGCACCCGCCGCATCGTCACCGACCCCTCGGGGCGGCCCACGGCCGTCACCGCGCACGGCTGGAACGAGACCTACGCCTACGACGCCTTCGGCAACCTCACGTCGAACATCGGCGTCGACGCCGCGGTGACCGCCGCCAACAGCGACGCCGAGCCGACCGTGGCCGTCAAGACCCTGATCCGCCAAGCCGGCCGCACCCAGTACGACTACGACGACGCGGGCCGCCTCACCCGCACCGTCCGCCGCACCCTGGACGGCCGCCAGAAGATCTGGGCCTACACCTGGGACTCGCAGGACCGCCTGGTCCAGGTCGCCACTCCGGACCACGGCACGTGGCGCTACAGCTACGACCCCAACGGCCGCCGGACCGGCAAGGCCCGCATCGGCGCCGACGGCTCCGTCGCCGAGCAGACGCTGTTCACCTGGGACGGCGCCCGCGTCGCCGAGCAGTGGACGCCGCGCGCGGACGGCGGCGGCGTGACGCTGACCTGGGACTACGAGCCGGGCTCCTACCGTCCGGCGGCGCAGCGCCGGCGCACGTGGGCGGCCTCGGCCGACCAGGAGGCGATCGACGAGGCCTTCCACGCCATCATCACCGACCTGGTCGGCTCCCCCACCGAGCTGCTCGGCCCCGACGGCCGTGTCGCCTGGCACACCAGGACGACGCTGTGGGGCCGCAGCATCGAGACCAGCGCCGAGGACGGCGTGACCTGCCCGCTGCGGTTCCCGGGGCAGTACCACGACGACGAGACCGGCCTGCACTACAACCTGAACCGCTACTACAACCCCGACACGGCGGCCTACCTCACCCCGGACCCGCTCGGCCTGGCACCCGCGCCCAACGACCACGGCTACGTCACGAACCCCCTGACGCACGCCGACCCCCTCGGCCTGTACGAGGACGCGCTGGGCAACAAGATCGAGATGGGCGAGGACGTCGGGGACTACACCCACGAGCCCGGCGAGGTCCACGACCAGATCCTCAACGTGATCAACCACTGGGACAAGCACGGCGAGCGGCCGGAGGGCGTGCAGTTCGGCGGCGGACCGGAGGGGGTCTATCGCGGCCACGGCATGCCCAAGGAAGCCCAGGGCATGGAAGAAGGTTATTACCACGAATCAGACATCTTCCCGACCGGGGAAGGAGAAAGCCGGCCGAGCACGGGACGTCTTGTGTTCGGCGGCAAGGGCGAAGTCTGGTTTACTCCTCACTACAAGCCAGGGAGCTGGACGCAACTGAGAGGCGCGATCCGTTGACCGAGGACAAGAGGCTGCGGATCCGCAATGCGCCACAGGACACCGACGATCCGTGGGTCATCGCCGCGCGCAGAAGACGCGACCGCGCGGAGGAAATCCGTATGCTCGTAGTGAACCTGGACGAGTCGCGGCCTTTCACCGACACCGCCGACGCTGCCCGGATTATGGACGAGTTCCGCGCACACCGGTGCGAGGTCAAGGAGCTCGACGTCCGTGGTATGGATGAGCAGGCGCTGCTCGTGGAATTGGGCGTCCTCTTCGACTTTCCCGAACGCTACGAACCGAACTGGGTTTCGTATGGCGACTGCTATGCGGAATTCCTCGAAGCCGGAGATGCGCCGGTCATTCTGGCGGCCCGCGGATTCGACGCATGGCGGGAAGAAGATTTCAGGCTGTTCATTCGTACCGTCTACGAATTGGAAGCGGTCACCGAGGGATTCAGGCGGAAGCCGGGTTCGGTCATCCCCCGCAAAGTCGTGAACCTCTACATCGGCGATTGGGGCCCCGCACTGTGAGAATGGAGCACAAGGACCGGCTCGCTCCGGCGCTGGCATCCCTGGGAGAGCGGCCGTGGTTCGTCGACACCGCGGACGCTTCCCGCGTTCTGGACGAGTTCCGCGCGCAGCAGTGCGAGATCAAGGAGCTCGACGCCCAGGGCATGGACGAGGAGGCACTGCTCACCGAGCTCGGTGTCCTCCTCGGCTTCGACGAGGGCTACGGCGAGAACTGGGGCGCGTTCAACGACCGCTACCAGGCCTTCGTCACGGCCGGGGACACCCCGGTCGTCTTGGCGATCCGCGGATTCGACGCGTGGAACCGCACCGACTTCAGACGGTTCTTCCAGACCGTGTACGAGTTGGAGTCGGTCACGGAGCTGTACGCCGACTGCTACCGAGTCGCCACGCGCAAGGTCGTGAATCTTTACATCGGGGACTGGGGTTAGGAAGGGGTTGGCTCGTGGCACGTCCGACGGGGTGGGACATTCTGGGGTTGGACGGGGATCCGACACCGGGTGTGGTGGAGTCGGTGCAGGCTTTGGCGAAGCAGTTCGGGGACTTCGCTCATGATGTGGAGGCCGCGTATCAGAGCCTGAACTCGTTCGGGGCTGACACGCAGGCTTTGACGTGGGTCGGCAAGACGGCTGACGCGTTCAAGGGGCAGTTCGGCCCGTTGCCGGGTCGGCTGCAGAAGCTGTACACGTCCTATAGCGAGGCCTCCGACGCGCTGTCGGCCTACTGGCCGCATCTGCAGGCCGCGCAGACCAAGGCGGATGCCGCGCTGCGCCAAGCTCAGGACGCCCACGCCGATCTGCAACGCGCGACAGCCAACGCCACCAACGCGGCCACAGACCTCAAGACGGCACAGAAGAACCAGGCGGCCAACCCGAATCAGCAGGCTGTGACCGATGCGCAGACCGCGCACGACACCGCGCAGACCAACCTGAACAACGCCAAAGCGCGTATGGCCGACCTGACCAAACAGGCCAACGACGCCTACAACGACCGCATGAACGCCGCCAACACCTGCGCCAGCGCGCTGCACAAGGCCCAAGGCGACGGCATCCACAACAAGTCCTGGTGGGACCACGTCGCCGAAGACCTGTCCAAAATCGGCGGCGAGATCGCCGAGATCGCCAACGACCTGGCCCCGTTCCTCGACGTCCTGGCGCTGGCCACGTCCTGGATCCCCGGCGTCGACGTCGTCACCGCCGCCCTGGCCGAAGCCGACAACATCATCGCCATGGTCGGCACCGGCATGGAAGTCCTCGGCGACGCCATGCAAGGCCACTGGGGCGACGCCCTCATGGGCGCCGGCATGCTCGGCCTCACCCTCTTCGGCGGCAAGGCGATCGAGAAGTTCGGCGGCAAGGCCCTGGAATCGCTCGGCGGCAAGGCCCGCACGGCGGAGGGCAACATCAAGGCGGTCGCCAAGTCCGACCCGGTGGACGTCGTCTCCGGCTGGATGCTGACCGACGCCACCGACGTCGAGCTCCCCGGCGTGCTGCCGCTGGTGCTGCGGCGGGCCTACGTCTCGGGGTACGAGACCGGGCGGCTGTTCGGTCCGGGCTGGTCGTCCTCGCTGGACCAGCGGCTGTCGGTGAACGAGGCGGGCATCCACTTCGTCGGCGACGACGCGCAGCGCCTGGACTATCCGATGCCCGCGCACGGACAAGCGGTGCTGCCCGAGCGCGGCGATCGCTGGCCCCTGACATGGGACCGGGACATCGACGAGATCAGCATCTCGGACCCCTGGAACGGGGAGACGCGCCACTTCGGCATCGTCCACTACGGCGACGAGTTCGGCCAGATCCGGGACCTGACCGCGATCACCGACCGCAACGGCAACCAGATCATCATCGAGCGTGACGACCAGGGCACGCCGACGGCCGTCGTCCACCCGGCCTATCGCGTCATGGTGGACACCGCGGCCACGGCCGCCGGGCCGCGCGTCGTCCGGCTGCGGCTGGCGGACGGCAGCGCCGACGGTGCGACCGTCAAGAGCTTCCGCTACGACGAGCGCGGGCGCCTGACCGGCGTCGTGAACTCCTCGGGCCTGCCGTTCACCTACGAGTGGGACGAGAACGACCGGATCGCCGCGTGGCGGGACCGTTCCGGCTACCGCTACGCCTACCACTACGACGAGTTCGGGCGGGTGATCCGCGGCGAGGGCGATTTCCTGGCCGGCACGTTCGCCTACGACCCGGACAACCGGACGACCGTCGTCACGAACTCCCTCGGCCACGCCACGACCTACCGGTACGACGAGAACGGCCACGTCTGCTCCGAGACCGATCCGCTGGGGCACACCTCGTACTTTGAGTCCGACCTGTACGACAGGGTCCTGTCCCGGACCGACGCCACCGGTGCCACGACGACGTTCACGCGGGACGGCAACGGGGACGTGCGCCGCGTGGTCGCACCGGGCGGACAGGTCACCGAGCTCGCGTACAACGAGTTCCACCGCGTGGTCACGGCCGTCGGGCCGGACGGTGCGACGTGGCGGCGCGCGCACGACGAGCGCGGCAACCTGACCGAGGTCGTCGACCCGGCCGGCGCCGTGACGCGGTTCGAGTACACGGACAACGGCGCGCTGATCGCGGTCGTCGATCCGCTCGGCGCCGTCACCCGCTTCACCAACGACGCGGCCGGTCTGCCGGTCTCCAGCGCCGATCCGCTCGGTGCCCTCACCCGGGCCGCGCGCGACGCGGCGGGACGCGTGGTCGCGCTGACGGATCCGGTCGGCACCACGACCGACTTCGCGTGGAACGCCGACGGTCTGCCGGTCTCCCGGACCGGTCCCGACGGCACCGGCTGGCACTGGGAGTACGACGCCGGCGGCCGTCTGCTGAAGGCGGTCAACGCGATCGGCTCCGCCACGGTCTACGAGCCGGGGCCGATGGGGACGCTGGTCGCCAGCACCGGGCCGGACGGCGTTCGCCACGCCTTCGACTTCGACGGCGAGCTGCGGCTCCGGTCGGTCACCAATCCCGCCGGGGCCACCTGGGACTACGCCTACGACGCCGCCGGGCGCCTGGTCGGCGAGACGGACTTCATCGGGCGGACGCTCGGGTACGAGTACGACGCCGCCAATGCCTTGTCCGCGCGGGTCACGGGCCTCGGGCAGCGGATCGAGCTGGAGCGGGACGCGGCCGGCCGGATCGCGCGGCGTCAGACCCCTGAGGGTGAGTACCGGTACTCCTACGACGCGGCCGGAAGGCTCGTCGCGGCGACCGGACCGGAGACCGCGTCTGTTGATCTGGCCTTCGAGTACGACGCCCTGGGACGGGTCCTTTCGGAGTCCGTGGACGGCCGGAGCACGCGCTACGCCTATGACGCCGCGGGGCGGCGGATTCGGCGGGTCACGGCTTCGGGCGTCGAGTCCACGTGGTCGTACGACGCTGCCGGACGGGCCGCGGAACTGTCGGCCGGGCTGGGGCGCCTGGAGTACGCCTTCGACGATGCCGGACGCGAGGTTCAGCGGATGCTCGGCGCGGCCGGTGCTTGGCTGACGCGCGAGTACGACGCGGCTGGACGTCCTGTGGTGCAGCGGTTGGCGTCGGGCGCGGACGCGCAGGCCGAAGTGCTGAGCCGGTCGTGGGTGTGGCGGGCTGACGGTGTCCCGGAGGAGATCCGCGACAGCCTGCGCGGGACTCGGCGGCTCATCTCCGACCGCGCGGGCCGGCCGACGGTCGTCAACGCGCACGGGTGGAGCGAGACGTTCGCCTACGACGCCTTCGGCAACGTCACCGAGACCAGTGAGGGCGGCGGCGCCACCGAGGTCCCCGCCGGCGAGCTGTCGGTGACCTCCAGGACCCTGATTCGCCAGGCCGGGCGGACCCGCCACGACTACGACGAGGCCGGCCGGCTGGTGCGCACGACGCGGCGGACGCTGGACGGCCGGCAGAAGACGTGGGTCTACACCTGGGATTCGCAGGACCGGCTGGTCCAGGCCGAGACGCCGGAGAACGGCACCTGGCGGTACGTCTACGACCCGACCGGGCGGCGGGCCGCCAAGCAGCGCTTGGGCGGCGGCGGCCACGGTGTGGAGCAGACGCTGTTCACGTGGGAGGACTCGCGGCTGGCCGAGCAGACGGCCGTGGGCCCGGACGGCACGAACGTCACGCTCACCTGGGACTACGACCCCGACACGCACCGTCCGGCCGCACAGCGTCGGCGCAGCTGGGTGGACGGCGCCGACCAGAGCTTCGTCGACGAGGTCTTCCACGCGGTCGTCACCGACCTGATCGGCGCGCCGACCGAGCTCGTCGCCGCCGACGGGCACGTCGCGTGGCGCACGACCAGCTCGCTGTGGGGACGGACCGTCGAGACCAGCGCCGAGGAGGGCGTGGACTGCCCGATCCGGTTCCCGGGGCAGTACCACGACGACGAGACCGGGCTGCACTACAACCTAAACCGGTACTACAACCCCGACACCGCGGCTTACCTGACGCCGGACCCGCTGGGGCTGGCGCCGTCGCCGAACGACCACGGGTACGTCCCGAACCCGCTGACGTACGCCGACCCGCTCGGTCTGTACGAGGTGTCGCAGGCCGGGATCGACCACGTGCTGAACGGCGAGGTCACGAAGGACGGGAAGTTCGGCGGGTGGCATCTGCACCCCGACCAGACCGGCGGGATCCCGGAGAACCGGTTCATCAGCGGTAATATGGTGACGAAGGAAAACGGCAGCGTGAAGGTGGTCGACGGGTATGTCGGCGCGCGCAGCGCCGACGGGTCGACGTTGGCCAAGGACAGCATCGGTCACACCTTCTTCCCCAAGGACTGGACGCGGCAGGACGTCATCGACGCCGGCAACCACCTTCTGAACAACGGGACGCTGAAAAAGGGCGGCGCGGCCATGCAGGGGACCTACAAGGGCGTCAAACTGTTCGGCTACACCGATGTCACGGCGGGCGGGGAGAAGACCCTCTCGACATGGTTCCCCAACTGACCCGGCCACTTTCGGAACGGAGCTCCTGTGCAGGAGAACGCAGAGCCGTCGAAGTCCGCAGCGCCGTCGACCGGCTGGCGATGGGGCCTCGACGAGGAGGACAGCCCGGTGGTCCTGGCGCACCCTCCGGGGCTCGAGGAGGTCGCGAACGCCTTCGAGTGGCTGTTCGACGGCCTGCTGAAGGACAAGGACGCGGTGCGGGGCTTCCTGCCGGCGTGGCACCGCCTGCTGGCCGAGAACGGGCCGCATTACTCGCTGAGCACCAACAGCGCGGGCGGGATCCGGCTCGACATGGATACGGTGAGGGTGAGCTCGTTCTTCGACCACTTCGCGCCGATCGTGATCTCGAATGATCTGTTCGAAGAGGTGGTCGCGGCGTATCAGGACTTCGCCGAGCACGACGATCGGTTCGAGTAGACCGCATAGGAGGACACGATGTCGCCGACCGAGCCGAGCGTGGAGTTCAACGGGGATTTCAGCGAACCCAGCGCCTCGGCCCGGCCGTGGGCCGAAGTGGTCGAGGTGCTGGACGGCGCCGAGATGTTCTGGCTGTCCACCGTGCGCGAGGACGGGCGACCGCATGTGGTGCCGATGCCGGCGGTGTGGCTGGACGGAGTGCTGCATTTCTGCACCGGCGTCGCGGAGCAGAAGGCTGTGAACCTGCGGTCCAACGCGCAGTGCGTTCTCAGCACGGGCCCCAACCACTTCCGCGAGGGTCTGGACGTGGTGGTCGAGGGAAGCGCTGCGCGCGTCACCGGCCGCGAGCGGCTTGAGGCGCTCGCGGCGTTGTGGAAGTCGAAGCTCGACTGGGACTTCGACGTCGCCGACGACGGCTTCCGGGACCCGCACAACCAGACCGGAGAGGTCCTGGTCTTCGGGGTCGCGCCGAGGAAGGTGCTCGCCTTCGGCAAGAGCCCCTACAGCCAGACCCGGTATCGCTTCGCCGGCTAGGTGCCGTCAGGCGTCGACTGCTCGCCGCCGAAGGTTGATGGCCGCGGCGATCTCGTCGGCGGAGCGGTTCAGCGACGCGGCGACCACGACGAGCGGCGTGCCGTGGCGGGTGATGTTGGCCTCGGCCTCACGCCGCAGCCACGGACGCGTCTGCCGCACGACGCCGCGCGGGTCGGCCGGCACGATGAGCACGGCCGGACGGGGACGGCCGGCGATCTGCATCAGGGTATTGACGGCACGCACCTCCGGCCAGGTCAGCCGCACGCCCATGAGCGGCAGCCGGATCCCGTCGCCGTCGGCCACGAGCGCGGGCACCCGGAACAGGGTGCTGAGAACGATGGGCGCGCCGAGCAGCACCAGCACCACGGCGCTGCCCGCGAGCGCCACCGCACCGAGGATCTCGGGCCCGGCGCCGCCCCGGAGCATCGTGGTGACGCCGAACGCGACGCCGACCAGCGCCGCGGCCACGACGAGCAGGTAGGGGCCGTTGGGCCGCACGTGGACCAGCAACGGTCTGTCTTCGTTCACAGCGTGAGGGTAGCGCCTAAAGGACATTCACCAGTTCGGTGAGGAACGCGGTGGTGGCCGCGGCCGGAAGCGCGTCCAGGCACAGCTGGTCCATGACCTTGGTGTACGCGTCGAGATCGTCGGTCTTGTCGAGGAACGTGGCGCTGGTCAGGTGCTCGAGGTAGACGATGTCGCCGAGCGCGGCCTCGGCGAAGCGCAGGATGGTGAAGCGGTGGCTGCCGGCGTCGGCGTAGCCGCCGCGCTGGAACGGCACGACCTGGACGGTGACGTGCGGCAGTCTGGACAGCTCCAGGATGTGCTCGATCTGGGCGCTCATCACGTCCCGGCTGCCCGGCGTGCGGCGCAGCACGGCCTCGTCGAGGATCGCCCAGACCTTCGGCGGGCTCGGGCGCATCAGGAGGCGGGCACGGCGCATGCGCAGCGCCACCCGGCGCTCGATCTCCTCGGCGGGAGCCGTCGGGTGAGCCGCGCCGATGACGGTTCGGGCGTAGTCCTCGGTCTGGAACAGGCCGGGGACCAGGCGGGTGTGGTAGCAGCGCAGGACCGAGGCCGCGTCCTCCATGCCGAGGTAGGCCTCGAACCAGGCGGGGACGACATCGGCGTAGGCCTGCCACCAACTCTGGGCGTTGGCCTGGTCGGTGAGGGCCAAGAGCATGGCGCGCTCGGCGGCCTCGCGGACGCCGTACAGGGTGAGCAGGTCGGCGACGTCACGGGGCTTGAAGCCGACGCGGCCCAGCTCCATGCGGCTGATCTTGCTGTCGGAACCGCGGATGGCGTATCCGGCCTCTTCCCGGCTGATGCCGGCCGCCGTGCGCAGGCGCCGCAGCTCGGCGCCCAGCAGTATCCGCGGGATGGTCGGGTTGCCGCGCGCCGACGCGGGCACCGCTGTCTGAACCGGTCCGGCTGGCATCGCGTTCTCCTTTTGCCGTCGCGCTCCGCCACGCCGGGGGGCGGCGACTTCGGTGCGGTGCGGCACGCGACGCATCCGCAGCATACCGTCAGTTCCAGATCGGCCACATAGTGTGGCGGACGGCGTTTCGGCGGCACGCCGGGACCAGCACCGATCCGGCGAGAAAGCTCAACTCGGGACGAACCGCGGTCCGCCGCACGGGTGCGGCGGGTCTAAGGTGAGTGAATCAGTTCCCGGATATTCTGTGTCGAGGGACGGTCCGTGTCCCGAGACAGTCGATTTCCCCAAAACAGAAGGCCACCGCCGCGATGACCGTCGACCCATCAGAGCTCGAAGCACACCCCCACGGCATCGACACGAGCGTGCCGCACTCGGCCCGGATCTGGAACTACTGGCTGGGCGGCAAAGACCACTATCCGGTGGACCGCGAGGCCGGCGACCAGTTCGCCGCCGTCTACCCCGGCATCTTCGACCTGGCGCGGCTGTCGCGCTACTTCCTCGGCCGGGTCATCCGCCACCTGGCCGGCGAGGCGGGCATCCGCCAGTTCCTGGACATCGGCACCGGGCTGCCGACGGCCGACAACACCCACGAGGTCGCGCAGCGGGTCAACCCGGCGTCCCGGGTCGTCTACGTCGACAACGATCCGCTGATCCTGGCCCACGCCAACGCCCTGCTGGTCAGCGACCCGCGGGGCGCCACCGCCTACATCCAGGCCGACCTGCACGATCCCGAGGCGATCCTCGCCGAGGCCGAGAAGACGCTCGACTTCGACGAGCCGGTCGCGCTGATCCTGATGCAGGTGCTCGGCCACGTCCCCAACGGCGACGGGGACGCGCAGGCCCGGTCGATCATCAGGCGTCTGATGGAGGCGCTGCCCCCGGGCAGCTACCTGGCGCTCAACGAGAGCGCCGACACCAACGAGCTCAACGCGAAGGCCACCAGCCTGTACAACGAGAGCGGCGCGGTGAAGTACTACCTGCGCGACCCCGAGCAGATCGCCGGGCTGTTCGACGGCCTGGAGGTGATGGAGCCCGGCGTCGTGCCGATCCAGGACTGGCGGCCGGATCCGAACCCCTTCGGCGATTCGCCGGATGTCGGCGTCTGGGGAGGGATCGCGCGCAAGGCTTAGGCCGGCGCGACTCGGTCCCCGCAGGTCAGACCTGCGCTCTTGCCGGTGCCGGTGCCGCCGCCGGCACCGCGCGCCCCGGCACCCTGCGCGCCAGCATCAGCCCGCCGGCCCCCGCGACCAGGCACGACAAACCGCCGACCGCCAGCCCCGAGCGCGGGTCCGAGACCGCGATCACCCACCCGACGAGCGGGCCGCCGATCGGCGTCGTCCCCTGGAACGCCACCTGCCACAGCGCGATCATCCGCCCGCGCTTCTCCGGATCCGACGTGAGCTGGATCGTGGAGTTGCCGATCGCGATGAACGACACGCTCGCCCAGCCGACCAGCAGCATCACCGCGCACGACAGCGCGAACACCGGCGCGTAGGCGGCAGCCAGCATCGACACGCCGAAGCCGGCCGAGGCGATGATCATCGGCCGCAGCCCGGTACGGCCCCGCGCGGCGGTGAACAGGCCGCCGACCACCGCACCGAGGCCCATCGCCGACGTCATGAGGCCGAACGCGACCGAGCCGCCGTGGAAGGTGCGCTCGACGAAGACCGGCAGCGAGACCTGGAACTCGTACGCCAGCAGCCCGACCAGGCTCATCATCGCCAGCGGGATCGCGATCGTCGGCATAGCAGCGGCGTAGCGCAGCCCCTCGCGCAGCTGCCCGCGGGCCCGCGGCGTCGGCGGACTCGGCTGGAGCGCGGCGCGGTCCATGCGCAGCAGGGAGGTGACGACCGCGACGAAGCTGGCGGCGTTGAACAGGAAGCACACCCCGATCCCGACCGCGGCGATCAGCACACCGCCGACCGCCGGCCCCACGGCGCGCGCGGCGTTCACCATCACCGAGTTCAAGGTGATGGCGTTGCGCAGCTCATCGCGCCCGACCATCTCGCGCACGAACGACTGGCGCACGGCATTCTCGAAGGCGTTGTTCATGCCCAGCACCACCGCGAGCGCGCACACCTCCCAGAACCGGACCGCGCCGAAGACCGTGAGCAGGCCCAGGACAAGGGCCTGAACACCCATCGCGCTCTGCAGGAAGACCATCAACCGCTGCTTGTCGGCGCGGTCGGCAACAACGCCGCCGTAGGGCCCGAAGAGCAGCACGGGCAGGGTCTGGAGGGCCACGACGAGGCCGAGGGCAGTGCTGGAGTGGGTCAGAGTCAGGACCAGCCAGGACTGGGCGGTCATCTGCATCCACGTGCCGACCAGGGATATGGACTGCCCGGTCATGTAGAGGCGGTAGTTGGGGACTTTGAGGGAGGAGAAGGTGCGCTGCCGGACGGTCAGGGCTTTCGGCGGCTTGTGCGGCGGCACGGCGGCCGGTCCGGCGTTGACGGTGCTCATGCGATGACGGCCCCTTCGCTGTCCGGATTTTACTTGCTTAAGCTTACTAAATAAGCGGACCCGGAGCCTCGCGGGATGTGAACCAGCACCGCCGACCCGCTGGACCAGGCGCTAATGACTCATCCATGGATCGTCGCCGGTGCCATGTCGCACCTGCCGACCACGTGGTTCGGTGGATCCTTCTCACCACACAGGGGTGTTGTGTTCTGGGTCCCACGCCGCGTATGCGGGGCTTGCCCAAGCAGGCCGGGCCGGTGGTGTCAGGCCGAACGGAGCTGGACCACAGCAGCGTGTGATCCGGCTTGATGCCACCGGACCGGTCTGCTTCCGTTAGGCGCATACGTGGCGTGGGGCACAGAACACTCGGCGACCACAAG